>Ga0256845_1000677_pt1 | contig 30532 bp, 32 predicted proteins | sample RiftiametaG_FD_189101 | JGI IMG/M metagenome (GOLD analysis project Ga0256845, IMG submission 189101) | Tube worm associated microbial communities from hydrothermal vent at the East Pacific Rise, Pacific Ocean - Riftia | ecosystem: Host-associated > Annelida > Integument > Unclassified ...
GGGATTGACCCGGGTATTTTCAAATCTATTTGATAATGCCATAAAGTATAATACTATCAATGGCAGGATAGAAGTTATCAGCACTATATCAGAAAACGATTTTACTCTGAAAATTGGTAATACAGGCCCTGGTGTGAATTCTTTTGAGGTCGATAAGGTGTTTGATCAATTTTTCAGAGCGGAAAAATCAAGATCAGTCCAGCATGGAGGATATGGTCTGGGACTTGCCATTGTTAAGAGAATTATTGAACTTCACAAAGGAATAATAAAATTTGAAAGCAGACCCGGAGTCTGGACCCAAGTTATTATTGTTCTCCCTGTTTCCCTTTGATTAACAATAATCTCCTATGCCTTCTGGTTAGCATGTGTTTTATTATTTTATAATTAAAAATGCTTAGATCAACGCATTGTTCCGTATGTCGTATATCTTTGTCATCTACAAGAATAAAATTATAGTCTTTATCTTTACCTTTAAGAATTGATTGTATTCTGGTCTTACCGCTGATCTGGGGAACTTTCCAGCCTGTATAATAGTATATACTGCCAAGCATTGTTTCTGAAAAATTAAGCCCTGCAATTTTATTGCGGTCAGTTTGAGAAATAGAAGAGACAAAATGTTTTATTTCAGTCTGCATGCTTTTTTCAGCATCAACAGCCCTGGACGGCAACCCAAAAAATGCAATAAAAACCATTGCAGTTGCAAATACAATTTTTAAGTGAGAAGAATATTGTTTTCTAAATATATATAGGAATATTATTAAACCAAGCAGAGAAAACAAAGATATTATTTCGTTTAAATAACCAGGGTGCATGAGAACTGTTACAGTGTGTTCAGATATTTTCTCGGGAGCAAAACCTGCTATTACAGGTAAAAAAACAATAATCAAAAGAAAGAGAATACAGAGGGTAACCCAGAACGCAGCAAAATTAGTAAACAGTTTTTTCCATAAGGTTCCCAATTCAATATATCTAAGGCTGAGACCTGCCATGATTGCGAATGCAGGCATAACAGGCATTAAATATATACCTCTTTTTGTTGTGGCAATAGAGAGGAGTATAATTGATCCTGCACCCCATACAAAAAACAATAATGTTTCTTTGTTAATAATTTTTATTTTATATGTTGATATTGTATTTTTAATGAACCAGAATAAGAACAATGGAGTCCATGGCATACCATATACAATCAATTGAGCAAAATAAAACAATGGATCATTGGGCATTAAATGACCTTTGTTAACATTACCAGTAAACCGTCCGATTTGATTGATATAAAACCAGTCATTCCACAGCTTTTCTCCTCCCTGATAATATAGTAGAACTACCCATATCCCACTTGTTATAATAAAGCTTATAAGGCAGAGAAAATGTAATCCAACCCATGGCAGTGTTTTTAGTTTGTTTTTTTTAAAGTTTAATATCCAGTAAATAACAAGCCCTGCCCAGGGCACAAAGATCAATGCAGGTCCTATCAGACCCTTGCACAGGAATGCCATCCCTGTGCAAACACCTGCAGGGATGAGCAGCCAGGCTCGGTTTTCAAAATATACTTCCATAAAACACCAGATGCTTGCAATTATAAAAAAAGAAAGGGCATTGTCCACACGTATCCAGTGAAAGTTTTGTATAAACCCGACCATGGTGCCTAATATAAGTATTGATACAAGGGCTGTCTCCTTATTCCCAAATCGTTTTGCAATTAAGAATGAAAATATAAGAACGCCAATACCAAAAAATGCTGAAGTAAGCCTTAAAGCAGGAGTGTTGCCGATTAGCGGGCCAAAGATATGAAGCATTATGGCAGAGACAGCAAAATATAAAGGAGGTTTTTCAATAAAAGGTTCCAGGGCAAGGTGGGGAATTATAATATTGCCTGAATTTGCCATTTCAAGGGATATGGCAGCAACTCTTGGTTCATCGGGTGTCCAGAGGTCATGACCCACAATTCCTGAGAAACAAAGTAAAACTAATGCAATAATACTTATGACTAAGATATTGTTTATTGATTTTGTTTGAGCTTTCATTAATATCTACTTTCCTTGTAATCGGATATTTTTTATTTTTAAAGAATATTTACCATGAATTTATGAAGGAATCATGAAGCTTTATGAATTAATAGCTTTTTTATGACAGGCTGAAAGAGAAAATATTGCGAATTTTATTGATTTTTAATTTTTTACTTGGTAGAAAAATTAAACCTGTTTTTTTTGATAAGTTTTTTATTACTGAGAAAGGTAGGCTATGGATAATTTATTTGATGTGGTAGTTCAGGGCAGAGCCATTGATGGACAAGATGTTGCTGTAGTTAAAGGGAAGTTATCAAAAATTTTCAAAACATCGTCACCTGAAAAAATAGGAAGGTTATTATCTAATAAACCTGTCACAGTAAAAAAGAATCTCAATAGAGAAAAAGCTAGAAAAATTAAGAATATTATAAGAAGAACCGGTGCAGAATGTAAAGTGGTTAAACAAAGACTGAAAATCGAGAACGCTCTGGATGAAGAAAGAAATGACAGATTTGGTTCCGATCTAAAAAGTCCATATAGCACTCCATCAGCAAATTTATTTGAAACAAAAAAAGGTGCCAATGCACTATCAGAATTTAAAAGAGTCAGTACGTGGAAGGTATTTTTTCTTTCTTTAATAACATTTGGAATTTATATTTATTACTGGATATATTCACGCACTAAAATTTTAAATAAACTGCCATCTGTTGAGCCAATTGGAAATGTATTCATGAATTCGGTAATAGTATTTTTGATATTATCTTGTATATTGGGTTGGTTTACTAAAGTAAATACTGATTCTTCACTCTTGGCATTGTCACAGGTGGTAAGCTTTGCTGCCTCTGCGTTAGCTATTATTTGGTGCTTTAAATTTAAGAATAGACTAAACACTTTTATATCTAATAATATTGGCAATGGAAGTATGTTGACCCCAATTATGACTTTCTTTTTTCAGGTTCTTTATTTGTCTTATAAACTTAATGAAAATATCGATACAATAGGGAAAGATAAAATTTAGTAAAGTATTTTTAAAAGATAATAATAATGGCTACAACCAGAGCGGTTAAAATAAGTGATATCCCTTCATAGCCCGATTTATCAAACTCAGGGTCAGTTCGGTCTTCTGAAAAGCATCTCGATTCCATTGCCAGGGCAAGATTGTCTGCTGTCTGAAAGGTTTTTTTCAGTATTGGCAATATAAGTTGTATGATTTTTTTTATTGGGTTTCTCTGGTTTGCAGAACACCTTGCCTTTTGCGCATCAGATACTTGTTTTGCCTTTTCAATAATAAGGGGAAAAAATCTTATGGACAGCCCGATCATGAGTGCAGTTTTTTTTTCTTTAATAAAAGGTATGGGTTTTAAAAACCACTCTGCCGCACATTTTATGGATGAAGGATTAGTTGTGTGGGAAAAAATCATTCCAAGCAGGAGTATGATTAGAAACCTTAATGAAATTAATGCCCCATCAATGATTCCATTTATTGAAACATGAATGTCCAATATTGAAAATAATGGTTCTCCTGTTGTTGTAACAGCCCTTGAAATAAAGATAAAAACAAGCAGTATAAGAAAATATTTTATATTATTAAAACTGTTTGATATGCCGATTCTGCAATTTGATATCATGAATATTACAAGAATAAATATTATTATAAGACCTGGAAATATAGCTTTTATCAAGCTTATGCTGATAAAGCTTATTATTATAAGTTTAACCCTCGGGTCAAGATTATGAAGGAGCGAATTTCCTTTTTTGTAAACAAATGGTGTCAATCTGCCCAGCCCCTTATGCCCATATTAAGTTTTGAAGAACAAGGTTCTCTGATGCCGTATTGTTCAACTGTTTTGACAAGCTTGCAGGGAAGATCATCTTTTTTGACAATGCCATTGTCCATAATTATCATTCTTGTTGCCTGGTCAATGATTTTTTCAATATCATGGGTTGCAATGATTATTGTAATCCCCTGTTTGTTAAGTGAGTTTATAATAGATAAAAGGCTTAGACTCCCTGGAAAATCAAGGTTGGAAAAAGGCTCGTCAAAAAGGATTACTTCAGGGTCCATGACAAGAATACCTGCAACGGCAAGTTTGCGTTTCTCACCACCGGAAAGCGTTGCAGGGTTTCTATGAACAAATTGTGTAAGACCTAAATTGTCAAGGGTCAATTTTACCTTTTGATTTATAGTTTTTCTTGTCCATTTTAGATTTTCAGGACCAAAGGCAACTTCATCAAAGACAGTTTCACCAACAATCTGGGCATCAGCATCCTGAAAAACCATACCTATTTTTTTTCTGACTTGAATAAGATTGTTTTTGATTGGGTGGCCAAAAACAAGAATTTCTCCTGAAGTTGGGGATAAAAGACCATTAAAATGGCGTAAAAGCGTTGTTTTCCCTGATCCGTTTCTGCCGGCAAGGATTATAAATTCGCCTTTGTTAATGGAAAGATTTATATTTTTAATTCCATATCTTTTATTTTCATGATCATAGATATGACTCAAGTTTTTTACTTGTATAATTTTATCCAAATTTACGGGTTCTTTCTTATTTTGTTTTTTTATAATTTAATATAAGGTCTTACGTTTTTTGCAATAAAACATGCTGCAATTATTTTTAATATATCTCCGATAATAAAAGGATACATGCCAAGGGCAAGAGCTTTTGTCCAGGGTAGATTCATGACAATCTTCAGCCAGGGTATACCTGCTGCATATACAATAACAGATCCTGTGACCATGGCAATAATATCAAAGATCATTTTTTTCTGCTTATTTCTGGCAATCAGCCCTGTAATAAATACTGCAGGCAAATATCCCATAAGATAACCGCCAAGGGGCCCAAAAATTATTCCGATTCCCGCTTGACCATTGGCAAATACAGGCAATCCGCAAGCTCCGATAAAAAGGTAAACCCCAACACTTGCAAGCCCCCATTTTGGTCCGAGAATTATTCCTGCGAGTAATACAAACATATTTTGAAGGACTATGGGTACAGGACCGATTGGTATGGCAAGAAAAGCCCCGGCTGCGATTAGTGCAACAAATAAAGATGAATAGCTTATATATTTTAGTTCCTGTGATGTGGTCATGATTAATTATTTCCTTTGTAAAAACAATCGCCGTAAATTACTTTTTTAATTAAGTTTACTTTTTTTTCTTTTTCAGATGGATGATTTTCAGTTTGTAAAATAAGGGCTCCTGTATTATCAACATCAATTGCTAAACCTTTATGCTTTTTTCCAAAGGTTTCAATAATTACATGTTTCCCAATAGTGGAGGTCTGTTTTTTCCATAAATCAATAATTTCTTTATTAGTGATTTTTTGATTATTTATATCTTTGTATAGTTTTTCAAAAATATTTAGAAAATTTATGAGTATTTTTCTCCTTGAACAATGTTTTTTAACTTTATGTTTTATGGAGATGGAATCAGGAATGCCTTGGGGAAGACTGTTATTGACATTTAAACCAATTCCAATATTTACAAATTTCAGCATATCTCCTTTGGTTTCCATTTCAGATAAAAGACCCGCAAGCTTTTTTTCACCAATTAAAATATCATTGGGCCATTTTACTTTTGCATCTATATCAAAAAGGGAGTTAAGACATTGTGCAAGGGATAAAGATGCAGCAAAATTTAAGATATATGCAAAGGGAGGGGGCAGATCAGGCTTTAAAATTAATGTAAACCATAACCCACCGCCAGGGGATATCCATTTCCTGTTTAATCTGCCTCTGCCCTGGGTTTGATCCTGGGCAATAATAATTGAAAAATCTTTCACTCCGTCTTTGACAAGTTCTTTTGCTGTATTCATTGTTGTTAAAACCGATGGAAAATAATAAATTTTTTCCTGATATTCTTCAAAACAAAAAGGAAAAAGAAGATCGTCTTTATGGGCAAGATTATATCCTTTTGGCGTAGAATTGATTGTGATGCCTGTCTGTTTCAGAGCTTTTATATGTTTCCATACCGCAACTCTGGAGATTTTGAGTTTTTCAGATAAAACCACACCAGATAGATTCTTTTGTGATGTATTAAATAATAATTTTAATATTTTTTCCTTCATAAAATTTCCAATAATCATCTCGTTAACTTTAATAAGGGTGTATAGTTAACAAGAATTTGCCATAGAGTCAATAAAAAGATTATATATAATTTGATTATTATGTATTATATTTTATTAAATATAGTATTGATTACAGGATCTGATATTATGATTAAAATTCGTTGGACAGGAGCTGCAGGGATTGAATTTATAGTAGATAGCGGTGTTATTCTTATTGATCCTTATTTCTCAAGATTAGGTAAGTTTAAGAGTTTGTTTAAGAATATATCACCAAAAAAAGAAAATATTGAAAACTATCTTAATACTCTTCCTTCTGAGCTTATAGGTGTTATAGCAGGGCATACCCACCTTGATCATACTCTGGATATCCCATATATTGCTCAAAAATCAGGTTGTAAAATTATAGGGAGCAAAAGTCTTGATTCTCTCTTTCGCATGCATGGTTTGGCTGGCCGCGTTATTATCTGTAAAGGAAATGAGAAAATTGATTTGAATGACAAGATATCGGTTACCATGATTCCATCAATCCATGGGAAAGTAATTTTTGATCAAATACCTTTTCCCGGTGAGATTGACTCCAATGGTCAACTGCCAATAAAAGCAAAAGATTATAAAGCAGGTAAAGTTTTTATCCCTAAAATCACCTTGGATGGGAAAACTTTTATGCACATTGGCAGTGCTGATTATGTTGAATCGCAATTGCAGGGCCACTCCTGTGATATTTTGTTTATGTGTGTTCCCGGATGGAAGAGAAAAAAAGGATATACAAGCACTTTGATTGAGCTTTTACACCCTGGGATCGTTGTACCTTTTCATTTTGATGATTTTTCCCGTCCTATCCCAAAGACCGGTAAAACCCCATTGTTACCGTTTCAGGGTGTGTCAGACTTTGTTCATGAGATAAAAAAAAATTTTCCTGAAGTTAAAATAATATTGCCTGAGATGAATCAGGATATTGCTTGTGATTTATTTTGAGAATTTTTGTTCAAGGTCAAGAAGATATTTTTTAACATTAAGACCGCCTCCGAATCCGGTTAGACTGCCATTTTTGCCAATAACTCTGTGGCAGGGTATTATGATGGGAATGGGATTGATGTTCAGGGCATTTCCTGCTGCTCTTGCACCTTTTGGGCTTCCGGCTGCCTTTGCTATTTCTTGATATGACATGGTTGCCCCATAGGGAATGTCAAGGAGTGCCTTCCATATTTTTTGTTGAAAATCTGTGCCTTTTGGCAATGGTATTTTTGAAAATTTTTTTAATCTGCCTGAAAAATAATCAATGATTTCTTTGATTTCCCGGGAAAATTCATCATTATTTTTTTCCCATAAAGAGTCTAAGATAAATTGTTTGTTTTTTTTGGGAAAGCAGATTGTGTGTAAAATATTTTGTTTTTTAGTTAATAAAATTTCTCCTACAGGAGTGTTTAAAAAAGTATAATACATTGTTTTTTTCAGATTTCCTTTGATAATACTAAGTTTTCCAATAAATTTTTATAGTCTATGCCAGCTTTTTTAAAGCCTTTTGTTCCATATTTCATATTTGCTTCAATAATGAAGAATTTATTTTTTTTTTGGATTATATCTATGCCAACATCATCCCAGCCACATCTTTTTGCTGTATTAAGTGCAAGGTCAAGGGCTGGTTTGGGGATATCTGCAAATTTTATTTTTCCGCCCTGGGATATATTGGTCCTGAAATCATTGATACCTGCCTCCCTGAAATAAGCAATCCTGATTTTATCACCTATGATTACTACTCTGATATCTTTGCCTACAGGGATATATTCCTGAATATATGCCGGCTGATCAATTAAGAGATATTTTTTCAGATCTTTTATGTTTTTTATTAAGAATACATCCCTGCCCTGGGATGATCCCCGTGGCTTTTTCCCAATAAAAGGAAAATTAAAATAATTCAGTATTTTAATTTTTTGTTTTCTGCCATAAAACGTTCTTGTCCTGGGGTGGGGAATATCCAACATCTTGAAAATTGCTGTCTGTCTTATTTTATCCTGTACAAATTTATATGTATGGAAATTGGGAAATGTTTTTTTGCCAATTATATTTAACATCTCAGCATAAAAAGCAGTTGGAAAATATATTTTTTTTGATGTCAGGATTAGTTTTTGCTCATAAGAAGAATAATCTGAAAAATTGGGCTTTAGACCAAGTGTTTTGATATTCGGGCTTTTTATTAATCTTGCCCCAAGAGCTATAGGAGGTAAGGATGTTCTATCTATTACCATGGCAAATCATAAGTGTTTAAAGCAATACTGTATTTGATTTGTATTTGGAGGAAAAGCAATTATATTCTTATCCTGATCTAAAAAGTCATTTTGAAGCGTTGAAAAAATAATTGGTAATTCTTCTTCAGGATGAATATCCCTTATTTCTTTTAATAAATCAAGCCCTATCATATCATTTAAAAAAAGATCACATATCACGGCAAAAGGTTTATCTGTCATTATGGATTCAAAGGCAGTCTGGGAGTTACGAAATGTTTTGGAGTCATATCCTGCTGCAAATAGAATTTTTGTATACAGATATGTACGAATTTGAGAATTACTGATGATTATAAAACATGGTCTTTCTTTTTTTTGTTTCTTTTTTAAAATTTTTTCATATTTTTTTGCAGAGGCATGTAAGTTACGCTGTTTTTGGATTTGAATATGAGTTTCAAGAACCTGGAGAGGGGCTTTTTTTTCAAGATAATTTGATAAAATGTATGAAAAAGCATCAGAAACCAATAATTGGATAATTAAATTATTGGCATGGGCATCAAGAATACTTTCTCCGATTTTTTTCCCCAAACCTGTGCCTGACTCTATTTTTTCTTTTATTTCCGCAATAACAAAATCTGTGGGGTTTTTGTCAAGCACTTTAATAGCAGCGGTTCTGATATGAACCAAAGGATCAATGATTCCAACAATTGCTGAAGCTGTGGATTCTAATTCGGGAAAAGCATCAAGGGCAGTGTAAACAGCAAATTTTATTTTTTTATCAAGGTTTTTATTTCTAAGCAGGTTAAAAAGTTCAGGGATTAAGGGCTTAGGGATTGTTCTTGAGATTAAATTTAAAGTATTAATGATGATATCATGATTTTCTGATTCAAGATTCTTAATAAGAATTTGGCTTATTCCAGATCCGAGATCTGCAAGTTTGGAAAAATTATCATATCGAATTCGAATATCATTGGATTCTAAATTATTATTCAGGTTTGCAATATCATTTGATAAATCATCTGAATGCTGTGTTGTTGCCTCTTTCTTTCTAATGGTTTGTGTTTTTTCTTTTTTGTTTTTAAGAACTTCAATGGAATCTAAAATATCCTGGTCACATTTTGACGACTTGGCTGCTTTTAAAAGATTTTCATAGGCGTCATCTGAACCAATACGCTCTAAAGCTTTAACAGCTTCTGCTTTAAGTTTTGTTTCATCATAAAAAATAAACTCTGCGATATCATCTGCAAGGGTTTCAAACCTTTGACGTCCAGCTGTTTTGATAGTTTCTCTCAATATTTCAAAGTCAGTTTCCTTGGATAATATATGTTTCATTAATGGAATCATCTGGGAGATAATTTCTTTGTCTGAAGTATTGTAAAGAATAAGTATGAAATGAAAATTTAAATGTGCACGATCTGTTAACAGATGTACTACACGATCATAAATCTCTTCGTCAATATATTCTTTCTGCATTAAAACAGGCATGAGGTTGAGCGCTATAATATCAGGGGCAAGGGCGAAAATCTGTAAAACCTCAAGCTTTGTTTCAAAGGAAAGACTTTTGAGTTCTTTTAGTAATTGTTTTGTTTTTTTAATGTTTGATTCATTGATACTTTTTTTTATCCGGGTGATAAAATTTTCCATATTTCACCTTTTTTTAAAAAATTATCGCATTGTTTGAATTGTTTTAAGTAATAGTCTACATTGGTTAAGATTTTTTGTACAGCCTATTTTCAATCTTATTTTATAAATCTATTGATATTATTGAACAAATCTTAATTATCTTGACAAACTTATATTTTGTGATTAAAATAATTTGTAAGACAGCATAAAAGCATAAAAGATAGTGCAAAAAATATTATATAAGGAGTGCATTTAAATGATTGAATTAACAGATCCTGCAAAAGAGCAGATTGACGAATATTTTAATGGGAAAGAAGCCACTCCCATAAGAATTTTTCTTAACTCAGGCGGCTGAGGTGGTCCATCCCTCGCTATGGCTCTGGACGAGCCTAAAGATACTGACGATGTTTATGATATCAAAGGTCATAAAATAGTGGTTGACAAAGAATTTATGAAGCAGGCGCAATCAATCAAGGTTGATTTTTCAGGAATGGGTTTTAAAATAGATTCCAAGATTGATTTTGGTCAATCTTCTTGTTCAAGTTGTGGTACGGAAGGCTCTTGCTGTAGCTGAAAATAGTCAACTTTTTTTAATAATTTTTATATGTATAAAAGGGTGCTTTGATTTTTAAGCACCCTTTTTTTGTATCGGGATATATCTTGACCTGTTTGTTCTCACATGGTAGCCTGTTTGTGAGTCTTTACAAAATTATCAAAAAATAATTATTAACAATTGGCAGGTAAATCAGAATGAAAAAAATTTTTCTTCTTATTCTTTGTATGATTTGTTTATCAAGCTGTGCACGAGAACCTAGTGTTGAAGAAACTATCCTTGGCGGATGGACAAATAAGACTGGCGACGCATATATTTATCTGAAAATTAAAATGGAGAGTAAATGGGAATCCTCGGTAAAACTTACTGATTCATCATTAAAGATTATTCAAGTTAAAGGCACTGCCTCAGGAGAATGGCATATTGAGGATAATACCTTGGTACTGACTGTTTTTGAATCAAATATTGATAAATTTTTTAAAAAAAATGCTACAAATTTTTATGAAATCATAAAATTGGATGATAATGTTTTACAATTAATGGATGCTAACGGTCGCACTGCAACCTGGCAGGCAGTAAAAATATTAAAAAATAAAGCGGATGGAGATGTTGTTATATCTATTAAAATGGAGCCGTTTACTATTAATTTGAATAAAACAAGATCCAGAGATAAGGATAGATATCTATGTCTGGCTTTGAACATAGTGCTCAAAGAGATAATGCCGGGAGAAAGCATGCAGAAGATTCACCCTAAGGCAAGGGAGGCTGTGCTATTATATTTAAGCTCACTTGTCTATAAAGACGTTCAAAATCTTGACCAGATAAAAGAATTACAGGGTAAATTAAGGACTATTCTTAACCCTTATATGGGAAATATGGTTGATAAAGTTGAAATTGATCATGTTATACTTGCAACAACTATTGACAGAGTAGAAGAATTTCTTATAGAACATTCATTGAAAGCAAGGATTTCTAAAAAGCAGGATGGAGCCGGGAATAAAAAAGATAAGGGAAAATAATGAAGATAATAGAACCATATTTTGAAATATTGCATATGGCTGATTATAATGAGATTTTAAACCTTTTAGAAAAAGCTGCACGAACATGCTATAAATCAGAAGATAAAATCACCCAGGGATCAGCAGAACAACTATTGGAAAGATTAATGAAAACAGGACACGAAAGTGTTATAGAACATATTTCCATTAGTGTACGGTTGGTTTGTGACAGGGGGGTAACCCATGAGATCGTACGCCACAGGCTTTGTTCCTTTAGCCAAGAAAGCACACGATATGCTAATTATTCAAAAGATAAATTCGGCAGAGAAATCACATTGATAAGACCATTTTTCTTTAAGGACAAATCAAAAGAATATAAGATATGGGAAGAATCAATGCAGGCATGTGAAAATGCCTATTTAAAGCTTCTTGAGAATGGAGCAAAAGCACAGGAAGCAAGAAGTGTTTTACCCAATAGCCTTAAAGCAGATATTGTTATTACAGCCAATATAAGAGAATGGAGACATATCTTTAAACTACGGTGTTCCAAAGCATCGCATCCCCAGATGAGGCAGAGTATGCTTCCTTTGCTTGATCTGTTCCATAAAAAAATGCCTGTCTTGTTTGACTCTATTTATGATAAATTTTCAAAAGATATTAAAGATTTAAATAATTGATTAATCATACAGACCTGTATTATGTCATATAAACAGGTGCGAGCTTAATATGTTAAAGAAAAAAAATATTAAATATAAAATTGGATACTATACCAGTGCAAACATTCACCATCTTACTCCTTTGCTATTGTTATATTCCCATCTTGGCGGGATTTTTTATATTTATAAAAACCAGGCTACATATAATTATTTAAGAGAAAAATATAATCATTTGAGCATTAATATTTATTTTAGTGATTCTATTAAAGATATAAAACTTGCCATAAGGCAGAATAAAATAAGGCTGATGATTTATTCTGATTTTAGTGATTTAAACATAGTAAAATCCATTCAGGTTTTTAATGATTGCGGAGATGATAATTCCATGGTGCACCCGGAGCTTGCGAAATATGATCTTTTATTTTTTTCAGGAAATAAAATAAAAGATAAACTTGAACAGCTCGGGATACTAAAAAGGCTCAAGAATTGGAAAATAACAGGGTATCCTAAGTTAGACCCTGTTATGAGTAATAAGCTTGTGGGTGCAAAAAAGAAAGTTTTTGATAATTCAAGAAAAACAATTTTATATGCTCCAACTTCATTAAAGGAACACGAAAATGAACATGAACCAAGCTCTTTACCATTATGGGCAAAGCATATTATCACATCTTTATATGGAGAATATAATCTAATAATAAAATACCATGGAATTGTTAGAAGAAAAACCAACAACATCTATAAACAGATAGATGCCCTGATATTGAGTCTTGATGCAGAAGACAGTGTGAGATTGATTATTGACGATAATATTGTCGAATATATGGTGCAGTCAGATATGGTTATTACAGATATTTCATCTGTTGCTTATGAATGGTTTCATTTTGATAAACCAATTGTTTTTGTAAACCCTGACCCTGGATATTTTGCCAGGTCTGATGATATTTTTGCAAGTACATTGTCATGGCAGGCAGGTGATGTGGTTGAAAAATATGACGATCTTCTGGAATGTGTGAACAAAAATTTAAGATTTGATGAATATGGGGATCAAAGAAATAAACTTTTACAATATACTGTTAAGAATCCTGATGGCAAAGCTTTAGATAGACAGATAAAGCATGTTTTGAAATTTTATAAAAAGTATGAGAAAAAATCATATTTCCGATTTTTTTTGTTCAGCTATTTATTGAAAAGATTTAAAATTATTAAATATAAATTAATGCTGAGACGTTATAAAAAACTAATCGGAACATTTATAGACAGGCAACCCGGAAATTAAATGTTTTAATCTCTGGATATTATTACAATCATAGTTCCCTTTTTTATGGAGATAATTGCTTTTTTATCTGTAAATTCATTGCTTATTCCAAGGGATGAGCCGGATTCTATTATTGCATTATTTAATGGGTATTTAAGCCCGGAAATTGTCACCCCTTCAACCTTGTCACTTAAAGACAAAAGCGATACAAAAGAATTTTCCTTTTTTTCAAGGGTTAATTTGTCTGTCACAATAAAGATTTCATTGTGGTCATCAATTATTCTGCATTTTATTTTTTGATGGGTTTTGGGATCAGATTTTTGGTCTATAATTTTTTTAGAGAGCTTTGTTACAAGAAAGATATTTGCAAGGGTATGATCAAGCCTTGTGCCAGTCACTCCAATTAATGTCAGGTCATTATATTTTTTATCCATTGCATATTTAATTGCAAGCTCAGTATCACTTGAATCTTTTTGGGGAGGGTGTCTTATTATTTTTATATTGTTTTGTTTAAAAAAAGATTTATTCCGGGGCTTGATGGAATCAAGATCACCAATAATGACATGGGGGAATATATTCATTTTTCTAAGATGGTTTGCACCTCCGTCAACACATATAATACAATCTGCCTGATATAATATTTTAGAAAAAAAATTATAATTTATAATATTACCATTTGCTATTATTACAGCTTTCATAAATAATTATTTACCATGAAATAAATAAATGTTAAATATGCCATAAAATTTTCTATTAATTTTTTTATATAAAAAGGGTTCTATAAAAGAATTCAGGCTCAAAAACAATAATGATATTTCCCACAACTATAACCAGATATATTTTTAAGGAACTTTTTCCCCCTTTTATTGTTTCGTTATTTTTCCTTTCATTTGTTTTCTTAATGGCAAAAATTCCTGAATTTACAAATATGATAGTGAATTATCATACAGGTATAATTTCCCTTGTTCTGCTCCTGCTTTATTCGTTTCCCAAATTTTTATTAATTATTTTGCCGATATCAGTAATGATTTCCGTACTATTAACGTTTATGCGTATGGCAGGGGATAATGAAATTACAGCTCTGAAAGGAGGAGGTATCTCATTGTACAGGTTGCTGCCTCCTGTATTGGGATTTTCATTTTTTATTACATGTATTGCATTATTTGTTTCTATTTTTATTGTTCCTAAGAGCATGACAGCAATTGAGGATAAGAGTAAGGATATTATTCAAGCAAGCCTTGATATTGCTTTGCAGGAACGTGTGTTTAATACTGATATTGAAGGTATTATGATTTATATTGCAAGCGTTAATTCAGTTAATAAGAAGCTTAATAATGTTTTTATTGAGGATTCGAGAACCAAGGGAATGGTAAATATCTCAACAGCTCCCCAGGGCATGTTATTGCTTAGTAAAAACAAAAAAAAATATACGCTTCGTTTGTTTAACGGGATAATTAATCAAGTTAATTTAATAAAAGATTCTGTTAATACCATATCCTTTGCAAGTTATGACATAAATATAGATTGTGGAAAACTTTTTAATAAATCAAGAGTAAAACGAAAAAAACAAATGGATGAAATGGATTTACAAGAATTAGTAAAAGTTATTAAGGACAATAAGCATAAGAAAAATCATGCATTTAATATGGCTCTTATGGAGTTTCACAATATGTTTGCTTTGCCATTTGCATGTTTTTGCCTTGCCCTGCTTGCATTCCCTCTAGGAGTGCAATCTGTTTCCCTGAAAAAGTCTTCAGGATTAGGTCTGGGTCTTGTTTTTTTTGTTGTTTATTATCTTCTTTTTGCAATCGGCTGGTCAGCAGGCGAATCAGGCGCTTATCCACCTGTTATTGGAATGTGGTTTCCCAATGTTTTTATGTTAATAATAGGATTATACCTTCTTTATCGGAATGCAAAAGAGCATCCTGTAAAAATGCCTTATTTATTTGTTAAAGTTTTTTTATTTATTAAAATACATATTTTTAAGAAAAAGGCAGATTCCTAATGTCCATCCTTCATAAATACTTTTTTAAAGAATTTATCAGATTATTTATTATTATTCAGATTGTTGTCATTGTAATATTATTGTCTATTGATTATCTTGCAAAACTGGATATTTTTATTGGAAGTCAAGTCAGTATTGTTAAGACATTTGAATATGTATTGTTAAGAGCTCCCATCATGTTAGCAGGTCTTATTCCGTCTGTAGTGATTCTTTCAATCATTGTTGTTTTTGGACTCATGAATAGAAATAATGAGCTTGTGGCAATAAAATCAGGTGGAGTAAGTGTATATTATCTTGTCAGACCAGTTATATTTGCAGGTATTGCCTTAATTGGCATTATGTTCTTCCTTGGAGAGACCATTGTGCCTGTGACTGAAGCGCAATCAAAAGTAATTAAACACGAAATCACCCATGGCGGGAAAACAATGCACAGGGCAAAAAAAGACGTATGGATGAAGCAGGATAATCTTATAATTCATATTAAATATTTTAACCCGTTGGATAAGACAATTGCAGGTATAATTTTAACTGAACTTGATAATAAATTTAACATAATCAGAAGAATTGACGCTCAAAGTGGTATGTACACAGAGCCTACATGGTTATTCTCAAAGGTTATTGAGCAAATATACGATAAAACCAACTTGGACTATGTGGTTAAAACCTATAAAAATAAAGAGTATATTTTGAACTTTTTACCAAAAGATATTGCTAAAATAGTAAAAAAATCCGATGAAATGACTATGTTTGAATTATTAAAATATGTTAAAAAAATTGAAGACGAAGGCTATGATGCAACATCTTACAGGGTTGATTTTTTTGCCAAGACAGCATCCCCGGTTGTCTGTCTTATTATGGCAATGATTGGTGCAGCTGTTGGTATGCGTTCTCTTGTTAAAGAAAACATGCCAGCAGGCATTGCCCTTGGAATCGGAATTTCTTTTTTTTATTATATTATGCATGGATTTTGTATCTCGCTCGGATATGGAAAGGTCTTGCCTGCTTTTTTAAGTGCCTGGGTCACAAATATTTTTTTCTTTATTTTTGCAATGCTGTTTTTAATAAGTATTGATGACTGATGGAGCTTCAAATGAAGCAGGCATTGATAGCAAAAATAGAAAAAATCATGAATGATAATAGCACGGAAAAAAGATTTTTATCCTTTGAAAACTTCCTTTTTTTATTGTCAAAAATTTATTGTGCAGGATTGAAACTGAGAACAGGACTGTATAAATTTCATATCATTAAAAAAAGAAAACTTCCCTGTTATGTAATAAGTGTTGGTAATATTATTACAGGCGGCACAGGTAAAACTCCCATGACTTTGTACTTAGTTACGCTTATTGAAAAATTTGGATACAAGACCGTAATAATCACCAGAGGATATAAGGGTAAATATAAAGAGGCAAATACTATAGTGAGCAATGGCTCGAAGCTCTTACTAAACGTTGAAGAAGCTGGTGATGAAGCAATTATGATGGCTGAAAAATTAAAAATTCCTGTTATTGTCGGAAAAAATAGATACAGGGCAGGTATGCTGGCAATAAAAAAATTTAATCCTGATGTGATTATTCTTGATGACGCTTTTCAGCATATTGCATTAGAAAGAAATTTGAATTTATTACTTTGTGATTATAAAAACCCTTTTGGAAATTTTGAACTTTTACCCCGTGGCAGGCTGAGAGAGCCTGTAACCGCTGTTGAACGCAGTGATGCAATAATATTTACAAGGACAGAAAAACAGGATAAACCAGATCATGAAATGTTCTTGTCAAAATCAATCTTTTATTCATATCATTTGCCATATATTGCAGAATTTATACATTGTACAAGTGAAGATATATCTTTTAAAAAGAGATATTTTTTATTCTCAGCTATTTCAGATAATTCAAATTTTAGAAAAACCTGTAAGACAATGGGAATGACTATAGCAGGTTTTGTTGAATTTACAGATCATCATTGGTATACAAAAAGAGATTTAAACAATATATATGAGAATTTTAAGAAGACCAAGTCAGATTGTCTTGTTACCACAGAAAAAGACTATGTTAAAATCAAGGGTATTATTTCTGATCAATTCCCTTTGATTGTGATCGGGGTTAAAATTGAGTTTAAACGCAAAAGCCAGGAAAAATTTGAGGGTTTTATTAAAGCCTGCCTTCATGGACATTTAAAAGTAGATCTCTGAAGTTTATTCTGATATTTATTTTTTTGGCAGCTTACAATAGGGAAGTGGTTTCCATCTATTATAAAACCAGGGAAATTGCTCGGGATATTCTCTTATTATATCTTCAATAACAGAAAAGAATTTTTGAGCTGTTACCTCAATATCATTAATCTCATCTCCTGTTTTTTCAATTTTAATTTCAGGTTTTATTATTACCCTGTAATTGTTTGTCTGCCTGACAAGGAAAAAGGGTATTATAGGTACTTTAGATTGTAATGCTAATTTAACTATATTTTTGTTTACTATTATTCTTGAGCCAAAGAAATTAACAACAACTCCTTTTTCTGCTGGCACTCGTTTATCAATTACCAATCCTACAGCTTCATTATTTTTAAGTGCATTTATTATTCCATTTAAAGCTTTGTTAATGGGAAACAGATTTCCTGTTTTAAATCTAAGCCGTTTTTCTTTCATAAAGCGGTCAAAAATAGCAGGTTTGATTGGTTGATAAACAGAGTTCCATTTGATTTCTTCTTCTTCAAGAAAAGGTATTAATAATTCCCATATTCCAAAGTGGCTTGTAATAAAAATGCAACCTTGTTTATTTTCTTTGATTTGATTTATTATGTCTTTGCCCTCAACTACAAACCATTTGTCAAAATTATTATGATTAATACAATTGCTCCAGAGAAGTTCAAACATACTCTGGCAAAAATGGGCAAAATTTTGTTTTATCAGCTTGTTTGCTTCAGCTCTGGTAATAGTTTTATCAAGCTTTGTTGTTATATTTTTAAGAGCTTTTTTTTTCTTTTTTTATCCACAATATACCATACATAGCCTATAAAACCGAAAATTTTTAATCCGATTCTGCGGGGGATATGCTCTATACATAATACAAAAAATTTGAGCAGAAAATAATTTATTTCATTAATCATTTTAATTATATTTGTTTTTGCGGAAAATATTATCCTGTTTGTTGTTGGTTTTTATATCCAGGGGTTGTTCTATCATAATTTATAAGATACCGGCAAGATATATTATTCTGTTTGTTTAAAGCGTAAATAGTATTGGAAAAGACTCTTCTGTATGTTAATGTTTTTAAAAAATATCAGATTTGATTACTAAAAAGATAATTATCAGGTAGAATTTAAATGAAAAAAGTCGGTTTTTTATGTCTTAATACTTTAGCTCATGCTTTACATATTGCATCCATAGCATTTTATTTGTCAGTTGAAAAAAAATATATTGTTACCTTTTATGTTTCAACAGAAAAGCTTAAATCCGAATTGGAAAATTATTCTGAAAATTTTCCGGAAAATAATGTTGTAATAAAATTTTTATATCCTTCGGTTTTGCACAGGTTTTTACGATTGTTTAAAAGGAGGCTGCATCCCCGGGTACGCAATGTTATTTCCAATAATATTAAAACACTTTTACATAATGATGCCATTGTTATGACAGATAAACATATGCTGGAGTACAAATCGTCTGATCATCCTGTATATATTGGAGCAGGGCACGGGGCAGGAGACAGGGCATGCGGTTTTACCGGGACCTATAAAAATTATGATTATATTTTGATATCCGGGCAAGCTAAATGGAACCGCATGAAAAAAAATAAATTAATCACAAATAATACAGGGAAATTAATTGGATATCCTAAATTTGACATAGCTTTTAAATCTGACCCTGAATTGTTTTTTGATAATAATAACCCTGTTGTACTTTACAATCCCCATTTTAATAATAAAGAAACCTCCTGGTTTAAATGGGGTTATAAAATATTAGAATATTTTTTGAATAATCCAGAGTTTAATTTGATATTTGCTCCACATATAATGCTTTTTAAAAATAATAATACATTAAAATCTAAATATTTTAATGCTGAAAATATACATATTGATATTAATAGTAAAAATTTATCAAATATGGCATATACCAAGAGTGCTGATATCTATTTAGGTGATGTGAGCAGCCAGGTTTATGAATTTGTTGCATATAAAAGGCGGCCTTGTATTTTTTTAAATACCCATAAAAAGATTTGGCAGAATAATGATAATTTTCGCATGTGGAATATGGGGATTGTTATAGATGATATCAATGGTTTGGATTTTGGTCTGTCTGAAGCTCAAAAAAAGTTTGAAACATTTAAAGAAATACAAAAGAAATTGCGAGATAGAACTTTTTCATTTCTATCTGAGCCTGCCGGATTAAGGGCTGCTCGGGCAATAATGGACATACTTGACTAAAAGCTGTTTTTCATGCACTTGATAGGTTCCGGCAGGTGGATCCCGGACTATCAGGTGTCTGGTGTGTTTTTATACATGTTCATAAATAAGGAAATAAACAGAATGGAAACCCAGGCAACTTCACGTCTGTAAGGAGCATAAAAAATACCGGCAATTGCCGGAATTATAATAGATCCAGCACAGGCAATGAAAATCCAGTTAATTTTCCCTTTGTTTTTTATATATTTATAGAGTCTATTTATTACAAAAACAAATAGCATCATCATCACACATAGACCGAATAACCCCTCTTCGCATAGTTTTGTTAAATACATATTATGGGCATGGGGACCTTTAAATGTTTTGATCTTAAATCCTTTGGATTTTTTTATTAAATTTTCAAAATCAATTTTATAATAATTTCTCGGTCCAATACCAAATATTTTTTTTTTGCCGAATTTGAATTGCAGCAGGGACAATTTCCAATATGTAAATCTTAATTGGTCATTGGAAGTGAACTTTTCAGAAGAACTCAATGAAATTTTTGTGGATAAAAGATGGCGCATACTTTGCTTTAGCCTTCCATCTGGTGATAAGACCATTATAGAAGCCATAAGAGCTATAATTGTTAATAATAATATAATATAGATTTTAATATTTTTAATATTTAGTATGAAAAACATACCAAAAAAACATGCTATTCCAACCATCCCCGATCTATTACCCATGAGAAGAATACAGCAAAGCATTATAAGTCCTGATATGCCTAAGGCAAATTTTTGAGGCACACTGAATTCTGATCCGGTTTCCGATAATATACCTGTTACAATGGCAATGGTCATGCCTGTAATGATCGAAGCCTCTGCAACTGTCATATTCTTTAATTCAAAGAATGAAGTCCCACCTTTATAGAATGTAACAAATCCATAACAAAGCCCAATAATTATGCCAATAATAGAAAGATTAGCTATCCATTTTATTTGATTTTTAGTCAGGGTGGAGTTGTAAATCAACAGCCCTATAACAGCTACAGTGAAACTGTCTCTTAAACCGTTTATCCCCTTTGCCAATGGCCAGTTCAATGCAGTGCTTATTGCAGCAGATATGAAAAATAAGCCAAGAATGAGTTCATAAATATCAGGTTTTCTAAACCCTATTGATTTATCTGATAATCGCCAGCCTATACCTCCTATAATAAAAATCCCAAGCCCGATATTTTTAGGAACTTTAAGAAAAGGAAGAAATAAAATCAAAAAATATAAGCCTGTAATTTCAATCTGGTGTAGTCGTTGAATATAGCGATGACAGTCATGGTTATTCATTTGTTTAGTCCTGTTTTTTTGGCAGAGAATTATTCCCAGGGGGCTGAGTTTTCCACCTGTCATGGACCCAAAACCATTGCTCGGGATATTTTTGAATATATTGTTCAATAATATTGTTATAAGCTTGGGTATTATTTTGAATATCCTCAAGGTCATTACCGGTTTTTATCAATGGAACTTCCGGAAGTATATCTATATAAAATTTATTATTTTTTTTATAAGCAAATATCGGTATAACAGGTGCATCAGAAGATAAGGCAAATTTTGCCAATCCGGTGTTGGCATAGGCTTTACGCCCAATGAAATTTATGAACACCCCGGATTTTTTTTTTCTCACGTTTTGATCTATAATAAGTCCGATAATCTCTTTTTTATTTAAATTATCAAGTATGCTGTTTAACGCATTATGTAATGGAAACATCTTGCATCTGGAACGTTCTCTTTTTTCTTTTATGTATATATCAAGAGGTTTATATTTTATCTTTTTATACACCACAGAAAATGCAAGTCCTGTTATATAATTAATGGCTGTGATAAGTTCCCAGTTACCAAGGTGCCCTGAAAAGCATAACACGCCTTTGCCTTTTTTATGGGCATTTTTTAGATTATCAACCCCGTTAATTGTAAACAGTTCAGGATATTTTTCAGGGTCGGTTTCATGGAATCTTGCATGTTCAAAAATCATTGTGGCAGTATTGCAGAAGATTTTCCAGGAGAGCATTCTTATTTCACTGGTATTTTTGTTAAGGGGTGAGGCATTTTCAAGATTACTAATGCAGAGACTCCTGTGACGTTTGTCACAAATATACCATATGGTTCCAAGTATTTTACCTGAGATATTGCCAATTATAACAGGGAGTTTTCCAAGCAGGCGCATGAATTGTGAAATTGCGTGGTATGCAATTTTTTCTGTAAAAGGTAATGTTTTTACTGCATCAGGATATGCTTTGCCTGTGATAGATGGTGTGTGTTTTGTTAAGGCTGCACCACTATTGGAAATAAGATAGTCAGCAATTCTGCACGCAGATTTCCCATCTGATGGTCCCACAAATAATTTTGAATATTTTTCCCGTTTTTCTTTGAATTTTTCAGGATGTTTCAACTGGTCATCCACTGTTTTTTTTAAATCATTATAATTTTTTGCATGGGCACCAATATCTGAAAATTTTAATATATCAGAATCAAGGCGGTTGGACAGTCTGAAACTGAGCAGGCCTTTATATGACCATCTCAGATAAAGGAAATCACACCATATAATGGGTTTGCCAATGGCTGCAAATTCAAAAATTGATGACGAAGCTTCACTAATGAGTATGTCAGCTGTGACCATAAAAGGGAGTAATGAGTGTTCATCAATAGTTGCGACATAAACATTGGGAAAATGTGACCATGAGTTGAACTTGTCACACTGGGCAGCATATTTAGGTTTTGTATGGGAAAAATAATGGGGTTTTATAAGAATATTGTATTCTGAGAAATCTTCAGGCCAGTTGTCAGGGAATAATTCAATGGAGCTTGGATAAAAGGTAGGAGCATATAAAATTGTTTTTTTTTCAGGGTCAAGCCCCAGTGCATATAGATCAAGTCCTGTCTGGGTATGGTTATAAACAGGATCAAGCTTGGCAAACCCTGTGAGGAAATAATTCCCTCTGGGGTACATTTTGTTTAAAATTTTTAGTCGTCTTTCTCCTTCAACAAATCTTATTGTCATTGGTGTTTTTGATTTTGTATAATAAGATTTTTTTATTCCAATGGCATGACCAAACTGAGCAGTCTTGGAGACAGTGTGTAATAAATCAGTATTAAAAAAATGGTTACCAAATATTACCCATGCCGCTTTGGCATTCATGTAATAATCAAGGGCTTTGTGTTTATCTTTGACCCAGATAGCATTAAGATTCTCTTGTTGTATTGCTTTATTCAGCAAATTTTGAAAATTTTGATTCTCATAAATAACAAGTGTACAGGAAATATTTCGTTTTTCCAATTCTCTCAGAACAGGAAGATACTGGGCAAGATAGTAGAATTCCTGAACATCAAAAATTATTTTTATTTTGTTTGTCATAGTATTGTTTCAGAGTTTTTCTCAGGATGCTTGAGCTTCTGCCTTCTGTGTATGGAAGATAAACCACTCTTTTATTATGTTTGATCATATAATCGTGACCAAGAATCTTTTTGTCATTTCCATGCACCAGTATATCAGCATTAATTTCTTCTAAGAGTTTGTCTTTTTCAAGGGATGATGTGGGGATAACTATATCAACAAATTTACAGGCTTCCACTACTGCTGACCTGTCTTCCCAGCATAAAAGAGGATAATGTCCCTTATATTCTTTGACAAGTTCATCTGTGTTGACCCCAACAATTAATATATCTCCAAGAGCTTTAGCTGCCTTTAAAAGTTTTAAATGCCCAATGTGAAACATATCCCATACACCAACAGTGTAGACAATAATTTTTTTTTTGTTGTCAGCCATAATGCATGATTTCCTCTGATGAAAAAATTTATTTTTTGTTTTCATATAACATACCACGAATTGGTTTGGCAAATTGATTAAGTCCCCCTTTAAATATTTATATGGGTTGATCATATAAGTTATAATTTCTAATATTGACACTATATTGATTTAATAATATAAAGCTTTATCCTTAAAACAAATATTAGTGACTAAGAGTTTAGATATAAATGAAAATAATTCAAAAAGGCAAATGGGGAAATAGTGATGTTTATCTTCATGATTATAAAGATAAGTTGTTTGTTGTAAAAACATTTGCCCATCATCCTGTACTCATTAGAACCACCATTGGCAGGTTCCTTATTTCACGGGAATATAAAGCTTTAAAGAAACTTGCTTCCTGTCAGGGGACTTGTAATGCAATTATTCGAGTTGGTAAATGTTCATTGAGTTATCAATATATTAAAGGTCAGGATTTGAGTTCATATTCCAGACAAAATAATAAAACTAATAAACAGGATTTTTTTCCTGATCTTGAAAGAACGGTTAAGGAAATGCACTCTCTGGGTATTGTACATCTAGATCTCAGGACAGGATCAAATGTAATAATCTCGGAACAGGGGAAACCTTATATTATTGACTTTCAATCCTATATAAATTTAAATTTTATTCCAGGCAGTTTCTTTAAAAAATTTTTAAAATCAATTGATTTTTCAGGAGTCTATAAATACTGGGTAAAGATGAGCCCGGAAACACTTGGCAGATTAAGAAAAGATAAACTTAAAACATTAAATAAGAATCGGAAAATATGGTTTCTCAAAGGATATATGGTGCATAATTTTATAAAGAATAAAAACAAGAAACAAGTAGGGAGAAGTATCAAACCATGAGAAACCCGTTACAATTAATCCATAGTATATTTAATAATAAAAAAGCACGGAAAATCCTGGTTAAATTAAGAATACCAATTGCCCTAATTCTTATTGTATTTGTAATCCTTCATATTAAAAAAGAATATTTTTTTTATGGTATGGGTATCTCATTTTTTGGAGAATTGATTCAGGTATGGTGCTTTTCATCTCTGGATAAGCAAAAAACAATAGCAATCCGCGGGCTGTATGCCATAACTAGAAATCCCATGTATCTTGGCAGATATTTTATTATTCTGGGTGGTGTGATATTGACCGGGAATATACTTCTTATGGTATTTTATACTCTTTTTTATTATTTTTATATGGTTAATAGAGTTAAAAGAGAAGAAAAAACATTGGAAGGTATATTTAAAGATGATTATATAAATTACTGTGCAAAGGTTAATAGATTTTTGCCTTCCATGAAAAATTGTGACTTAAAAACACTTTTTTTTTTCAGGTGGAAACTTTTTTTTCAAAATAATTCCCATTGGAATATCCTGAGTGTTATTATAACCTATATTATTATTTATTATGCAATTTTTTAGTTAAACTGAGATATCTATGGCAATCATAATCATACCATCAAGGTTGGGATCTAAACGATTTAAGGGGAAACCCCTTGCCCTTATTGCAGGAAAATCAATGATCCAGCGGGTCTATGAACAGGCTGCCAAATCAAATAATATTTCAAGGGTTGTTGTTGCAACTGATGATCAGCAAATTTTTGATATTGTAAAAGGTTTTAACGGAGAATCTGTGATGACTGTATCTGACTTAAGATCAGGTACAGACAGAGTTGCCCAGGCAGCAAATATTCTTAAAATAAGATCCGATGAAATTATTATCAATGTCCAGGGAGACCAGCCTGTTTTTAATTTTAAAATTATAGATGAATTAATAGCCCCTTTTGCCAGGGATACTGAGATTCAAATGGCAACAATTGCCTGTAAAATAAAAAATAAAAATGAAATTACCAACCCAAAAGATGTAAAAATAATATTTGATAAAAATAATTTTGCAATTTATTTTTCAAGGGCACAGATCCCTTATCCAAGAGACAATGGCTCATTGCCGGAATATTATAAGCATCTTGGATTCTATGCCTATAAAAAAAGTTTTCTTGATAAGATTTCAGAATTTGAATCAGGAGAATATGAAAATATTGAAAAACTTGAGCAATTGAGAATATTGGAATATGGATTTAAAATCAAAGTCTCTATTACTCAATATGATGCTCCTGGCGTTGATATACCGGAAGATATTCAAAAAATTGAACAATATTTAAAAAACAATAATAATTAAAGCCTTATTTTTATAAAATGCTTTATACAGCACATAAATTATATAAATTTGGACATAATTGTGAATTAAATTCATACACTCTTAATACCCTTATTGATATTTTTAATAAACAAATTGATAAAAAGTCAGGCACAATACTCACAGGAAGAAAGCCTGTTATTGAGGTGAATATCCCTGATTTAGGTCATCTGGTGATTAAAAAATATTTTCGGGGCGGGCTTGTATCTTATTTTAATAAAGACAGGTATTTTTTTGCAAAAAAGAGCAGGAGCGAACTTGAGTTTGATTTTCTTCTTAAGGCTGAAAAAGCAGGTGTAAATGTTCCTGAACCAATTGCTTTTGCAAATAAAGGAAAGATTTTTTATCAGACCTGGCTTGTGCTGAAAAAGATTAAAGGGGCACAGAATTTCATTGAATTGTGTTTAAAAGAAAAGAAAAAAGCAATTGGTTTATTACCTGCAATTTGCAAAAATATAAATTTATTGATTTTAAACTCAATTTTTCACAGAGATCTTCATCCAGGTAATATTGTTATGGATAATATGGATAGACCTTTTATTATAGATTTTGATAAAGCCTGCTATTTTTCAGGCACCCAAAAAGAACTCATAAAAAAATATAAAAACCGATGGCAAAGATCTGTAAAAAAGTATGATTTACCCCATGAATTATTAATGCTTGAGTTGTCTTAAAATTAATGAAAATACTTATAATAAAACTTGGAGCCCTGGGAGATGTTATTAATACGCTTCCCTTAGCCATTAGTTTGAAAAAGCATTTAAAGGCTGAAATTCATTGGCTTGTTGCTCCTCTGAGTTTTCCGCTTATTCGTGACCATCAATATGTTGACAGGGTAATATTGTTTGATAAAAAAAATTTGATGTCATCTTTATATGGAACAATAAAACAAATCAGGCAAACTCAATATGATATTGTTCTTGATTTACAAAGATTGCTAAAATCAGGTTTTTTTTGCATGGTTGCAAAATCAGATCGGAAAATAGGGTTTGATAAAAAAAGATGTAAAGAATTGTCCTGGTTATTCCCTTTTGAGAGAATAAACCCTGGTGATCCTGAATCTCATATGTTACTCCAATACATTGAGTTTGCAGACTACCTTAAGATACCATCTGATAAAATTTCATGGGAAATACCCTGGGTAAAACATCCTGTAAAATCCGGGTTTAATATTGACCCGGGATATATTGTATTAAATATAGGTGCTACCAAACCTGCTAACAGGTGGAAACCTGAATATTTTGCAGAACTTGCTGATATGATAGAAAATAAAACCGATTTAAAATCTGTAATCACAGGTGGTGCGTCAGATAGACAATGCGCTGATATTATTCAATCAAAAGCAAATTGTACAATAGAAAATTTATGCGGGAAAACCTCTTTACAGGAGCTTTCCAATATTATTGCCAATGCAAAATGTGTTGTAAGCTGTGACACGGGTCCAATGCATTTGTCTGTTGCATTGGGAACAAATCTTATTGCTCTTTTTGGTCCTTCTAATCCAGGCAGGACAGGTCCTTTTCAGGGGAGTGTTATTCAGCTAAAGCTTAAATGTGTACCCTGCAATAGAAAAAAATGTAATGACCCAATATGCATGGATAAAATAACACCCGACCATGTAATGAATGAATTGTTAAAAAAGCTTAAGTAGTTTTTTTTGGGTCCTTCATGCATGTCCTGCAAATTGAGCCCTTAAGGTCTCCATCGAGAAATTTTTGGCGATAGTCAATATAACCTTTCCCATTCCATATATCCTTGAGAGAATCCTTTGAAAGATCACCCATGATTTTTGTCTGTTCCCAGTCAGCACAACATTGAACCAGCCTGCCATCATATAGAACATATGCCTGTCTGAATAATCTATTGCACCACCTGAATGAAGAAAGTTTATTAGCAGATATTTTATTGGTTGTTATTTTATCATGTGTACCTCTGTTTTCCATCTGGTTCAGATGAATTGTAACCCCTCTTTTATCCCAGAAAGCTCTTATGTCATCAAGGTATGGATGTATTTCAGATGTGTCCAGCATTACAACACAGATTTTTGTGGAGTAATTGCCTTTTGTTTTTATTTCCATAGCTCTTTCAATGTTTTTCACAGCATTGTTAAAATCCAGTTTCATGAGGTTGAAATATATATCAGGGTCAATGCCCTGAACAGAAATATGAAGCTTATCAAGACCTGAATCCAGTAAACCCCTTGCCATTGATTCGGTCAATAGGGAACCATTGGAATTAATCTTGGTGTATTGTTTGAATTTTTTATGTTTTGAAATATATTTAATACGCTGGGGTAAGTTTTTATCCATGAGTGGTTCATTCATAAGGTATGGCGAGATCCTGCGTATTCCAAGGTCAATACATTGATCAATTATGGAATAAAAAAGGTCATCTTCCATATATTTTTTATAAGGTATGGAAATTTTAGTTTTTTTATTGGGGCAGAAAACACAATCTCCATTACATCCTGATATGGTTTGAATCTGGATTGCCTTTGGAGCTTTAGGAACCCTGCGTTTTCCATCAATAACCATATATTTAAATTGTTTAAATGGGTTTGGAGTGTTTGATGGAATGAAATATTGGCGTGGCATATTTGTCTCCTTGATCTTTATAATCTGTAATAATGATATTTTAATCTCATCTTTAATCGTCTAGTGAGATTAAGAGGTTTGTTTTTCAGTTTTTTATAATAATTATCAATAAAAATATTGCTGGCATTCACAACTCTTTCACTGGATTTCCCATCCTTATACGGATGTATTAAATCTATATATTTTTTAATGGAGTCCATGAGATCGTCTGGTTTTTCCAAGGCTTTTTTAATTGATTTTTCAATATCTGCCTGATCTTGAATATTAATCAAATGGTTACCAGGTCTCCTGTTCTTAAAAGTGACAACAGGTTTTTCCTGGAGTAGAAATTCAGATATAATGGAACTTGTATCTGAAAGCATGACATCTGCTTTTTTTAAAAGAGGTATTGTATTGTCAGTTTCAATAAATTTACAATTTTTTTGTTGAAGTTTTTTATATTTGGCAACAATGCCAGGTGCCATTTTAGGGTGCAATGTTATTCTCCAGTCCCAGGTGTTTTTGTTGATTAAGTCAGATAAAATATCATGGATCCTATAGGCTGCACTTAAGGATGGAGTGAATGTCGAGGTAAAAAGAATTATTGGTCGTTTATTTTCCTGCTCTGTTTTTTCAGAAAAAAGGGGATCCATTTTTGGCCATCCTGTTTCAATGACTTTAAAAAACCCATGTTTTTTTTCAAGCTCTAAAAAAGGAAGTGTTGTGGACGGTCCCTGGGTGCAATAAAGATCAAAAAACCCGCGGATCCTAAAATGTCCAATGGCAGAATTTCTTTTTTGAGCATTAAATCCATGAAAGAGCTGAACCTTAATCCCGGGAAAGAAATCAGGAACAGTATTGCTGGCAACAAATACTGCGCAGGGGTTATACTCAATGACATCCCATATTGTATGCAGGACTTTTGCGTTTTTGTGCAGATATTTTTTATATTCTGGTTTTGCTATAAACCATGCAGCCTTATCCCCATTGCCAATAATAAAATCATTAAGGGGCTTTGCAATGGAAAACGAATATAATTGAGACACATAGAGCAGGTACTTTTTCATCTTTTTTTATTGAGTCTTTCCATACGCTGTAATGTCCACAATCCAGCATATTTATTAAATGCCGATTGACTGTACATTGCTGAAACCAGAAAGCCAACTCCTCCATCAAGGAATCCGCCTTTTATAATATAAGATACAAAAAAAACCCATACAGCTCTAAAACTTGCACCTAAAAGACCACCCCCATGTTTTTTTTCAGAATATCTTTTTTGTGCACCAAGCCAGGCATAAGTCCGGTTTTTGTATAGATAATGTTCAAAATCCCGTATTGAATAGTGGATAAGCTTTCCTTTGAGCTTTTTTACCCTGGCATTTGCCACCTGAATCTTTTCATGGACCATGGCATTAGTAAATTTTGCTCCTTTACGCCTGAATAATCTTCTCACGCTTCTTGCACTTCTGCCAAAGCGAAGGTGTTTACCAAAAATTATTACTGCCCAGGGAAGTCTGAATACTGATTCAGAAGGATTATTGCTCAAGGTGTTATGTATTTCCTGTTTTAGTTCGGGAGTTAGAGCCTCATCTGCATCAAGGGATAATACCCATTCGCATTCAGCCTTGTCCAGTGCCCGTTGTTTCTGGATGCCGTATCCAGGCCAGTCAGTACTGGATATATTATCTGTATATTTTGCAGCAATTTCCAATGTTTTATCAGTACTGCCACTGTCAACTATTATAATTTCATCTGCAATATCCTTAACAGAGCTGAGGCATTTTTCAATGCGGTCCTCTTCATTTTTAGTAATTATAATTACAGATAATGTATATAATTTTTCCATGCAAACCATCTAATTCTCTTGGACAGCAAGTATTCTGCCATGTTACTTTTTCTATGGTATATAACTGACAAACAATGAATTGTCAATTAACAGGTCTGTCGCACACCAGTTCTTGGTCAAAAATTATTTTAAAGATTAACAAGTGTAATATAGTCAAAATATTTACATACAATTTTGTTTTTTTGGTTATTATCGAAAAATAAAAGGAAGAAGTGAGGCTTGGATATGCTTTTGCATCTTAGGGTTTCGCTTGAAACAGATGCGCTGCAAAAGCATATCCAAGCCTCACTTTACCCGATCTTATACCCTGAAAGACAATAT
>Ga0256845_1000678_pt1 | contig 30515 bp, 20 predicted proteins | sample RiftiametaG_FD_189101 | JGI IMG/M metagenome (GOLD analysis project Ga0256845, IMG submission 189101) | Tube worm associated microbial communities from hydrothermal vent at the East Pacific Rise, Pacific Ocean - Riftia | ecosystem: Host-associated > Annelida > Integument > Unclassified ...
AACATTATTTCCCATTCTCGCTAAATATGATGTCAGGTTAGTGGAAATGGTGGTTTTCCCAGTACCACCTTTTCCACTCGCTATTGTTATTCTCATTTAATTATCTCCTTTAAAAGGAACAAAGTCCCTTTTAAATTCCTCTCACTAAAGCTTATGCTTCGCATAGAATTTTTCATTTTTCAAAACTTCTATTACGGCCTTTTCCTCTGCCTTCACCTAGTCCAAAGCCTTTTCCATTGCCTTTGCAAGGTTGATTGTTTTTCATTCTACCGTTACTGTGTCCTCTTCCCTCGCCATTTTGGCACTCATTTCTTTTTTTGTTTTGTCCATTACATTGCATGATTTATCCTCTTTTCTCTACAGTTAATACTTTTTTGTTTAGTAGAGCGTCAGCTACTTTTTTTCTAGCAGACTCTACTAGCCTAGAAAAAGTTGTACGAGAAATAGCCATCTTATCGGCACACGCTTGTTGATATAGCGATTCTAAATCAGCTAATCGTATAGCTTCTATCTCATCTTCATAAATGATGACAATTTCTAGAGTATCTTTTCTCAAACCACAAGGTTTAAAAGATAGATTACTATGATCAGCATCTATATTTCTACTTTTTCTTTTTCTTCCACAGCAATTCATGAGGTACCTTTTGCACATATGTGCAGAATTATAACGAACATATGTGCAAAAGTCAATAGTAAAACTTATATTTATTATAAGTTATCTAGATATTTTTTCTAATACCACTTTTAATGAGTATTGGATACTATTTATAAAAAAGGATTTGTATATGAGATTAGGGGATTTGATAATAAACGTTATAAAACAGCTGAATGTAGGACATGTTTTTGGAGTGCCTGGAGATTATAACTTAAGATTTTTAGATTTTATTGAAGAGAGTAAAGAGTTAGAGTGGATTGGAAACTGTAACGAGCTAAATGCTTCGTATGCAGCAGATGGTTATGCAAGAGAAAATGGAATAGGGGTGTTAGTCACGACTCATGGAGTGGGAGAGCTTAGTGCGGCCAATGGCATTGCTGGTAGTTTTGCTCACAATGTTTCAGTACTTCACATAGTGGGCTATCCAAGTAGCTTGGTTATAGAGAATGACGTGCCAGTTCATCATACACTAGGAAACTACAAAAAGAACAATTTTTTAGAGTCATTTAATCCTATTTCAGGAGCAACGGCGATACTAACAGAACTAAACTACATAGAAGAGATAAATAGAGTCATATCCAATATGTTAACAACTAAAAAACCAGCATACTTAGGGATTCCTACAAATCTGTTAGATATGGAAGTAGATGAGAGTGTAGAAGATATTGTGTTTCGTTTTAAGAGTAGTGACAGTTATATGGTAAAAGAGGTTGGAGATATAATTGTAGATAAATTTACAAAATCAGATAAGCCTATGTTTTTATTAGGTGTCAATATAGCGAGATTTGGATGGAGAGAAGAGGTTACAAAGCTACTTAAAAAAACAAAATCAAAATTTACGACTACACTTATGGGTAAATCTATCATAAGAGATGTGGAGATAGCAAAACCAAACTACATAGGAATTTACGCAGCAGACTATAGCACTGATGGCATAGTTGAACTTATGCAAAATTCTGATTGTATCATCTCTATTGGTACAGTTGAGACAGATTTAAACTCTGGAGGTTTTAGTGAAGATGGCATTGATTATACAAATGTTATAACCATAAGACCACAGAGTGTTAAAATAGGAAAAAAAGTCTATACTGGGCTTAGTGTTGAGATGCTTCTTGAGTATCTTATAAAGCACTTTGAAGAGAAAAAAAGTATATATGGAAATAAAGAGTTATATAAAGTTAATGTAGTGAGTGCTAAAGACGAAAAGTTAAACCAAGATGAGTTTTGGCCTTATGTTGCAAAAAATATCATCAAAGAAGGAGATATAGTTGTAGCTGAAGCTGGTTCATCTTTGTTTGGCTTACTTCCTCAAGATTTGCCTGCGGGGATTGATTTTGTATCACAGATACTTTGGGCTTCTATTGGGTACACTTTGCCTGCAGCCGTCGGCTCAGCCATAGCAAGACCTGACAGAAGAGTTCTTCTGTTTATTGGAGATGGTTCTTTTCAGCTTACGGCTCAAGAGATTAGTCTGATTGCAAAATACGATTTAAATGTAACAATTTTGTTGATTAACAATGATGGCTATACAATAGAAAGAGCAATTCATGGTCCAACACAACCATATAATGATATCTACATGTGGAAGTATTTAGATTTTGCAAAGTCTTTAGGTATAGAAAAAACCATGAGTGTTAAAACGTTTAAAGAACTTGTTGAGAATGTAGATGAGATAAATAAAGATGGAGCAAAGATGATTGAGCTGTTTTTTGAAAAGTTAGATTATCCACCTCTTATGAAGCAGATTTCAGACAAGTTAGCAGCAGCTAATGTGTAGTAGTTTGTTACATGTAGAGGAGTTAACCCTCTACATGTAAAGAGATTGTTAGTCGCGTCTTCTTCTTGAGTTTCTTTCGCCTCTGCTGTCGCTACTTCTGCCACGACTTCCGCCACGACTTCCGCCGCCACCGTCTCTACTTCCACCACCGTCACGACTACCGCTGCCATCACGGCTTCCACGATTTCCACCACCGTCTCTGCTACGGCTTCCACCGCCACCACTTCCGCCACGACCGCCACGGTAACCACCGCCACCACTGCCGCCTCTTGAATTTCTTCCGTATCTTCTATTGCCTTTGCTTCTCTCTTTTTCTGCAAGTCTTTTGATAATTCCACTTAAAGAGTTTTTATCAAATCCGATTTTATCAGGTCCTTGTGGAGAATTTTTGTCCATCATAACGCTGATCAGTTTTAGAGCTATTTCAGCTAGTGTCATATCGTTTTCAAGTAAGTTTAAAAGCTCTTGTGCATTGTCATTTAGTTTGGCATTTGTTATGTCATGCGCCATTTTTTCCAGTCTGCTTTTGCTTACATCTAAAAGAGTTGGAACTAATTTTTGGTTCAAGTTTGAGCCAACTTTTTTACCAATTCTTTGCATAGAGTGGTACTCGTTTGGAGTTACTAGAGTAATCGCAGTCCCTTTTTTACCAGCACGTCCAGTTCTACCAATACGGTGAACATAACTTTCTGGATCAAAAGGCATATGGAAGTTAAAAACATGAGAGATGTCTGTAACGTTAAGTCCACGAGCAGCTACGTCAGTTGCTACAAGAATTTCAAGTTGAGAACTTCTAAATGCTTTAATTGTTGTTTCTCTTTGGTTTTGTTCCATGTCTCCATGAAGTCCCTTAGCTGTATAGCCTACTGCCATTAGGTGAGTTGAAAGGCGATCAACTTCTCTTTTTGTTCTACAAAATATGATTGATTTTACTGGGTCAGTAGCGTCTAGTAGTCTTACTATTGCGCTATCTCTCTCATACTCATTGATTACATAGTATTGCTGATCTATATCTTCATTTGTTGTATGGTCTTTTGGAGTTACACTTACGTATTTTGGATCTTTTAAAATCTTCTTTGCAAGTCTTTTGATTGGCTCAGGCATAGTTGCTGAGAAAAGAAGTGTTTGTCTATCGTCTGGTAGGTATGAAAAAATCTGCTCAATATCTTCTAAAAACCCCATATCTAGCATTTCATCAGCTTCATCAAGAACAATGATCTTTGGAGCGAAATCTTTTAGTCTGTTGTTTTTAAGAAGGTCTATTAGGCGTCCTGGTGTTGCTACAACTACTGAAGCACCTTTGTCTATAAGTCCGATTTGGCGAGAGTATGAACTACCACCATAAACTGTTACTGTTCTTACTCCACTCTCACGACCAAGCGTGAAAAGCTCATCACTTACTTGAGTTGCAAGCTCTCTTGTTGGAGTTACTACTAAGATTTCAACTCTGTTTGAACGAGTGTCAATCATGCTCATTGCTGGTAAGCCAAATGCTGCTGTTTTTCCTGTTCCTGTTTGAGCTTGTGCTACTATGTCGTGACCTTCAAGCACTAAAGGTATTGCTTGTTCTTGAACTGGGCTTGGTTCTCTAAATCCAGCTTCTTTAATTGCCTTCATGATGTTTTCGCTTAGTCCGAATGATTCAAATGTTACTGCCATTTTATATTTCCTGTGTTTTGATTTTATTCAAAACTTCGAGTGTGAAGTGAGCGTAGAAACCTGTCCTACTACATAAAAATTTTGTGAGTTTTGTAAATAACTGCGCAACTAGTATGTAAAAACCTACTAGCTTGCTGAAAGTTGTTTGTCAGTCTTGAGTAAGTTTTGAACTTCTTAATGAAGTCTTAAATTTGATCGCATTATACTTAAAAATATATTAAAACTAGCTTTATTTACAAGAAGTCTAATGCCTGCACTATTTTCTAAAGGATAGATATTAGTAAATCTTTTTGTGCATGAAGCTCTTCTCTAATTTGAGTTATATCTTTACTGAGGCAGATTGAGTTTATGATAGTACCTTTAAACATATTAGCAAAAAGTTTTGCTATTAATTGGGTATCTATATCTTTAAATTCGCCAGAACGAACTCCTTCTTTTATGATTTTTTCTAAATCATTTAACTCTTTTAATCTTTCAATTTTAAAATTTTTTACAAGGCCATTATGAGAAAGGTTCAGTATAATTGCCATATTCATGGCCAGTATTTTTAGTAGTATATCTATGGAGTGTTTCTCTTCAAGTACAGAAAAATCAAAGTATACTACAATCTTTTCAGAGGCAGTTTTGCATGCTTTAAACTTTTCTTTACGGCTTTCATCCATTAACTCATTGACATAATTCCAAATCTCTAAAATAATCTCCACTTTTGTTTTAAAGTATAGATATACTGTTCCTTTTGCTACATTTGCTTCTATAGCAATGGACTCAACAGAAGTTTTTTCTAATCCTGATTTAGCTAACAATGGTATAGCAGCTAGGGCAATGGCACGTTTTTTTTCGTTTTTATCAACTTTTCTTAACATCTATTATAAAGTAGTTCCTATTTTTTTCTCTATTATACTCTATTTTCATTTCATGTAATCTTATTACATGTAGAGTAATAAAAAGCCCAAAACCTAAACCTCTTGAGCTTTTTGCTTTTTTAGAGTCTAAAAAGTATGGTTGAGCATAATTCTCAAGAGGAAATTCTAGCTTTTTACCACTGTTTGAAATTATAATTTGGTTGTTATTTGACTCTATAACAACTTGCATGTTATCGGAGTAGTTTATGCCATTGTCTAGTAAGTTTTTAAGGACTGTTCCAAAGAGTTCAAAGTCTACATGTAGACTTATTGGTTGGAGTTTACATGTAACACTTTTTTTATCGTGATTTAGTATATCAAGGGAGAAATCAACTATGTCTTGCAGTGAGTACTCTTTTGTATTTATGTCTATTTCATTTGCACTTAGTTTTTCTATTCTTGCAAACTCTTCTAAAAGAATTTCTTGTCTTCTAAATACATTTTTTAGTATCTTTTGATAGTTTGATTCTTCTATCATTTCACAGGAGAGTTTTCCCTTGGTAATTGGGGTTTTGAGTTCATGCATGATGTTTCTTAAAAAAAGTTGCCTTGAATCTCTTAATTTTTTTATCTTTTTTACACTTCTATCAAATTCATTTGAAAGGATAGCAATTTCATCTTTTTTTTCACTATGACAATCGATATCATAATTGCCATTAGCAAACTCTTTTACTTTTCGTCTTAGACTATAAAGGGGTAAGATACTTTTTATAGTAGCAATATAGAGGAAAAGTATTAATACAATAGCAGTTACTGGTAAGAGTATTTGAGGTAGTACTTTTTTCTTATGAGGTGCTTTGAAAACTAAATTTTGTTTTAATATAACGTAGATGTTGGTGTTGTGTGCAATAGAGTAGACCCTGAAGTGTCTACCTTTTCTAAATCTTTTTGGCAGAGAACTTGTATTTTTCAATATTTCTTGTTTTAATTTTTCATTTTTTACTAAAATATAACCTGCTTTTTGTAAGTTTTTAAGATTTATACTGTTTGTTTTTTTGTCATATGAAGAGTTTAATATAGCTTGTGTATACATCTTAGTACTATTCAGCTCAAATTCTCTCACTTGAGTGTGTATAATATACATAACAGCACCAACACCTATAAAAGCGAGAGCAAAGATAAGAGTTATTTTTGTTATAAGCGAGTTGTACCATTTCATAGTTGCAAGCGGTAGCCTATACCACGGATTGATATGATGTGTTTTTGCTCCTTTGAACTCTCGCCGAGTTTAGTTCTTATTCGGCTTATAAGAACATCAAGGCTTCTGCTATCACTTTCGCTATTGAGTGAAGGTGCATTTCCTATGAGCTCACTCCTAGGAATTACGCAGTTGTCTTTTTTTATCATATATGAGAGAACCTCAAATTCAGCTCTTGTAAGAGTGAGTTCATTTTTGTGAAACAGTATAAAGCTACCGTTGCTACTCACTTGTAAGTCGCTATTTTTTTCATGTTCTATTGGGTTAGAAGCTCTTTTAAAACGCCTTAAAACACTCATAATTCTTGCATATAACTCTTTAGGTTCATATGGTTTTGGTAGGTAGTCATCAGCTCCAAGCTCAAGCCCTATGATTTTATCATCAACATCACTTCTAGCACTTGATATGATGATTGGGATGTCATTTTTCTTAGATCGTATCTCTTTGCATATCTCAAGTCCATCCATACCTGGGAGAGAGAGATCAAGTATAAGCAAATCATACTGCTTTAGACTTAACGCACTTATACCTAGATATGGGTCATCATAGTTCTCTACGTGTACGTTATATTTTGCGAGAAAATCTGTTAGAATTTGTGCTAATTCTGTATCATCTTCTATCATTATTATATTTGGATTCATGTTGTAATCTTAACTTTTTTATGTCAATGATTTGTTAATTGGCATATATTTTGTAACAGTTTTTGCCACTTTTCTTAGCCTCACCCATTGCTTTATCAGCAAATTCAAGTAACTTTTTTTTATTTTTTGTTTGATCCGGATAAGTACTAATGCCCAAGCTTGTACTTATGTAACACTCTTGACCATTTTTAAATCTTATAGGTGTTTTAATATCTGTTATGATTTTATCTGCTATGTAAGATACATCTGAGAGCTGAGTTACTTTTTCAAGTATGACCACAAATTTATTACTTTCGATTCTAGCAACTGTATCACTATCTCTAACTATGTGAATTAATCTTTTTGCAATTACACCTAGTACAGCGTCACCTGCGTTATATCCTTTAGTATCATTTATTTCTTTAAAGTTATCTAAGTTAATGAAGATAATACTTAACATGGTGTTGTCTCTACGAGCTCTTTGTATTGCTTGGTCTAGTCTGTCGTGAAATAGAGTTTTATTCGGTAAGTTTGTAAGAGGATCGTAATTCGCTATCTTTTCTAGTTGTGATTCTGTAAATTTTTGTCGTTCTATACTTTGAAAAATACCAACAAAATTTGTTACTTCATTTTTTTCATTTTTAATTGTATTTATGTTCATTAGTTCAGGATATATTGTTCCATTTTTATGTTTATTGAACATATCACCTGACCATGAACCTTTTGTGAGGAGTTCTTTCCACATTTTTATGTAAAATTCATTATCGTGTTTTCCCGATTGTCTTATACTTGGATTTCTACCTAGTATCTCTTTATCACTATAGCCAGTTACTTTTTTAAAAGCATTGTTTACGGCTATTATAATTCCTTTTTCATCTGTTAGCATTATAGCTTCATTTGTACTGTTAAAGATTTTTAAATATAGTTCTATCTTTTTTTGAAAGATCTTTTCTTGTGTAATATCTAGCCCAAATCCACATAAGACTTTCTCCTTTTCACTGTCAATTGGAAATTTATATGTTTCAAAAAGTTTATTTACTCCCTCTTCATTTGTAATATACTCTTCGTGCTTATGTTTACCTTCATAAAAGGCTTCTCTGTCGCTTTGCATGATATTTTTACTTATTTTTTTATCAAATATATCTTCTGCTTTTTTATCTTTCCATGGCTTAAAACCAAGTAATTTTTGATAGTAATTATTTACATATATATATTTTCCTTGTTTATCTTTTATAAAACTTAGTGCAGGGAGATTGTCCATAAAGGTCATGAACAGATCTCTTTGTTTTATAACGCGCATTAATTCTGTTTTCTCATGGCTTATGTCTCTTATGGTCCCATATACTTTAGTTATTTGATTATTTGTACCATAGATGCCTTGCCCTCTGAAATTTACCCATAAGTCATTGGACGAAGTTTTCAACCGATGTTCTATATTTATAAATTTACTCTCACCTTTTATATGAGATGAAAGTGCTTCATTTGTTCTTGCTATATCATAAGATTCTACTAGATTTAGCCAATCTGTGATGTTATCAGGTGCTTTTTCATCTTCCTTATACCCTAAAATCTCTTTTGCTCTTTTTGATAGTAAAAGTCTATTTGTTTTTACGTCCCATTCCCAAGATCCATCACGTGAACCCTTTAGACTTAATTCTAAATTATCTTTTTTCTTTAGAAGAATGTGTTTATCATTTTTCATTTCACTTGCATCAAATAAAACTCCAATAGCTCCATCAAGGTAGTTTGTATAGTTGACTATGGTATATTTTTTTATATCGTTATCGTAAGTAAGTTCTATCTCTTTAGTGCAGGTTGATCTAAACTCTTTGAGACTTTCTATCGCTTGGAGTTTAAAATCTTTGAAACTAGTATCAAAAGCTTTGTTACCTCCTATAAACTTATTATCTTTGTTTTTATAAAAGATGGGAATACTGATAGCATCTAAAAGAGCAGATTGCTTCTTACATGTAGAGGAGAGTTTTCTGATTTGACTTATTTGTCTTAGAACCAAAACAAAAAGGACAATAGATACAATAAGTAAAACAATATTTCCAATATCAAACATAAATGCTCCTTAAAGAAGTCTATTATATCATTTTAATTATAAAATCAGTTTAGTTTAATAACTTTTTTTCATTTACGTAAAATGGGACACCTTTAAGTCCAGCAGCAAAATATTTTTTCCTAGTTTTTTCTACTCTTGCTACTTCTTTGTCAGTTACTTTTGCATCAACATCTCCGTTAAAATACTTTTTTACAATTTTAATTTTTTCATCAAGAGTTTTTGCTTCTCTAGCTTGCTTGTATATAAGTATAGATTTTTCTAGTGAGCTTCTATCATGGACAGGAGTAAAAATATATCTAAGGTTATAAGTTTTTAGTTTCTCTTCTATCTGTGCTACTTCTTTACCACAAAATGGACATTCAGGATCGGTAAACTTTACTAAGGTCTCTTTTTTAGGGTCATTGCCTAAAACGAGTATATTTTCTTTGCTCTCTTCTTTATATAGATTTGATAGCTCTTTGATAAGTTTTTGTTTATCTAGCTTTTCTTTTATGCTACCACCATTAATACTAATAACATCAGGGAATATGAGATCACCTTGAGTGAAAACTGATACTTTTTGAACACGAGTTCCATTGCTTATGTCTAACGAAACATAGTCCATGTCCTTTATGTCATCTATTGCTATTCTGGAAGTAACAGTAACTTTTACAGTAGGAACTGGAATTTGAGCTTTGAAGTACTCTTGTATCTGTGCATCGGTTGCTGCAAATAATGATGTGCTAAGCAATGAAATTGCTAAAATAAGTTTTCTTGTCATCGGTTTACCTTTAGAATTTATTAAAATTATTATACAATACACTTAATAAACATTTTTTAAACAGGATTGATATGGCAGACAAAAAAGAGCTTATAAAAGAGATAGCAAAACTGATGGAATCTGATCCAAATGCAACACCAATAGAGCCAACGGTTTTGGAGTTTTTGAGTGAAGAGGATTTGGTTTCTGTTTTAAAAAATCTATATAAATCAAAAGAGACTAGAAGTGAACAAAATGAAGAGTGGTTTCAGGAGTTATGTAGGCAATAAAGATTATCTCTTTTTTATAATAAATATGAGATAATGATATAAAGCGTGGAATAACATAGGAATAATATATGGGTCAAAATTATTATATTGCAAAACAACCGATAGTAAATCTTGAGGGAGAAACTTATGGATATGAGTTACTTTTTAGAACACTTGATAGTGATGGTAAATTAAAAGCACTTTTTAAAGATGAACTTTTAGCTACTGCCAAAGTTTTAGTAAATGCGTTAAACCATTTTGGAATGCATTCCTTAGTGGAAGACAATTTTGCATTTGTAAATGTTGATCAAGAGTTTCTTTTAGGCACTATTGTATTTAATATTCCAAAAGAGCAATTTATCTTAGAAATCCTAGAAGATACTGATATAAATGAAAGAATAGTAGAGCGTATAAAAAAACTAAAAGAGATGGGCTATCGTTTAGCTCTTGATGATGCTCATTGTAGTGATGGTTTTATAGAAAGGTTCTCACCAATATTACCATATATAGATATACTAAAACTTGATGTCAGCTTGATAAAAGATAATACATTGGAAAAATATTTGGATAACTTTAAAAAGTATGACTTTCAAATGCTTGCAGAAAAAGTAGAAACACAAGAAGATTTTGAAAAATATAAGGCTTATGGATGTAAACTTTTTCAAGGTTATTTTTTTGCAAAGCCGAGTACGTTACAAAAAGAGTCTATTGACCCAGCATATAAAAAGATATTCCAACTCATAAATCTTTTAGATAACGAATATGCAGAGATGCGTGATATTGTTGACGAATTGGAATCAGAGGTAGAGTTAACAATCCAGCTTTTAAGATTTATGAACTCCAGTTATGTAGGATTGAGAAAAGATGTAAAGTCAGTACAACAAATAGTTATGATGCTTGGAAAAAAACCACTTAAGCAGTGGTTGTTATTGATAGCTTTTTCAAAGTCCATGGATGGAGAGGTAGAGATGCTCAAAAATCCTATGTTGGAGCTTGCGCAAAACCGTTCCAAAATCATGGCAGAACTTGCAAAAAAAATGAAAAACTCAAATTACGATAGTCATGAAGCTTCTTTTATTGGAATTCTTTCGTTAGTTGATGCATTATTAAGTGTTCCGATAGATATTATACTAAATGAGATAAATGTAGATAATGATGTTAAAAATGCACTTTTAAATAGAAGGGGAGAGCTTGGAAAACTATTAGATTTGGTAGTAGCTATTGAGAAATTTGATATGGTTACAACAGATGGTATATTGGATGATTTGCATATAAGTAATGTGGAGCTTAGTGCTATTTTACAGAAAAGTTATATTAAGAGATAGAGAATTTATAGTAAATTCAATTAATAGTATAAAAAGCCCAATACTCTATCAAATGCACCAGTCATTGTATCTTGTTTATACCATTCATCTAACTCTAAATCACCTTTTCTAAACTGTCTATATAGCTTTTTATTTGCCATATGTGCTAGTACAGCATCTATGTTATTGTCAATTTTTTCTCTATTTTTTAGTGAATTTGTATGTGCATAGTGAGTCTCTTTTTCAATTTTTAGCGCTTTCTCCGCTTCTTTTGGATCTATGTCATTTTGAAAATATTTTGCTTTTCTTGGTGTAAGTAAAATAAGAATTGACTTTTTCAAATTTGCTTTTTGTTCATTTGAAAATAGATATTGGACACCTGGAATATCTTGTAAACCTGGTACTCCACTTTTTGTCATTTCACTTTCGCTTACAGTTAATCCACTAAGGATCAAGGTTTCATTATATTTTAAAATTGCAGTAGCATCTACTGAGGTTCTTGATGTTTGTGAAAAAGCTTGAAAACCTACATTTTCTGATCTTGGTTCTAGGTATGAGCGTTCTGCATGGACTACTATTTCTAAGGTATCGTCACCATGAAATTTGGGTGTTATATTGAGATCTATTCCTATAGGAACATCAACCATTGAGCCATCTGAGTAAGTGCTTGAAAGTTGTACATGCATAACTGAACCAGAGTGAAATTTTGAGGGTTGATTTTCTACAGCAAGTAAAGATGGACGAGCTAGTATCTCTATCTTATTGGCCCCTTCGTTAAATATGTTCAGATTATACTCAAGTCCAGTTAGTGTAAGAGAAGGTGATATCGTTGTAAATTCTGTATTCATACTTGAGCCATCTGCTGCAGTACCTTTTACATTAGTATATGCGAGAAGAGTGCCTGTAAGAGTAGCTGTAAGACCATCAAGTAGGTTTATGCCTTTGTTCTCACTGTAAATCTCTTCTGTTCTTAAAATAACGACATCGACTAAGACCATTTTAGGCAATTTAGGTACTTTTTTCTTTATTGTTTTCTCTTTTTTTGCATTATTGTCTGTTGCAAGGAGTGGAATTTTTGTTTTAGGAGCAGTAATAACTTTTATAGGAAGTATAGGTCGCATCCATGCATCTTTAAATTTTTCTCTTATTTGTGACAAAACTTCAGAGGCATTTTCTTCTTGTTTTACTCTACGTCTAACACTAAACTTCTTTTCTGACTCTTCTACAATCTCTAGATACTTGTAATCTAGTTTGTCTACCACTTGTTGAGCTGATGCATGAGTACTAAGCATCATAATATATATTACGTAGTCAAAACCATCTTTTTGAATGTAAGATACATTGCTAGTAGTAGAAGTTGGTATATCTGACTTATCTGTATAGCCACCTTGATAGTTGTTGTCATTTATGCCATCTAGGGGAAGCAGACCAGCATTGGCTGAAGCATAAAAGTATTTCCAATCATCTAGTCTCCGTGAGAGTGATGATGAAGTTAGTTTGTTTATATACTCATTTTGATCATTTTTTGCTAGTTTTTTATAAGATTTTAATTGCTTTTTTGCACTTTCTAAATTTCCTGATGCAGCTTCTGAAAACATGAGAGTTCTTAGTGTTGTAAGGTTGTTAGGATCAGCATTGTAAGCTTTTTTTGCAGCCCAATTGTTGAGCTTTATATCTTTAGTATAGTAAGCTGAAACAGCTAGAGCTCTTAAAAAGTATGGGTTATCTGGAGAATACAATAAACCATACGAGAATTGGTTTTGAGCATCAGTATAACGACCATCATCAAAGTATATATGACCAAGAAAGTACGCAGCCCAGTAGTTACTAGGATCAAAACGTAGTGTTGTTTGGTAGCCTGCTTCAGCAAAATCAAGCATTTTAGAGTTTCCTGATAGTGCTTCAACGTGGTATGTTAGAGAGTTCAAAAAATGAAGTTGCCCATTGGTAGGGTCAATGCGAAGTCCTGATTCAAAGGCCTTATGCGCTTGTTTTGTGTCACTCATTTTGAGAGCTTTCATGCCCGCTTTTATATCTCTGTTTATCTCATTGTGCTCTGGAAGTTTATTAAATACTTCAACAATTTGGTCTGATATAACATCTTGGTTTACAACTTTTTCATTTTGTGTTGTTGCACATCCTGTGATAAAAGATGCTAAAAAAACTAAAAAAAGAATATGGTACTTCATGACACCTCCTATTTGATAAAATCTATCTCTTGTTCAGGCTTATTTTGGCACATAGAAAGTTGTGCTCTTGCCTCTGTTGAACTACTGGTTTTTAACTGTTTTAGATCTAAACACTTATTTAAATGTTTATTGTACATTTGGAATGACGAGCCTTTTATGAGTTTATTGCTCCAAAACATATCTTTGCCCTTGTCACATGGAGCTAAAGACAAACTGTTCATTGCATCATGTTTTGGGACTACACACCAACCTGATTTTGCATGAACAAGTTTTACGTCTCCATCTACTTTTTCAACGTAACTAAAGAACTCTTTGTCCTCTTTGTCACACTTTCTTGCTACAAGTATATCATCTTTTTTCATCAGCATAAATAATTTTTTACGTTGAGTTATAGTTGTATGACCATTGAGTTTTATAAAGTAAGAATCAAATCCAGTTTTTGTAGATAGACAGCTACCATCTTTTGATTTAATTTCGTCATTTACATGGTGCCATGTAGGACGCTCGGCATCTGAAATATCTCTAAAAGTTTGACTATCTGTTCCTAAACATGAGGTCCATACTGCATAAGCTGTTTTTGGATTTGCATTCTCTGAGTTAAAGTGCAAACACTTTTGTGAAAATTTGTTTACGATTTGATCAAAAAAGCCATCTGATGATATAACTTTCCACTTCTCATGTTTGTCTTTAGAGTCACATTGTGAAAGCATAAGAGGTTGACCTTGTACATTGAGTGCATTTTTGGCTTTTAGACACAAGCCTTTGCTTTTCAGTTGTACATAACCATCTTTTATACTTTTTGCTGTCCATCTTTCTGCTTCTATATCTTTACAGTTTGCTTGATAGACATCTATGCCATTTGGAGCGATTGCAAGACACAGTGAACTGTGTCCTATGGCAAGGTATCTGTTTTTAAAAGTTTTACTATTTCCAAGTAAATCAGATATCTGATATGTTGAAACAATTTTAGCTTGATCATCAGCAACATCTTCATATGCTTTTTTAAATTTAGCAGAGCCATTTTCAAATGAAGTTAATATATTTTTATACTTTTTTTCTTCTGATCCAACCATTTTTCTAACTTTTTGTTCTGCTTCAGCTAGTTTTGCTCCTATGTGAGCACTCAACCACTTTTTTGCTTCTTTGCTTACATTTTTTACTTTAGACTCTACTAGTTTATCTAAAGCAAGGGCAGGAAGCAGGGCAAATGACACTGCATCGTATTTACGATCTTTGATTTTAAGCGCAAAGTAATCATGCATTTTATCACCAAACATCTTATATTTCATATCTAAGACTAGTGGGTCATCATTGTTTATCATGCCTTTAAGATCACCTATGAGTATAGCTTTGTCTATCTCAAAAGGAAGATCTTTGAGAGCATTTTCAAGAGCTTTATCAAGCTCATTTAATACAAACTTCTCTGCATCTTCAGAGACTTCTACAGCTGCTTTTGCTATAGCTAATGCAGCTAATTCAATATCTCTTTTTGCTTCTTCTGCAGTAACTTCTGGATCTAAATCCATAGCAGTATTTACTACATCTTTTGCCGCATCTAGTGCATCTTCTGCGACTTTGTATATGGCGTAAGTTATTCCCTCTTTAGTTTCCCAGTATCCTTTGCATGCCCAATGTGTCCATTTACTTCCACAGTGTTTTGCTTTATGTCTGTCATGAGCGACACTTTTCTTGAGTTTTTTTACTCTCTTTTTGATTGAATCTAGTTTTGCATCGGCTCTCTGTTTTGCTCTTTGATCTTTGGCTTTTAGTTTAGTAATTGTTTTGTTTATCTTTTCTACTTTTGCAGTTGCTTTATCAAGTGCTTTTTTATCATCGTCAAGCTTTGCGGTTGCAGAGTCTTTAAGCTCATCAATCCCTTTTTTAATTTCACTTTCTAACCATGGGACTAGAGTAGATTTGAATTCTCCTATCATATTTACATCGGCATCTTTATCAAATGTGCCTTTTTGTAAGTCAAGTCCATCTATAGTTACATCTAAAAAGGCTGAACCAAAAACTCCCATTTTAGCACTTATATCGAACCTCATTTTTGGTGGTTTTATATCTAGCAGTACTTTCTCTTCAGTACCAAGAAGTGTTATGTCAGAGTCTATAAAAAACTTTGGTTGTAAGTTAATAGCAATGTTAAGTTTATTCTTTTTGAACTCCAAAATATCTAAGTCTATATCAGCTATATCACCTTGTAAAGTTATGCCTTTTGGTCCACCAGAACCATTTATAAGTCCTAGTTCTCTGTTCATAAAAAAGAAGTTACCTCTAAAAGCAAATCCTTCACTAACTAGTCCTATTTGTGGGTCAGTTGCTCCGGGCGTTGCAAAAGCTATCATAGCATCGTGTACTTCAAAGTAAGGCATAGGAATTTTTGATATCTCTCCTGGAACTTTCATCAAATCTTCCGCAATCCCTATTATTGCTGGGATTCCTATGTTACTCATGCTTCCAGAAAATGCTACTCCATCAGGAAGTAGGTCTTCAAGTAGCATATCTATTTCTGTTGAAATGTTGATATCTTCTTTACCTATCTTTTGCTCTCCGGTAAAGCCAATTGTTACTTCTCCTACATCATTGATACCAGCTTTTAGTTGAAGATTTGATAGTGATAAAACTTCTATGCCAAATGGGTGATGCCAAGTACCTTTCATACCTCCCATAACATCTACTCCTATACCTTTTTCACTCAGTTCTAGCTCTATTGTTGTATCTAAGATTAGTTTATCTTTACCAACCTTAACCTCCATATCTAAACCAGCTCCAACGTAAAGGTCTTCTTTTGCCCATTGAAAGTAGAAATCAGGCATCACTTTTTTATATGACATTACTTTTTTTGGCAATGCACTTACTTTACCTATAGAGTCCATCTTCAAATTTAGATTAAACCCAGGAGTGCCTTTGAAAACACCAGTAAACTCACCCATGATGATAGCATCGTCATGAACACCTAGTTTACTTAGTCCTTCTCCTGCAATTCCCATAGATTTTTGGTCAAAATTTCCTATAAAACCTATGCCAGCAGGTATGCTAACATTGAGTGACGATTTGCCAAATATTTTGTCAAACATATCTTTTGCAATGAGAGGCATATCTTCTTTAGTTCCTTTTATACCACTCTCAGAGATGATAATAGCTGCATTTGGAAGAGAAAAACTTTTTAGTATTTTATTGTTTTTGAAAAATGGCATTAGTTCTATGATTTTAAAATCTTTCTGTTCTATTGCGAATGTCCAACCAGATGTTGATGATGTTTCAAACAAGTAAGCATCAACTTTTTTAGAGGCTATTGTAGTTTTTGCTTCAACTCCACCAGTGCTGAGCTTTATCTCATCAAGTTCAAATTCATCTGTATGAGGTATCTTTTTAGCAGCACTAAAAGAAGAGAGTTTGATTTTTTCATCGATTGAGAAATAGTTAAGTGTGACTTTTGAATCTTTTTTAATTATATCAGCTGTAATAGCTATGTTTTTATGAGAAGAGAAGTTTGCATTTCCAAAGAACGCTATCTCTTTACTAGAGCTAGTAGTGCTCTTGTTAAGTAAAATTTCAAATCCACCACTGTTGATAGTAAGATTTTTTACACCAAATGGGTTTTCCCAAGGTTTTTGACTAAGAGCCATGAGTGAAAGTGAACGATTTTTACCAGTTGTACCCATATCAACTAGCGCATTCATCGTCTCTTTATGAGTTTCTTCACTAAATTCAACATTGAACCTTAGAGTAAATGCAATCTCTTGAGTAGGTTTTTTCTTCTGTAGCTCAGGAGGAAGTTTTTTCCAAAAGTTATCTGAACTGTCCGAGTTTATACTAAGAGTTGCAGGTTGCTTTACTTTAAAAACTGAAGAGAGATGAGGAAGAGCAGGAGTTGGTATAGATATTTTGAGTGAAAGACCTTCTAAGATAGATTTTTTATCAACTTTTGATAATTTATTTGCTTCTGTTTTACCCTTTTTTGCTAAACCTTGAAAAGAAGATTTTGATAGCGTACCCTCAATTGGAAGAGTTTTACCTTTTACTCCTAAATCATCTAGTAGAGCTGATAAGCCACCAGATTTTGTTACATTTAAAGTAGCTAAAATATTTACACCACTTTTTAGTTTCATAGTCTTACTTTCATCATCTCTCATTAAAGTAGAGATGTCACTTGGAAGATCACTTACTTTTAGAGTTTGAGAAGGTATTTTATCTGGTAATATCACAAAAAGTACACGCTCTAAAGAGAGGTCATTTACTATGTGTCCTTTTGCAGCAGGTATGAAAGTAGAAGCTTTTAACTCTTTAAAAAATAGAGCTATATAGTTATTATTTGTAGTTTGCCCTACATGTTTAACAAGAGTAACTTTTTCACCATTTAGTTCTATTTGGACTTCTATACTTTTACCATCGAGTACGATTTTATCAAACCCTATTTTATTTAAAACAGGGATAGATTTTGTACTTGCAAATATATCTTCAACTTTTAGTTTGTCTGCTATGACTTCTACTGTTTTTAATTTTGTTCTATCTTTGGTTAGTGTTAAGCTTTTTGAGCCTATTTTACCTGTAATTATTAGTGATTTATCATCAATTTCTAATTTGTCAAATTTAAACTTGTTCAAAAATGAGATGTTTTTTGTTTGAGAAAATATATCTGATATGTCTATGTCCTCACCAGTGAGAGTTATGTTGTTTTTTGTTGGTGTAGAGTTCTCTTTTGTTATAGTTATTTTTTTGTAGTTTATTTTGCCTTCAATATTTAGTGATGATGAAGAATGAACTATTTTATTAAGTGCAAACTTATCTAAAAACTTTATATTTTTAGTTTCACTTAGTATATTGCTAAGTTTTATTGCATCTGCAATAATAGTAAATTCTTCCTCGTTAGAAGGTTTGCTGATAGATACTCTATGACTATTTAGTTTTCCATCTATGTTTAAAGATGCAGGGGTGTATTCTATCTTATCTAATTTAAATTTTTGTAAAAAAGATAGTTTTGATGTTTGAGGTATAATGGTTGAAATTTTTAAATCATCACCCATTATAGTAAAACTTTTTTTCTCTTCATAACTCTTAGATATAGTGATAGATTTATTATCTAATTTACCTATGACTTTTATAGAGTCGTCAGTTTTAATGACTTTGTTAATTTTGATGTTGTTTAAAAAAGTGATACTTGAAGTGCCCGGTATCAAATCACTCAATTTTTTATCTACATCAATAGCATATATGGTTGTGTTAACTGCAAAAAGTGCCACGAAAGTCAGCACAAAACGGAATAGTTTATCTTGATAAAACATAATAACCTCCATTCTTAGATAATTATAACTATTATACTATAAATTTATATTTTTATATTAGTACCCTTTTCATACCCTCTTTTTTAACATCATCATACTGGTCAAGATAATCAAGATATGCCACAAGATACTTTCTGCTCATGTCATAAAACTTTCTAAAAGATGCTATTTCAACTGAGCCTTCATTTTTCATAATCTCTCTTAGTCTTGCCATAATGATACTCAAGTTTTCAGTCGTTACAAAAAGGTTATGAGATAAACGAACTACTTTTCTCGCTTTTGTAAGACGCTTTAGTGCATCATCTCCCATTTTTCTGTCAATATCAAGGTCATCATAGATATTGTAAGGTGCAGTTGGAGTAAAACCTTCTTCTTGTAAAATTGAGTGCATTTTTTCTTCTATGACTTTATCTATGTTATTTACATCTATATTTGGATTTTTATAAATTCCATCTTTGAACTCTAACTTCCCACTTTTAACTATGTCTTCTAAAACCTCTTTTAGAAGAGTTTCACTTGCCCATTTGATTTTAAGAGCTAAAGAATTTGCAGAGAGTAGGGCGTACTCATTTTTTTCATAGATAGCATTTATTTTACTGTTTAGTTCATTTTTGATTTCGATGGGGTAGAGAACTAAACCTTTTTCATCTACAAAAACATCTTCCATTTCATGAGCGATTTTTAGAGCTTCATCGTGATTTAGCCCAAACCTTTGGTTTGAAGAGATAAGTCCAAACCCTCTTTTGTGAGTGTTTACTAGTATTTCAAAGGCAGTTTTGAAATCATCTATTTTTAGAGCTTCAAGAAGTGGCATTTTCACTTTTTTCTTAATAGGATCATTAATAGGGTTTAAAACACGTCCACCACCAATGGTTCTACCACTAGAACACATAATAAAAGGTTCATTGTGAACTAAAAAGATTTTTTTATCGAACTGAAGTTTTGCAAATCCTGCACTTGTTTCACTCTCATTGTTATAAAGAAGCACTTTTGTTTCTATCTGTTTAGTACCTATAAAAAGAATCACTTTTGTATTGTGCTTTACTTTTTGATTTGAGATTCCCTCAACCCAGACATCAACACTTTCAAAACCACGAATAAACCCTTTTTTACAAAGTAGAGTCCCTTTTTTTAGAGCTACTTTTGCATTTTGTAGGTTTATGGCAGTTCTTTGGCTGCTTAGTGCTTTCATCTCGTCTTTTTCATGAACTTGTAGGTTTCTGACAACTATCTCTTTGCCAAGTTCTGGAGCAAATACTTTTTCACCAACTTTGACAGTTCCATCAAGTACAGTTCCTGTGACTACTGTTCCTACGCCTGCCAGTGAAAAAGAGCGGTCGATGTAGTATCTAAAAAGTCCATTACTTGGTTTTTCTATGATTGGGATTGAAAAAAGTTCATCTCTTAGGTTCTGAATAGACTCTTTTTCATATATGCTAACAGGAACAATAGATTTTAGTCCTAGATGAGAAAAGTTTTTGAAATAATCTGTGATTTCATCCTTTCTCTGCTCAATCTTCTCTTTATCTACTAAATCACTCTTAGTCAATGCGATGATGATACTCTTTACATGTAAAAGATTTAGAATTTCAAGGTGCTCGTTTGTTTGAGGCATAACTCCCTCATTAGCATCAATCACAACCATCGCAGCATCAAACCCAAATGCTCCAGAAATCATATTTTTCAAAAGCTTTTCATGTCCAGGTACATCAATGAAAGCTACGTTGGTATCGTCATTTACAAGGTTTGAAAAACTAAGATTTATAGTTATTCCCCTTTTTTTCTCTTCTTCAAGTGTATCACCTGCAAAACCTGTTAAAGCTTCAATGAGTGCTGTTTTTCCATGATCAACGTGACCGGCTGTTCCTATTATGATGTGCTTCATTTTATTATTTCCTTTATCCATAAATCTAAAAGCAAAAAAGTTCTTTTAAAACTATTTTTTACTTAAATCTTTTAGATTTGCTCCTATGGGGGGGGGTAAATTTTTTGTTATTTGTAATTATCTGATATATCAAATAAATTTAATTCTCTTTTGTATTTAATATATTGTTTATATTTTTTATTTGCTCTGTTTACAATTTTTATTTGTTCTGTTTTTGAGATATTTGGAATAGATATAGTACATAGATCATCAAATCTCAATGATTGTCTTACCGATCCGAACGACCTATCTTTAATATTTTGTATTCCTTCTTGACTTTTTAAACACAAATATATATATTCTGGTAGAAAATTATCATTTATAATTTTAAATGTAACATACATTTTACTAACGGCTACATTTTTGTTTGTTAAATTGATACCTAGTGAACCAGTATTGGCACGAGATGGGTTATATGCAATCGATTTTTTATTGACTACTTTATAATCTTCATTTGTTTGAGATGTAACAGACATAAATGAATCACCCCAATATGCTTCACCACTAATAATTCCATAAAAATCATGTTTAGTTATTGTAACTGTTTTATATAGATTAATATTTTTAATTCTTTCTTCTTTAATTAAGTTTTTTAATAAAATATAATTTTCTGGTATTTCATTAAAATATTTAAACCATATAAAAGAGTAATTATCATTATTTATAATTTTACTTGTTTCTATTTCATAAGTTGCATAAGAATTATCAAAATTATATTCTTCTAAATCATTAATTTGATTTATGATTTTTCGTCTTCTTTGAGTTAGAGTAAAACCATCATTTTTAATTCTCGTGTATTTAATAGTATTAACTGTTTGATTATTTAAACCTTGTAATACGAGAATTGAGGCCTTTGCTTCAGTATATGGTAAAAAAACTCCTGAAGGTAAAGATATAATTTGTTTTAATAAGTTATTTTCTATTAAATACTTTCTAAGACTTTTTAATTCTTTATTATTAAGTATTGATTCAGGAACGATGATATAAGCTCTTGATGTGGCTTTTTTATTTAAAGAATTTATAATATGTTGTATTGATTGAGAATTACCATTATCATTAAAAAGTGAATATAAAGATGTTGCTGTGCCTTCTAAATTAAAAGGGATATTGGTAATAACAATATCAAATTTTTCTTTTTCTGGATTTAATAATGTGTCTTGTTGTTCTATATTACTATGTCCATCACCTGTTAAAATCATATTCATCTTAGCAATTTTTGCATTTGATGATATTTCACTACCATAAACAGTATTTTCTTTTAAATCTTTTAATACATTTTGGGTTAAAAACCCTTGTTCAATTAATTCATCGCGAATATGATTAAAAGCAGAAATCAATATTCCACCTGTTCCGCAAAATGGGTCATATATTTTTTCACCATACTTGGGATTAGCAAGTTGCACTAAAAAATTAACTATATGTCTAGGTGTGAAATATTCACCTAAATCATTATTTGATGTATTGTATTGTTGAATAAAATATTCAAAGGCATCACCTTTAATATCCGTTTTAATTCCACTTAAATTTAATTTATCTAGTTTATCTATAATTTGTTTTAATGCTAAGGTATCTTGTATAATTAATTTTGTAAATAAAGTATCTTCATTTTGTCTGTTAAAAATTGTTTCTAATTTATCGATTACAATATCATTAATATAATTTAAAAGCTCATCACCTTCTTTATTTTTATAGCTTTCCCATTTTATATATTCTGGAATACTTTCTGAAATAACTTCATTATCTTCAGAAATTAATTTTAAAAATAGAAGATTTGAAAATTCAAAGAATCTTTCCATCCCTTTTGTAATTCCAGCTTTCCTTAGTTTTTGATTTGTAAAAGCAAAAACATTTATTAAATCTTCTTTAGAGTTTATTATAATATTACTATCTTGATAATTATTTGAGTTTAATGATATAAATTTTTTATAAAACTCTTTATTCTTAATAGTATTTACTTCTAGTCCATTTAATAATAAACTTTCTTCATTTTCTACCCAATAACTTTTTGTTTGAAGACCATCAAATAAAATTATAATTTTTGAACCTAATAATTTAGCATAATTTAATGCTTGTTCTTTTGTTTTTGCTAAATTCATATTTGGTTTTTTTGTTTCTACAATAATTTCAGGGCAACTTGAAGTTTTATTGATGTATAAACAGAAATCAGGATGTAAAGCACCTAATTTAATATTTTCCTCTTCTGTTCTTGTCTTTTGATGATACACATCTTTATCTTTATTTTGAAAATTAATTTTCCAACCATTATTTAATAATTGTTGTTCTAATAAATTTTCAATATCTCTTTCAAGTGCCATCATAAACTCCTATTTATTTTTAAACATATTCTATCTTATTTTATTTTGTATGATTAAAAATATGTCAAGTTGCAATACTTTTATGTAATTTTTTTATTATGATAATTAATAAACTTATGTTAATATATTATTTTATCTAAAAATTACTATTATTTACATAATTTAGTAATTTTTAGAATATTTGTTTTTCAGGTAACTATCTCTTTTATGGTATCTATTATCTGCTCTTCAAATTCTGGAAGTATGCTTCTAAAATCAATCAAAAACATGTCATTCTCTATACGACCTATGATATTATTTTTTCTAAATTTTCTCTCTAACTCACTTGCTTTTCCCTTTACATGTAGAGCTACTGTTGGAAATTCTCTGTTTGGAAGAGTTCCTCCACCCATAACGGTTTTGCTTTTTATAACGTTACATGTAGACTCGCTAACTTCTTTTTGTATGTTCAAGGCTCTTACATGTAAAGACTCTTCAGTTTGAAAGAGCATCCACAGGGTTGGTATGCTTTTGTAGTCCTCTTTTAAGTATGCTTTTATAGTCTCTTCTAGTATGCTAAGTGTTATTTTATCGACTCTAAGCATCCTTAGTAATTGATTCTCTTTTAGTTTGTCTATTAACTCTTTTTTTCCAGCTATTATGCCTGCTTGAACACTACCAAAAAGTTTGTCACCGCTAAAGCTTATGAGTGCTGGATTGTCTTTTAGTATGGTCTTTAGTGATGGTTCATTGTTCCCCAAGTTATAAGGAAGTTCTGGCACATAACCACTTCCTAAGTCATAATAATCTATTAGGTTATGCTCATCACAAAGCTCTTTTATATCTGCATAGTTAGTATCTGAACTAAAGCCTTCAATGCTAAAGTTTGATTGGTGTACTTTCATAAGCATTGCTGTGTTTTCGTTTATGGCTTTTTTATAGTCTGCTTTGTTTGTTTTGTTTGTTGCTCCAACTTCGTGCAATATAGCTCCACTTTGACTCATAACTTCTGGGATTCTAAAGCTTCCTCCAATCTCTACTAATTCTCCACGAGAAACTATTGCTTCTTTGTTTTTAGAAAAGGTATTTAGTATCAAAAATACTGCACTTGCATTGTTATTTACTACTAAAACATCTTCTACATGTAGGAGGTTTTTTAGATGTTCACTGACGTGTTCGTATCTTTCACCTCGACAACCTTTTTCTTGGTTGTATTCTAAATTTGAGTAGTTGCATATGACTTTTGAAGCTTCTCCTAGTATGTTTTCAGCGATTAGGCTTCTTCCCATGTTTGTATGTAAAATAACACCAGTGGCGTTTATGAGGGGTTTTAAAGATGGTTCAAAAAGTTTGTCGTAGCTGTATTTTATTTCATTAAGTAACTCATCATCACTAAAGTCTTCTACTTTTTTTGCAAGTATACTTTCTCTAAGTGTCTCTATTTTTGCTTTAGCTATCTCAGCTATGCGAGTTGTGTTTAACTCTTTAAAGATAGGATTTGACATAATTTTGTCTATTTTAGGTAGTTTTCTTAAAAGGTTCACGATTTACTCCGGTATAGGTAGTTTAGTTTCATCAAATTGGTATTTACCATTTTGAATTTTTGTTAGTATTCCTTGATCTCCAAGTGATTTGAAAAGCTTTATGACGGTTGGTTTACTCACTTCTACTTGCTCCATAATATCTGTATAAGAGTAATTTAGTATATGATCATCATTTAGGTTTTTAATTATAAAGCGTATCAAATCAACCTGCTTTCCATCTGTGACTGCAGATATTGTTTTGATGATATTGTACGAACGGTCTATCTCTCTTTGTTGAATTTTTGGCATAAGTACGTCGTGAAGAGCATTTAGAAGTTCTTTTATGTTAATAGGTTTTACTATATAGTTTTCTACTTTTAGTTTAATGGCATCCAGTAGGTGCTCAGTATCAGTATGAGCAGTTGTGAGTATGGCTGGAATAGTGATGTCTAAATCATCTTTTATATGTCTTAAAAACTCTATGCCATTTTCATTTTTTAGTAGTATATCTGAGATAATAACATCAATATGGTGATTTTCTAAAACACTCATTGCTTCGTCACAAGTTTGTACTGCAAAGATATTTTTTGCAAAATCTTCTAATACAGCAGTTGTATGTTTTAGCAAATCTGCTTCATCTTCAAGATACAATATATTGAAACCATTTAGTAGATCAAAATCACGTCTATTCACGCTTTCTCCTTAAGCTCTTTGGGTATCTCTATGGTGAACATGGCACAATTACATAGTTCATTTTTTTCCAGTCCCATTTTGTGTTTCATGTTTTTACAACCTATTTTACCATTCATATGCTTTTCTACCATCTGTTTTGACATATATAGACCTATGCCTGTCCCTACACTTTTGTGTTTGGTTGTAAAGTATGGATCAAAAACTTTAGTCATTATATCACTTTTAATTCCACCTGCATTGTCTATGATGTTTATAATGACACTTTCTAAAGTCTCTTTCACTATAATTCTTACTCTTTTTTTAGGTATTTTTTTATTACAAAGAGCATCTTTTGAGTTGTTGATAAGATTTAAAATAACATGTGTAAGTTCATTTTCAAATCCGTATATTTTTATATCTTCATTCATATTAAAGTGGACTTCAACCCCCTCTTTTTCAAGTTGATACTTGGTCAAATCAATCGACTTGTCAATCACTTTTTTGATACTGAAACTTTTATGAGATTTATTTGGGTCAAAAAATGTTCTAAAATCCTCTAGTGTATCAGACATATTTTTAGCCAAAACTCCAGCATCTTCAACACGGGAATCAATAAATTCTTCGTTAAGTTTACCAGACAAAAATTTTGATTGAAAACTCTGTATGATCATAGTAAGTGCACCAAGTGGTTGCCTCCATTGATGAGCTATATTTTGAAGCATCTCACCTAAACTAGCCAGCCTAGCCTGTTGGAACATGATTTGGTCTTTTTTACGACTGTGTTCAACTTCTGTTTTTATTCTACGTTCAAGCGAGTTGTTTAGTGACCTTAACTCTTTTGTTTTATCATTTACTTTTATCTCAAGTGAACTATGAAGATCTTTGAAGTTGTTGATGAGTATTAGTGAGATGATAATACTGAGAAAAAAAACTAAACCTATGAGTAAAAATAGCATATAAATACTAGTTTTAAAAACTCTATCATTTCTATTTTTCTCCGCAACGGCTTTTTTCAGATGAGAAGTTATCAAACTTGAGAGGTATATGTTGATTGCATTTATCTCTAAAAATACCTCATTTAGAGCAGTATGTGTTTTAAATGAATTTTTCTGCTTTAAAAGAGTGATAATCTTGCTACTTTGGGTGTCTACTCTTTTCATTTTTTCTTCTACTTTTGAGATCAAACCTTTTTGGTAGTAGTTTTTTTGTGGAAGGCTCTCACTAAGTAAGAAAAAATTGAGCCAATTACTAGCAAACTGAGGGAGACCACCTATTTCATACTTTATAGAGTCGTTATAGTTTTGCCATTGTGCTTTTATGATTTGTTTTGCTAAAGAGATAACCTCTGCAGCGTTATCAACATCTATGTTTTTTTCTTTTACATCATATAGAGTATCATAGATATTGACCGTGTATATATCTTTTATCTCTTCAAGTACAACTTGAGGGATAGTTCTTTTTTGATATAGCGTTTCATAGTCAAATTTAAGAGCAAAGATAGAAATCATCATCAAAAACCCGATTGTCATCATACTAAAGGCGATAATTGATATAAGTATTTTGGTTTTGTTAGAAAACTCTACACGGTCTAATAGTTTATTTACTAGTTTATAAAATTCCATATTAGTTTGCCATGTTTATTGGTTTAAATTTACCATTTTCATATACTGATAGATAGGTAACGTTAAGAAGTTGGGTATTTTTATACCTAATTGGTACCTCTCCAAGCGTGTCAGCAGGAAGATTTTTAAGATTTGATAAAAAGTTTTTTGGTGTTAGGGGTCCTTGCATATTTTCTAGTGCATTTACGACTACTTTAGCGGCTAAAAATGACTCAAATGAAGCATAACTTGGATTATTTTTAGGGCGGTAAAATCTAAGAAGATTGATATACTCTTTTGCTACCATTAAAGAGGTATCGTCATAAGATGGTACAGTTTGTGAAAAGAGTATATTTTTTCCATCTCCATTAAGTTCACTGATAAGTGCATTTGCATTAACAAAAGAGATAGGTGCAAAAATGACATCTCTAAAACAACACTCCCTTGCTTTTTTGATAAAATGTGCGCTTGGTTTGTAGGCACCAACTATGATGATAGCTTCAGGTTTTGTTGATTTGATTTCGTGCAGAGCATGTCTAATAGAGAGCGTATTTCTCTTGTAAGTTCCTTCACCTATAAGAGTAAGGTCCCTTTTCTTTAAAGCTTCAATCATCGCTATATAGCCCTCTTCACCATAGTCATCATTTTGGTAAAAAATAGCAAATTTAGTTATTTTTTTAGCTTTATAAAGATAATTGATTATACCTTCTACCTCTTCTTTGTAAGAGCTTCTAAAGTTAACGATGTTATGAACATGAGAGTTTCTTAGAAATGATGCCCCAGTATAGGGTGCTATAAAAGGTATATCTTCATTAATTATAATAGGTAGTACCTTTTTCGTTGTTGGAGTTCCTACAAAGCCAAATAGGGCAAAAACTTTATCTTTGTTTATTAAAGTATTAATGTTTTTAAGAGTATTTTGTGGCTCATATTTATCATCATAAAAAATGAGGTTTATATGTTTGCCATCTATCCCCCCTCTAGCATTGACATGGTTAAAGTAAGTGTTTGCTCCCTCTATGACTTCTTTCCCTAACTCTTTATTAATGCCACTAAGTGGAAGAGATGTTCCTAGCACTATTGTATCTCTATTGTCTATTTTGGACAAATAAACATATGACACAATAGCTACTAATATACCAATTGTTAGAAAAAATAGAAAAAATCTTTTTACCATTATTTTACTCCCTAAATAACGATTTTTGTAGTATACAATAATTATAATTAAACCTTTATCAATGGGCTTCTAAGCAAAATTATAGTGAATAAAAAAGGAGGAATTTAGTCTTATTAAGGAGGTTTTAAAACTTAATTATCTACAATACGGTAAATAAAGATTGACCGATAGGAAGTGTAAGAGATGGAAAAAGAGTATCTATTTTATGACCAGACTATATTAGAATTCCCACTTAATGATAGTATAGATGTATTGACCACTTTAAATAATAGTAGTTATATGGTAGCCAATATAGATATAACAAATGCAGAAATATATGCTCCAGAGATAAACTTTTACATAAATAACTCTCAAGATGACATTAGCGAAAAAATAACAAATATAAAAAAACTATATGACATAAGGTCATCTACCTATGATTTAGCTCAGGATATGGACTACGAAGAAGCGGTAGGAAATAAACTTGTAATTGTTTCAAGCAAGAACGAAGATGAACTTGTAGAAGAGTTAAAACAATCAGAATTTACATGTCTAGTAATAAACCCAATCAATATAGTAGATGTAAATGGACATATTGGTAAATTGATATTGACTATAAAAAAAGAAGAAGAGTTAATAGACTTAGAAACTGACCAAATCATCTGGGAAGATGCACCAGAGTTTGCAATGAAGCAAAGTGGTGTTTATGACCCTAGTCTAACGGGATTAGAAAGAGCTGTAGAAACAGCAAAAACAAATAAGGGAATTTTTAAATATAAAAACTTTATAAAGTATGATTCAAGTATCTGTCAATACCACGAGAGAAACACAGAAATTTGTGGAAAGTGTGCTGAAGTCTGCCCAACAGTTGCAATCCTAAAAGTAGATGAGACTAAACACTTAGACTTTTCTCATATAGATTGTCATGGTTGTGGAGGGTGCATAAGTGTATGTCCAAGCGGAGCACTTGATTACTCTCAAATGCCTAGAATTGCATTTAAAGAAGTAACAGAATTTTATAGAGATAACGTAGCATTAATCATACCAAGAAAGATGGAGTTAGAGTCTCTACATGTAGAGCTACCAAAGGGAATATTACCACTTGCAATTGAAGGTGAGAAGTTCTTACATGAAGCTCATTTGATGAGTCTAATCCAAACAAGTGGAAATCCAGTAATTTTTTATACTGACTTTATCTCAAAAGGAACAGGTGATGTGATTCGCATCATGAACGATATATTTAAGAAAAAGTATGGCAAACAAGCTATATTTGTATGTAAAGATGAAGCTGAACTAAAAGAAGCTATAATAAACGTAATCCCAATTAAAGAGTGTGTGTACGGGATAAATGAAGACGGGCTGAATAAACGTGAAATATTTTCTGCCCGTCTATCTCACCTTGTGGGCGTTGATGACTTAGGCGTTGTAAAAACGGGAGAGCATGTTCACTACGGAAATATAACTATAAACACCGATACTTGTACACTCTGTCTGAGTTGTGTAGGAGCTTGTAACGTAAGAGCACTTACAGCACACCCAGAAGATAATACCCTCCGATTTAATCCATCTATTTGTACTAACTGTACTTACTGTGAAGTGGTATGTCCAGAGGCAAATTGCCTAACAGTAATCAAAGATGAGATTAACCTAAATCCAGAATACTTTAAACAAAATGTAAAAGCTACAGATGATCTATTTAAGTGTATAGAGTGTGGAACTGAGTTCGCAACTGTAAAAGCTGTAGAAAAAATTGCAGAAAAAATGAAACCAATATTTGGCAATGATGAGCTAAGAATCAAAACACTTTACTGTTGTGCTGATTGTAAACCTAAAGTTATGTTACAAGCTCATATGGATGAAAGGAATGGATTATGAAAAACTCTACGCAGAGCGTAAGCTTCAGTGCGAGGAATTTTTGCTGGGTTTTACTCAGTAAAAAGGAGACAGTTAAATGAATAAAGAAGCAGTAAACGGAGCAAGATCACTATATTATGGTTTTTTTAGCAAAATGCTTGTTTTTACAAGTGATGAAGAGAGATTTGAAGGTGTAAAAGAGGCACTTGATGTGATGATTGCAAATCCAATGGATGACAATTCTTGTGAAGCTTTAAAAGAGATAAAAGAGTTTTTAGAGACTGGTGGAGCAAAAAGCCTTTCAGATGAGTATGATAGTATTTTTCATGACCCTTCAACTTCATTGGTAAGAAATACAGCTTCTTATTATGATGAGGGTGTTGAGAGTGGCAAGAAAAGATTGGAAGTAAAAAACTTCCTTGCAAAAACAAAAATTAGAAGAGATGAAAAAGTTTTTAAAGAGTATGAAGATAGTGTAGGATTTTTGGTAACTTTTATGCATGAGCTTGTAGAGCTTATTTTAAAAGGTGAAAAATCTTATGAGACACTTCAACACTGTCTTTTTGTTGAGATAATCAATGAGTTTATTGATGAGTTTATTGAAGCACTGTATGAAAAAGCAAACGCATATAAGTCATTAGCAGTTGTTATGAATGCTTTTGTAGAGTTTGAAAGATTGTATTTTGATGTTGCAAAACCAGCACCAAGAGAAAAACTAGTTAAAGATGAAGAGCCTTGTGAGTATGTAAGTGATACAGAGGCAAAAAGAAGAGCAGAAAATAGAGTTAAAAAATCTGCAGATTCGTTAACAAAATCATGTAGT
>Ga0256845_1000679_pt1 | contig 30507 bp, 22 predicted proteins | sample RiftiametaG_FD_189101 | JGI IMG/M metagenome (GOLD analysis project Ga0256845, IMG submission 189101) | Tube worm associated microbial communities from hydrothermal vent at the East Pacific Rise, Pacific Ocean - Riftia | ecosystem: Host-associated > Annelida > Integument > Unclassified ...
GTCCCGTTCGATATACCCGTGGTATCAAGGGTATATAAAAATGTATATAAACTTAACCCGTTTAATACCGTGTTGTCACCATCATTGTCATCAATACCGGCATACCCCTGCGGTGAACCGGTGCCGACAAGCAGCCCACTACCGCTCGCCTTCTGCTCACCACACGTTGACGCCGGAGAGTTCTGATACGTAAAACTTCCGGGCATGGTATCAAGTAATTTTGACTCAACCCGTACCTCAAAAGAACCTTGACTAAAAAACTCAGAAGTAACGTCAATATCAATATAGAAATGCTCACGTTCGGGATGTCCCGCAACATGCTGAATAGTCGTTCCAAAAAACAAATATGCGTCATTTCCATTGGAACGTATCATGACCTCGCCTGCGGCAGGAAAGGATGCGGGATCCCATGCAACGGAGGTTAATGTCTGAAGTGATGTTCCATTCCAATAATTATTAACCTGTATGGCATTTATTATAGTATCTCCCCATTCAAGACCCGCAGGTTTAATGATATGTAAATAATTAATACCGGTATTGGTTATACCGTTTTCAATACGAATATCATTCGATAGTTCTAAGTGAATTGTTGTCGGCAAAGGTGAATTCTGAACTGATGATCTTACCAATGACAGTTTTGATTCATGTGCTGCACTCCGAATACGTAAATCGTCATAATAGGTGACTGTATTGGATTGATTCTGACACCGTGTTTCCGTCCCTACCATAATCTTCATATTAGAATTCCACGTAACGCGTTTCGTATATAAAAGACACCATTCATTCGGATATCCATTCGGAATATCTGAAGGATTCGGGTTTATCCATATTGACAGATTCGTGCCATTATGCGTGAACTTTATTCCAATGTCATTCGTATTGGGAATATTCGGTGTTCCAACAACACTTTGTAAACCGGTGTTTGGATCATCGGTCTGATAATAATGTCGGAGAATATTTGACAGATCGACATTGGTAAAACGTTCACATGTCGCAACGAAATCATTCCCCGAAAAATTACGTTCATTCCCATCATATACTCCAAAAAAATTATTGGTAAAATCCTGTCGAACAAGATCATACAGCATAAGGTATTCATTAAGCTGATCAAACGGATTTATTGCCCCATTATCAACAAATAACCAAATATCTGTTGAGTTCTGATTACGTAATGTGGAATGGTAAATCCCGCCGCAATCCATATGTGAATAGGTTCTGAATATTTCAAATCCGAACGGTTGTTCTGCTGTTGCTTTAAATGGAATTTCAAGTACTGCCTGATTACCGGAAAACACTCCATTATAATTATACGGAGGGCATCCTCCACTACCGGATGTTCCGGTAAATGGGTCACCGGTCAGTTCTAATCTATTTAAAGATGTTTCCTGTACTGTTGTATAGACACGATTACATGTCCCACCGGTTTTTGTACCGATGATGCCTTCACGTCCCATAAAATAATTTGTTCGCCACTTACTACCATCAAGTGGTGCAGAAAAATTATTATGATAGGTATACGAAGCAAAAATCGGCGTTAGTATGAAACTTGTCATAAGAATAAATAATATACTTATGAATAATAATAATTTTCTCATGTTGAAGACTCCTTATTTTAAGGTAATGATTATTATATTCCCTTATGTATAAATTATATACTAATACTCATTAATATACAAGTATATTTAAATATATATTATATTTTCTTATTTTCAACTTAAAATAATAATATTTTCTTCCCTTATATACATGACATTCTTTACCTAATAATAAAACGATGGTAAAAGTCTCTGTATTATTTATTACATATGTTGCTGACAAATATAACCTTTTTCAGCGAACTGTGAGGAATGAATGTATTTGTCGTATAATTAAAAAGCATTATTTTGTAATGCTTTTTGAATTTCATTATCCATTTTAATTATATTCATTAAAACGATAGGAAATCATTTAAAAGATGAACGGCAATACAACTGTGTTATTCGTATTATGCTGATTTTCATCCGCTTATTGTAAAGGATATTTGCGGTGATGAAAATTATTATGAATTCTATTATTAATCACTTGACCATAATCATTGAAAGGGATATATTTGCTGTGTTACGTTTTAGTAATACCATAAGTCCTTATGGTCATGTATAGTCAATACATATTGTATACGCCATGTAAGAAATTTAGTAATTCTTTAATGGAAAAATGAGAATAAAGCATTAATAGTGTAAGAATGTATTAGCTTGTGATATGTTTCACATGTAAAACATTATCAGCCAGATAATTTTGAAAGGAACAACGGATGAGTAATAAGTACATCAGCAAAAAAGACTTTGCACCGTGGGTAGCATCGCTGGTAAAAGAGCATGAACTGCACGGTCCTGTATCAAAAAAAAGTAAGTTTGTTCTTGGTCGTATTACAAACGTAGAGCAACTGCAATTACAGTATGATTATGTCATGCTTCCTCCGAAACAATATATTTTCCCGACATATCAGGATATGCTGAAATTTGATGCACAAGGGCTGCAACAGGATATACAACCACAAGAACGGGTCCTTTTCGGTATTCATCCGTATGATATCGTTGCAATAAATCAGCTTGATATACTATTCACTGAAAATAAAGAAGATGTATACTGGACAGCAAACCGTGCTGCATTAACAATCATTGGTTCAAATGTCATTAATCACAGCCCTGCAGCATTTTTCGGTTCGATGAATTCATGGAAGCCGAAGACGGGATTCGACATTTTCCTAACGGATATCGGTGATGGATATGTTGCAGAGGTTGCAACCGAAAAAGGCAGTTCACTCCTTAACAATTCATTTACCGATGCCACTGAAACACAAATCACCGATGCTGAAACAACAAATCGCACTGCTGCAGAAAATTGCCCGCAAAAGATTGCAGGGGCACAACTCAATAATGAGACACAACTCAAAGAAATTGCACAGAAAACCATTGCTCAGTATGACAGCAATCTATGGCATGAATTATCCGAACGATGTTTTTCATGCGGAACCTGCAACCTTGTTTGTCCGACCTGCTATTGTTTTGACGTGCAGGATGTATGGAATCTTGATGGTGTTTCCGGAAAGCGCTATCGCCGTTGGGATGGATGTTTAACACGTGAGTTTTCTGAAGCAACAATACAAGGCGGACATCATAATTTCCGTAATGAACGAGAAGAACGCTATCGCCATAGAATAATGCGGAAACTAGCGTACTTGAATACAAAACTCGGCGGTCCTGCATGTGTCGGCTGCGGTCGATGCACTATCGGGTGTACCGCTAATATCGCGAACCCGCTTGACACCGTCGTGAAAGTACAAGGAGCATAAATATGAGTGTATCATCGGTTTCAGTACCGGAAGAAAAAAACATCTTTCTCGGGAAAGAATGTACAATTCTTGAAGCAGCAATGATAACGAAAACCGAAAAATATTTTAAATTAAAATTTAAAGACGGATCTGCCATGGATTATCAACCAGGGCAAATCGTTGAAGCCGGAATCCCGGGATTCGGAGAAATTCCATTAGGTATATCATCATCCCCGACACGTAATAATGGCAGTTTTGATCTTGTTGTTCGTACAGTCGGTCGTGTTTCCGGTAAACTTGTTTCCCTGCAACAAGGAGACTCAATGTGGGTCCGCGGACCACTCGGACACGGCGTGCCGGTTGATGAGTTCAAGAATAACCCCGTACTCATTATTGCCGGCGGTATCGGCTTATGCCCTACTCGCAGTATGATTCAATACATCCTCGATAAGTATACTGAGTTCAAAGACTTTAAATTATTTTTCGGCTGCCGTTCACCCGAAGAGCGTCTCTTTACTGATGATTGTGAAAACTGGCAAAAATCAGACCGTGTTGAGTTTCATGAAACCGTTGATAATGCTGATGCAAGCTGGAAAGGCAATGTCGGTGTTATTACAACACTTTTTGAAAAAACATCAATTGATAAAAATTCCCGTGTACTGATATGCGGTCCGCCGATTATGTATACCTTTGTTATTAAGGAACTTGATACACTCGGCATTTCCCGTGAGAACGTGTATGTTGATCTTGAACGCCGTATGAAATGCGGTGTCGGGAAATGCGGGCATTGCCAGATGAATGATAAATATGTCTGTATGGACGGACCGGTATTCCGGTATACCGACATTCAGGATTTACCGGAGGCATTTAAATGAGTAAACCACGCGTCGCTTTTTTTGATTTTTCATGTTGTGAAGGATGTCAACTGCAGCTGACCTATTACGGAAAGCCATTTGTTGATTTACTGGATCATATTGAAGTTGTTGAGTTTCGGGAAGTTATGTCTGAAACGACCAGTGAGCCGATAGATGTTGCATTTATCGAAGGCAGTTTTACCCGCGAAGCTGATCGTGCCCGTCTTGAAAGTATTCGTAAACGGGCTGCGGTTGTTGTTGCATATGGATCATGCGCTGCAACCGGCAATGTTAATGCTTTGCGAAATAACCGCCCGAAAGATCAGGTTCAGGAAGAAGTGTATGGCAAAGATAAAAATATGCCGCATCTTGAAACCAATCAGGAAGCGCTGCCAATCAGTGCAGCAATAAAAGTTGATTTTGCACTGCCGGGATGTCCGGTTGATCGCACGGAGCTTTTAAAACTCATTCTTGACGTTGTTCACGGAAAAGCACCATATATCCCGGATTATCCGGTCTGCGTTGAATGTAAACTAAAAGGCAATATTTGCCGTTATGAACGCGGGTTGTGGTGTCTCGGTCCAATTACCAAAGCCGGTTGTAATGCATTTTGTATTGAACATAATATCGCCTGTGAAGGATGTCGCGGATATGTTTCAAATGCAAATCTCGATTCAATGGAACAAAACCTGATAGAAGCCGGAATGGATCCTGAATATGCAAGCGTTAAATTGCGCATGTTTGCAGCATATCACTATGATGAAATGCGCAAACAAGAACAGAAAGCAAAGGAGCAGAAATAATGGCGAAGAGTTACTCGGTTGATGTACATCATGTAACCCGCGTTGAGGGACACGGAAATATTCTTGTTAATGTTGCCAATGGCACGGTTGAAGAATGTACATGGAAGGTTGTTGAAGCACCGCGCTTTTTTGAATCATTTATCCGCGGACGGCATTATTCTGAAGTTCGGCGGTTAGTCAGTCGCATATGTGGTATTTGTGCTATCGCACATAGTCTTGCATCAGTGAAAGCAACAGAAAACGCTCTCGGTATTCAGATTTCAGAACAAACTGATACATTACGGCGTATTTGTAAACATGCTGAAGTACTTGATTCTAACTTTCTGCATGTCCTTTTTTTAGCAGCACCGGATTTCCTCGGGCTCCCGTCAGTTTTTCCATTACTTGAACAAAATAAAGAACTTTTCACTCTTGCTGTTGAAATGAAAAAAACAGTCGGCGATTTTGCCGACCTTATTGGCGGACGTGCAGTACATCCGCTGCGTATCATTCCCGGCGGGTTCTCAAAAGTACCCACGGCTCATGAACTCGCTACTATGATTGAACGCCTTAAAAACCTTGTCGGGCAATTTGATGCCGTGAAAGATATATTAAAATCAGTTGCCCATACAATTCCAACGTTTGAACGCGAAACTGAATATATTGCCCTTAAAGATGATGTTGAGTACGGACAGTATGACGGCTTGATTGCTTCATATATGCCGGGCGGAAAAGTTGAAACATATTCCGTTGCTGATTATAAAAACATTACAAATGAATTTGTAACACCGCATTCAACCGCAAAATATACCAAACATAATCTTGATTCCTACGGGGTCGGAGCACTGGCACGTATTCATGTCAGTTGGGATCAGCTGCATCCAAAAGCACGTGAAGTTGCCGATGAACTCGGATTTTCAATTCCCTGTTATAAGCCGTATTTTATTACCATTGCACAGTTTATTGAATGCTATCACAGCGCATATACAGGTATTGAATATATGCAAAAACTCATTGATACGGGTATCCGCAATGAAAAACCCGCAGAACCCACTAAATTTGCACAGGGTGCCGGTGCAACAGAAGCCCCGCGTGGTATCTTATTCCATGACTATACCTATAATGAAAAAGGTATCTGCATTGACGGAAATGCAATTATTCCGACTAATCAGAATCATAATAACATTCAGCATGATTTTGATAAACTCGTCCCTGAATTAATCAATGAAGGGGTCGATGAGAAAACAATGGAACTGCGGCTTGAAATGCTGGTACGGGCATATGATCCGTGTATTTCATGTTCCACCCATTATATGGATATACAATTTAAAAAGTAGTATACCGCACGACGATAATCATCTTTCTTAATCGAGGATTATACAGCGATATGGAGAAACGGGTCATCATCGGGATAGGAAATTACACGATGACCGATGATGCCGTTGGTCTGCAGGTTATTGATTCTATTCTTGACAATCATCTTGATGTCGATTTTGAAGCAGTTACCTTAGGAACCGGCGGGTTTCGTTTATTATCATTTTTCAACCCGTCAATTGAACGAATACTCATTATTGATGCGGTTCATATGGATGCACCGCCGGGAACATTCCAGGTTCTTAATCCTGATGAAATCATTTCACGTAAGAAACTGGACGGTTTTAGTACTCATGAAGCAGATGTTTTACACATTATCACCATTGCACGAAAAGCAAAACAGCATGTTCCGCCACTTCGTATTATTGCTGTCCAGCCATACTCACTGGAAGAAGGCTATACCCTCTCTCCAATACTGAATAAAAAACTGCTCGATATTCGTCAGAAAAGCATTGAAGTTATTCATCAAGAATGGTAGAACAATACTATAATGATTAAAGAAAGTATGTGATCAAATGCCAGTGATCACTATAATTCCGGTACGATGCTTTCAATTCAAATAACCCCTATAGGGACCATCTATTCTTCTTGCAAAGAAATGACCGGCACACCAATTCAAGCAAAAGTTGCCGAAGATTCCTTAGGGTATATTAAAATTGCCGATGCATTTATTCCCGCCTTAAAAGACCTTGAAGCATTTGATCGAATATGGCTACTCTATCATTTTAATAAACTTTCCCATATTACAAAAACACAATCATCAACGTATCGCGATAGCAGAATTCATGGGATATTTGCTTCACGTGCACCAATGCGTCCAAATCATATTGGCATGTCACCGGTTCGTTTGCTTTCGATTGAAAAAAACATTATTAATATTGCTGATGTTGATATACTTGACGAAACCCCATTGATTGATATTAAACCGTATATCCCTTGGGCTGATCACTTTAATGTTATACGATGCGGTTGGATGGATGAGATTGACGATACTCGTACCCGCGATGATGGTCGATTTAATCAATAAAGATGCATTTATACTTGAATGTCTGATTTTTATTTCTTATATATTACCCATTAACTTCTTTATCAATTTCCCCTGCTTTTTGTAATGCAAATTTTGTACACAAGGGTCCGATTATTCCAAAAATAATACTGGTTATTGTAATTGTTGTAATTATTGTCGTCCCAATATACGAACCTTCATCTCCTAATGGAGTAATTTCCTCTGCAACCATAATTGATAAACCGATGGCAACCCCTGCTTGTGAAAGTATCCCGTAGCCGAGATACCGTCGAACAGTAGTTGGTGCATTTCCAATAATCGCACCAATTTTTGCACCGCCCATTAATCCGATTGTTCGCCCGATAATATACACCGCTCCGATAGTTCCTAGTACCGGCAACTGGAAAATATCAAGATGGGCTCCGGCAAGTGCAAAGAATAAAATATACAGGAGCGGCATATTGTTCCGTAACTGTCCGCCTAATTTACTGATAATAGTATGCGAAGTTGTATTGACAATTATCAGACCCAGTATCATATTTGTCAGAATCAATGAAAGATGCAGTGCAGTACACAAACCAATACTTATCAGAATAATTGCAAAAAGTAAAATATACATTTGTATATCATCTTTTTTTACGATATTCAGAAAATATTTTAATATAACTGCCAGTATACCGCCCAATCCGAAACTCAATCCAATTTCCTTCAATGGCACTAAAAACATGGCAATAACATTACTATTCGATACCACACCATTATGCGCAGGCATAAGCATATGCTGCACAATAGTAAAAACAAAACCAAAAATAATAATTCCTACTCCGTCATCAATTCCGACAACCGCATACAATGCTTTTGTTAATGGACCATGTGCTTGATATTCCTGAATAACCGCAACGGTGCCGGCCGGAGCACTTGCCGGTGCAATCGCGCCAAATAACAGCGATAATGCAAGATTATTGGTTATCAGCCATAATAACAGCGTTACAATAATAAATGCGCCAAACGACTCGGCAAATATAATATACCATATGCTTGACCCAAGACGTTTTAAATCAGAATGCTTTAATTCGATGCCGATAGTAAATGCAATAAAACCAAGCGCAATATCAGAAACAAAGTTAATATGCTCCTGAATACCGCCTGATATAATATGCAGCACTGATGTCCCGAAAATAACACCAACTATCATATATCCAAGTAATGAAGGTAATTTTATTTTCTTAAAAAGCTTTCCGACAAATAACCCGAATACCAGTATAGTCCCGATAATAATAATTATCGGAATATGCATATCTGCAATAGATTGCTGTACAGATTGTATGAAAGAAATCATGTATATTCCTTAATAATCGAGTTTACCGAAAGTATGTATTAATTGTTGAACGGTAATCATAATCTCATTACGCGATGAATACTTCAGTATTTTATCCGAAAGTTTTTTTATATTATGCCCGGAAATCACGGTTGAAATGATTTTTAAATAATCGTCAGGCTGCTCTGTCCAGAGCGAAGCAAATAAATGCATTTTGGTTAAATAATGTCCAACATTATTTGCATCCGAGATAGCAATCAACTCCTCTGAATACAGCATGACCGTCTCAATAATATCATTAAGTATACTTTCATTCTGAATGAAAATCGTCATCATGACTTTTTTCTCTCGCCCACTATCATCATCAGGGTGATCCTGCTGCAGATAATGTTTGATAGTAGTCAATAATGAATGTACATTTTCTTGTTTAACTAAAACCTCTATTGCATCAGCATTGCTCTTGAAAATATTTGCAATCCCGGAAAGTATTTTAATATATTCCTTGCGTTCATGCGTCGGACCAATGATAAAAATAAATACATGAGAAATCTTACCGTCAATTGAATCATACACAATACCGTCGCGTGAAGTTACAATTCCAATATGAAACGTATCAATATCATCTAAATATATATGCGGAATAGCAATACCATTTTCAAAACCGGTTGAAGTTTGTTCTTCTCGTTCCAATAATTTTGCATAAAAATCATCTTTGGAATAACCATGAAAAACATCGCTTGCCTGCAGTATCTCGGCAATCTCATGGAGCATCTCTTGTTTGGTACTACTTTCTGAATGGATACGTACAAACTTCTCATTAAAATAGTTAACAATTTTCATTATACCCTCTCCTTACTGATTTTGTTTGATCAATCAAACACATAAATGCCGGTTTTATTGTAAATAATGATTTTTCTCATATTCCAATAATGCTGCAATAACGGTGTTATTTGTTTCTGCATTCATAATTTTTGTATAAATACTTCCATCGCGAATCAATTTCGCAACCTGAGAAAGAAACAATAAATGCAGTACTACATCAGGAGCACAAATAACAAAAAAAACATTGATAGTATCACGTATCCCATTTTGGAATGCTATCCCATGAAGCGAACGCCCGATAATCACTGCCGGTTTTTTAAATAATTCATCACTTGGATTGCGGGGATGCGGAATGGCAATGCCATTGCCTAATGATGTACTCAACAACTGCTCTCGTTTCTGCAGATGCCAATATACATTCTGCGCAGTTGTCGTTATTTCCGCTGTTTCAGCGAATCGCGCTAATTCCAACAGTACAGAATCCTTATCAGTAGAGGATAAATGAAGATTAATATAATTCGGTTCAATAAAACGTGATAATGGAATACTTTCAGGGGAATCAATAAATCGGGTTAATTCATTTTCATCGGTACTGTTTTGCAGCATTTTATCGTGTAAATATTCATCAATTGCAGATATTGAGAAACGCCACTGATTTGCTATCTTTATTCCCGGAATTTCTCCATTTTTTGCTAATTTAATGATTGTCTTCTCATTAAGTTTTAAGTATTGCGCAATCTCTTGTGTAGTCATTAAATTATCTTTAATCATTTATATATCCTTATATTAACTTATAATGACATATATTAACTTCATGTCAATAATAAAATACAAAAAGTTCACTATCCATCAATAAACATATTATGCACAATATCACTGATGTAAAGTATAATTGCATTACTTCTTTCCATATCAAAAAGAAAATTGTTTTATAAAAACCACTACAGCATGATATATACCGATATATTTCCGGATCGGAAATACCATTACTCGCTGACTATATTATTACAACGCAAGTATATATAATATTATTATATAATTACTTTTTTAATTGTGGATTTATTATATACAGGATATATATTATATAATAGTTGCATATGAAAGGATACTTTCAAAATGATAACCGGAATTAATCACATCAATATTACTGTTAAAAACCCTGAACTCATGCTGTCATTTTATCACGAACTGCTTGGTTTTATTGTTATTCTCGACATAATACGTGAAGGTGAAGAGCTGGCAAAAGGGGTTGGTGTTCCCGGAGCACGCCTTCGAAACATCCGTCTTGCTGTCCCCGGATCTGATGTTCAGATTGAATTTATTCATTATATGAATGTTACCGGAAAACCACTGAACCCGCATCCGATTCAGGATTATCATATTGGTCATATCTGCTTTGAAACGGATGACATTGCAGCATTGTTTACCTGGCTTACGAATGCAAGTGTTCGCGTTGTTTCCCCACCGGTAACGATACATCCGGGAGGTATTCAATTTATGTACATCTATGATCCTGAAGGAAATATAATCGAAATAGCACAGCATCGGAAATAATCTGCTGCTTCCGGAATGGACACTTCTCTGTAATCAGATAATACCAGTTAGCCACTGATTTAATAAATAGGGGTATTTATATTTTTACCTTCATCTATATTACTTACTCTTTTTGTTTCTTTTTAACGGTTCTTCTTTAATATCTTCCGTTTCAAAATTATATGTTATTAATTTTGATGCTATGATTGATGTCGGCAGCATTTCTTTTTGTTTGATATGGATTGATACACCGGGATACGCTCTCCCGAAAATACTGACACTGCCCGCAACATCATTGGTTACAACTCTGATATTATCTTTTCGTTTATCAATTTCAGCATTATACTCGTCTATTTTCTTCATAATACTTTCGTTCTTTTTCCGTATCGTCTCTTTAACTTCTTCCGATTCTTTCGCACTATTCTGTGCGGCAATGGTTTGCATCATTTTATCATTTGTTTTTTTCTTTTTTTCTAATTCAGCAATTTTCCGGTGAATTTCATTAATTTCATTTATCAGGAGATAATGCTGCCCGACATAAAGATGCGTTTTTACGCCGATTTCATTGCCAAAAGTAACCGCCTCAATAGACTGCAGCGCAAAACTTTGCCCACCGAGAATAAGACCGCGCCCTTTTATTACTTTTATATCACCACCGACGGTAATCGTACTATTCATAATATAATTACCCGCTTCAACCGATCCCCCGGCCTCAATTGTTGCTTTTTCAAGAAAATTAACAATAACATCCTCATTTGTTTTTATTTTACATTTACTCTTACCGATAATACCATGCGCAACTTTAATGGATTTCGCTGCTTTCAATACTGCATCATATACAGTCCCTTTTACTTGAATTTCTCCTTCCAATGATTCAACGATAAAACCATTTTTCACATCCCCGTTAACAATAATATCCCCGGTAAACTGAATATTACCGGTTGTAAAATTAACATCTCCCTTCGTTTGAAAAACATGGACTAACTGCAGCGTGGACCCTTCATATTTCGGACAGCCATCAGTTGTTGCAATAAAGTCAGTCCCATTTTCAGCTTGTTTAACATTCCCGGTCAACTTAATATTTAATTTTTCTCCCGGTAATGGCGGTATTTCTTTACCGAAAATATCTTTCCCCGGTTCCCCGGGTTTTGAGGGTATTTTCCGGGCAATAACCGCTCCCTCTTTCACAAATGGAATTGGTCCTAAATCATAATAATCAACACTGCCATCATCAGCAATTTTCGGTTTTGTCTGTTGCGGTGTAAATAATAATTCTAATTGCTCATCGGTATCATCAACCGGTGCAATCCCTTTAATTGCTCTGATCCCGAATATATTCTCATCTCCGCTGTTGAGTTTATTAATTGCCTGTTTAATAATATCTTCATCAATACCATAAACAATCCCTTTAACCCCTATTGCATTCATACAGCTTTTAAAATCTAATTTTTCACCTGCGCCCTGCGGCACATATAAATTCAATACCGCTGCAAGATTATCCGATGAGACATCAATTTCGACATAGCCGTCCTGACAGGGTTCAACAATAAGAGTACTCCCTTTCAAATGAACCTCTCCATCAACTTTCATGGTATAATGGATAGTATTCGATTCTATATCTTCATGCGTTTCAATAAATTTATCATGATTCAACGTAACGGTTTGCGGAGGTTTGCGTTGAAGCACTGCGCCCGTTACCAACCGCCCATTTTTTTCTTTTTGCGCTTTTGAAATAAACGCAATCTCTTCCCCGCTTTTAAAAACATTTCCCGCGCTCGGATCCGGACTTGAAACAAGATGTTCAGGGAAATCTGCACCGGCAAGTTCGATCGGAAAATGAAACGTAATATGCGCATCAGTGCCCTCAATAGCACGTTCCCCCTCAGCAACGGTAAACACAACAGGAAAATGTGTTCGGACAACATCAATTTTTTCAAGTTCACGACTAATATTCTGACTGTTGGTGCCATAGCGAACCCCTGCTTCAATCAATGCCGCAAGCACTTCTTCGGTTGTCGGAACAATTTCCTCAAATTCTTTTTTTTCAATAACAACTTCCGCTTTCATTTTATCATCAGAGACAATGACCTTGACCGTTAATCTGCTTAGGTCAATTAAACTTATAACTGAGTTTTCAATAGTTATATAACCGCGTCCTTCTGAAATGTACTGAAAATCATTATTTAATGTAATGCCATGACCGGGTTCAGGGTTATACTTCATAACCTGATTACCGAATATACTTTTACCATATGGACGGTTTGCTTTTGGTTTTCCGACAGCTACAACCGTTCCCTGCTTCACTGCTTCAATAGAAATGATAGTCGGAGATCGATATTTATTTGCCGTACACATTAAGAGCTCTTTTTCCTGAAAGAGCACTTTAATATCAACTTTTTCAAAAACATCACTTGGTGCAGGTTCCCCTGATGCGATAACTATTGGTCCAACATCAATTTTATTGGTTAATGAAGAATTAATCGCACGATTAATAACTTCAGTATTGATGCCGTATTGTATATGATTATATTCAAGAATACGAAGAATGGTATCAACTGAAACGGGCTCTCCGGTATAAATCATTTTTAAATAGCATATCATACCGTCTTTAGTTGTCGTTAACTGATACGGTTTCGGTCGCACGGATTGTATGTTTTTTCGCTTCTTCATAGTATTATACATAGTACTTTTTCTTACTATTTACTAAACTGTCTCATTCATGTATACCACTTATAAAGATATCGTTTTATGACAGTATGCCAATTAAAAAATATTCTTTATATATACATATAATCAATGTTTAAATAACTATTCATCAAAACCGGTATGGCCGAAGGAGCCGCCATACGGCAGCTCCGACAGCCGCTTGAAGAAGTGAGGTATTTGTATAAACTTCAATATACGCTCTATTGAAGTATACACGGCACATAGTATTAATTAGTCATTTCAGCATAGTCCGATATTTGTATTACTTTCGTAGCAACCTCACTCCAATTACCCGCAGCATCAACGGCGCGTATTTTAAAATAATATAACCCGCCGGCACAGTTTGAAAAACGAACAATAGTATCTTCGGTTTGTATTGCATAATCAGGTTCTATATATTCGTTCGTGCTAAAACTATATGACCAGCCCTGTACATCACGACAGGTGCAGGTATAATTAAAAACAGGTGCATTATTTGAAACAGGAATTAATGACGGATGAGTAGGCGATTGAATATGAAGACCACTCGGCGGTCGGGCATCAACAACAATTTGTGTACAAACCGTCTTGCTGAATATGCCACTATCACTTTCAATACGAGCCTGAATATAATTCGTACCCTCACAAAAATTTGACACCATAATATAATTGAAGCCGCGATTAGGAATACGAATAAACGACTCTGAAGATTTATTAGTCGTCATTTCAAATGCTAAGGAATAATTAAATAGTGCTGTATTGGTTGCAATAATAAGACATTCAACCGGCGCAGCGTCATTTTTATACGCTTGTTGGTACTGAGGCATGCGTATCTCCGGATGTGCAATGAATAACGGCATTGTTACACCGCGAATACCAAATGTCCCATATGCCTCAATCTGATAAACAAGATACAACGTATTATTACCGACAACAGATTGCACGTTTCGGCATGCATTGCTGATATCTTTAGTAATATATATTTCTGAACCAAGTATATCCTCTTCCTGAGTACTTTGAAGAACACGTAAAAATATCCCCGGCTGAATGTTGCGATAATCATACCACGCAACAATAATACTGTCATTATACCGAACCGGCATAGGATTAAAACTATCGGATGGAGTATCTGAAATAATATGCGGCGGCAGCCACTGTGGTCGGCGGTGTGCGGCAAAATCAATCTTTGAATAATAAATATCCCAATCATTCTGCCGATCACTCTCCAAAAATAAATATAATTCACGATTATTCGGATTAAACAATAACCGCGGGCGACGATAATTTGCCGTATCAGTAAATATCCTTTGCGGCTCCTCCCAATGTTCTCCGTTATCATCACTAAAAGTATAATAAATACTATCATGTCCTTCACTCCGCATTTGATATGCGGCAATAATAGTATTTTCAATGCTTACAATTTCCGGAAATAACACATGGGCATTGCTGGCATACATATTCCGTGAAAAAAGTGTCTTCGGCAGTGACCAGTTTTTACCTTCATCATCACTGGTAATCACTTTTAAATACGCCGAACCATTGTTTTTAATGCTATGATAGTATAATGAAACAGCATTGTTCGCGTGTATAACTATTTTCGGAATCAAAGATATCGTATCATGCGGAATAATGACCGATTCAATCCAGTGATAATAATCGCCGGCGGTCTGCAACAATGTTATTGTATTACTGATATTTTCATATGCCAGAAAAAGCTTCCCATTTTGGGCAACTGCAGTACTAATGGGGAAAGGCATATACGCATGTGTTTTTTTTATGCGTATCGGCTTTGACCAGCGGTGTCCCGGTGTATAATAACTTAAAAACACCGAATACCCATTTGTCTCCTTAACCGTATATACGGTTATCACTGTATTTGAATACATTTGTATAGATGGCGAACCGACTGTTCCATTATTATAAAAATCTTTTTCTTCCGCAAACGGCTGTATTGAATGCCGTGCATAGATCGTTGATGAAATGAGTATAAGGATTATTATACAATACTGAAAAAAACGCATACGGCATTCACATCCTGTTTAATAAATCTTTTGCTTTATGATTCTTCGGGTCAATTTTCAATATTTCCTGACACATTAATCGTGCGCGCGTATAATCACCGCTCATAAAATACATTTGTGCCTGCAGATAATACATCTGCATTCTCTTCTCTGCATCATTTTCCATTTCATATGAAAGCAACGAAGGCGGTGTAACTGCATTTGACGAAGTCATAAAAGTCTCTTCGTTTTCATCAGCAGCATATTCTGACGGCGGTATAAACTCATTATCAAGATACTCATGCACACCGACATGTTCCCCGATCAACAGTGATCGGGATATCATATTAGTAACATTATTTTCCGGAGATAATAAAGCCGCGCATTTACTGAACCTATCAGCCCCGCTACCGGAGTTTTGCCGATCAGTACTGTAGGCAATGACTTTCGTATGCAGATAATAGTAGGGAGAATCGGGGCGTATTGATATTCGATTTTCTTTTTGCTGAAACCCCTTAACAACCCGTATCATATTCAATGCAATATCATTGGTTGGATCACTTTTTAAAACTTCTTCGCATAGTTTTATTGAACGATAATAATCACCCTTTATGTAATTCCCCTGTGCTAATTGCAGTAATCGTGTAGTAGTCCGCCGCATCATTTCTTTGTTGTCCGCAATGGCGGCATTGTTCGCTGCGCGGGTATGCGTATCAGCGCTTGCCGGATACTCCCCGATACCTGAAGCATTCCCCTGTTGTTTCACTGATAAACATGAACTGAGTAAATGATTTTTTCCGGCATATCCTGCCTGTCTATATGTCCGTTGTATAAACGCTTTTAATTCCGGCAATACAAACGCCGTTTTTTCCTGAATACGTTTTTTTTCTATCGCAACATTTATTTTCGCAATATTGCTTAACGCAACGCTATTGTTATTATCCAATGCTAGTACCTGCCGATAGAATAACTGGGCAATATGCAAATTATCCTCACGACGTTCCGTATCAGCATTACGTAATAAATATGCAATTTTTTCATTCCGACCGGCTGTCTTTGATGCCGTTATTATATTTTCAAGCAGTAATAATGCAGATTCATTGTGCACATCAAGCCGGAAAACTTTATTGCAATAAACAATTGCTTTTTTATAGTTATGGTTATCATATTCTCGATGCGCCGATGCTAAAAACATTTTAATTGAATGCTTAATTTCAATCTCCCGAATTTGATTAAACAAGCGCGTATATTCCCTTAATGCAACACTGTTTGATGCTTCCATCTCTGTGATTTTTTGATACGTTGATAATGCTTTTCGCAAACGTTTATTATGCTCAAAATCAGCTGCTTGTGTAAATAATGTTGCGATTTCAGCTTGTTTTGCCCGTTCCGCACGTATTTGTTTTATATACGAAAGCCAATAATCAACATATTCGCCGCCCCCCATCGTACGATCTACCGTATTTAATATCTCTTCCGCTTTATTTAACTTATCTTCTTCAATATGCTGCACTGCTTGTGCAATTAACCTATTCTTTTTAGTTATTTGAATATACGATTCTTCAAGATAATACGTAACATCATCCGTTGTTTCATACGATTCTATTAATGATTCCCAAATACGCATTGACTCTTCGTATTTTCCTTCATTATATAACCGCAATGCGGTATTAAATTGCTGGGTAAAAGTTTGAGAGGTCTCTGCATATAATACAGTGACTGCACATATCCCTATTATTAAAATGAATATACATGCCGATATATACTTTCTCATGTCTTTAGTCCTCCCATTCCTTTTTCGGTTCCGCAATTGAGCCTTGAAGTGCACGTAATTCTTCCCTTTTTTCAAGTGCTGCCGAGTGATGCGGATCTATTGCAAGTAATTTATTCAAATACTCCAGTGATTGATCAAAATCATTTTTCATATATAATATAAGTGCTTTTTTATAATAATAATCCACCTTTTTAATATCTTCATCGCTCATCACTGACGCAACAAAACCATTCATTTTAAAACTTATTGAAATTTGATGCGCATTGAAAAAACGCCAATATGGAATAAACGCATAATCAAGACGAATACTATAGGTCCGCCAGGAATATTTTATTCCTGTACCGAATGTAATATTACTTGCATCATTTGAAGCAAGCCGTATTCCGAATCGCCCATATATCCATTCGCGCCAATTATATTCCGTCCCGATATTTACCTGATAGAAACCGTCAATTAAACTTTTCCAGATATAAACCGGTTTACTGATATCAATTGCCGTAAGCAGCGCCGGGCTGAAAATATATCCCGCACCGAGTGTAATCATTGTACGTTGCGGGTGCCCATATATTTTTGTACCAAGATGTTTTATTGCTGACCCGATCCATATACTTCGTGTCATAATCGTTGTATCAAATAGATTAAACGTAATAGGATTAATACGATGCCGCCATCCGACATCAAATGATATCCCGCCTTTATTATTATCATCTATATTTTCTGAGAAATATCGTCCGGTAATACCGAAGCGATGATTGCGTATTAACCGTGCATAGGTTGCATCAACGGATAATGCACTATAGTTTAATTTACCGATGATTTCACCCCATGCATTATAATTATTCAATTTGGGCGTGCCAACCGTACGAACCGATAACGCCGCCGTTGAATTATTCGGCAGCGGATGAATTATTGAACCATACTTCAGCGAGGTATCGGCAATCCAATCCTGCATTAATACCGTAATACCGGCTTTACGAACATAGGTTATCCCGGCCGGATTATACGCTATTGATTCAGATTCATGTGCTAATGCGGTAAATGCTCCTGCCATACCCAATGCACGTGTTGAAAGCGGAACTTGTGTGAACAGAACCGCAGTTGTACCGTTATAATCACCTCGTTTCGCATGAAGTACTGATGCCATAAGAACAGCAGCAACAATACAAACTATCATTTTTATTCTTATATTCATACGCACTACTCACTTACCAGTATTTTATGAATATGCCGTTCTCCGTCAGAGGTTCTGAAATGCACAAAATACATTCCCGGACTCACGGAATATCCCGAATTATTGTTGCCGTCCCACTGATAGGGACCATGCATACCGGCATCCAATGTTTCAGCGTCCAATACATCAAATACTTTCTCACCGAGAAAATCATATACGCTCAACGTTACTTCCGTTGGTGTATCAAGTTCAAAAACCATATTCATAACTTCATTATTATTCTGATGAATAATTTTCGGATAGATTAATGGCATTCCTTCCGGGTACTGCGGATCCCGTAATGTAAATGTCCACGGGACAGTTACATTGTTATTCGTTGAATACCAGAAATAGCCCGAACCCCACAGTTGCGTTGCAACATTGGTTTCGAAAATATATACCGAAAACATTATTTGTTGTTCTGCGTCCAACCCCATTGCCGCAACCGGTATAACCGCTTCCCATTCACTCCCTACAGCATCAACACGACTACATCGTACTGAGGCTGCATTAATATTCGTAAGAAGATCCAGACTTCCCAATCGGTCATAATGCAATGCAACGGAACCGTTCGTTACCGCTCTGCCTAATGAGAAACGAACCGTAATGTCATTTCTGCTCAGCTCTCTGGTATCACGATCATAATAAACCGTTCTGATTCCGTCATTTAAATACGTAACGGTCACCGAATTGGTAATCTCTACCGGCACATTGGTGAGGGTGGTAATCAACGTAATGACATTTGACATCTCTGTCCATGTTTGCCAATTCAGGGTAATAATACTCGTTACACTCGTATAAGTACCCAATGATTCGTCAAGCAATACACCGATAAAAATATTTGTTATATATGAACCGGTTGTTGCATGTATCGGCAGCAGACCGGATGAGGTGATGTTGTTATCAATATTCGTATTAATAACAGCATCACCATCCATGTCTACATATATAGAATACGATACACCAATTTCACTTGAAGGAACTATGTTCAACGAATCAATACTTGTATTATTGGAAATCACAACAGGCAGCATGTAGTATGTCATTTTCCATGACGCTGCATTTGCTGCATCTGAGCTTATTGATGGGGTATATGACATATAGTCATTAACAACATCAACCGCATAATTTGAGGACTCAAATGTCACGGGGCTTGATGAAGGGCTGTATGAGACAGTTGCGTAGTTACTAATCCGACTCCCGGATAAAGTATACCCGTATAGCGGTGTTATTATAGAGAGAATAGCCAATGAAACACCGGCAAGAAGCAGTCCGGTACTATGTACCGTCCGCAGCGGTGTATGCAGTGGTTGCAGGATATGACGAGTAACAATTCGCAGTGCGTTTACCATTTTCGTAATACAATGATGTATTCCGGAAAACGGTCCTGCAATTCGGTTGTGGATTCTTTTTAATCCAGCCACAACGCGTTCTCCTTATATATAACCGGGTCGGTTAAACCGAGATATCCGATTAATAATGTTATGCCTGCTTTTGATCGGTACAACAGATTAGCAGAGCAGACATGAGCTCTTTCTCATATTTTGGTCATCAAACTTTTCTTTCGATAATATTTTCCTTTACATAAATGTGAATAATCTCAAACAAAGGCGTCGAATTAAATACATTCGCATCGCCGTTGATTTCGATATAAATTGTTCAAAGAACTTCACAAATCGGCAACAGCATTATGCTTTTACCGCGGGTACATTCCGTACGGTGGTATATCTGCCGCAAACGGCATACGTACATCCGTATCGGAAACCATTTCTTATTTGAAATCAACCTGATACATAACTGCACCGGAGCGTAATGTTCCCGGACCACCGGCAATAACTGCATCATAATCAAATTGCACCTGATGATACGGTGCACTTCCGCCGACACGTCCGCCGTCAACATTGTTTCCGCCGGCATTTTCTTCGTCAGAGTTATCGTCGGTTAACGCTGTTCCGCCACTATAGAGTGTATTAACGTCTGTTGAATTGTAGCCACTGATCGCTTTTGTGGTAATAACCGTTCCGGGATCATCAACATATTTTAAAGACCCTGCTTTATATTCAAGTGAACCGGCAATAGCAGTATCTACTGCTGTCCAATTATCATTAATAACTAATGATCCTGTCTGAATAGAACCTGAACCACTATTTGTCCATGCAACAACATAGGTAATAACTGAACCCGGGACTAAATCATCAGCTGCATGTGTTCCGGGTAATGCCTGATAAGAAGCAGGGGAAGCAACCGAGCTGTACTTATACACATTAACAACCGGTCCTTCGAGAGTAACGGTTAAAATATTCGTTGTGCTGATTGCACCGCCATATGTTTCACTACCGACAACATACGCACCGGCATTATTCGTGGTCGCATCATTATCAATCCATCGAACCCAGTTTGTCCATGATTGTTGATCAACCGCACCCGCTGCAGGAGTTACGCCAATAAAAAACGAACGTGACGTATTCGGCGCAACGGTAATTGACGTCGATGACGTATCAGTTCCCGAGCCATCCCAAGTATTATTATTATTTGCATCAACATATGTTGCAAATGTCCACCCTGCTGCACCGGTTGAATAATTATTAGCAATACTACTGATATTATAATCAGCACTCACATTACCACCGTTGGTAATTTTGAAACGGAAAACAGTTTCGGTACTTGCAGTTGTTGATGCATTCGATGATGAGCTGTAGCGATTAAACCGCAGACCACGGATACGTTGAACAATGTCAACGACATAATCCGCTTCCTGAGTCTGCGCAACACCGCTGGCATTATTATAATCAAGTGTTACGCCATTACTCACACGGGTGTTTGAAAGGCTGATTGCAGTTGGGTTCGCATCTTGTCCATAACTGACGGCAACAACCAGACCGATAATCAGTCCGATTGAAAATACATTAATTAATTTGTGTAACATTTTTTCCTCCAAAATAAGTAAACTTTCTTAAGTTAGTTGTGCGGTACGACGTACCGCATATTCGTTTCGTCATACAAGTAAAAATTGGCATAATTAGAAATTGTTCTAATTATCGTGCCGAAGCACAAATGCGTCGAATTAGGCATCACCTCCTCTCCGTAATAATGGCTCAGTTATACAACCGGCCTTTCTATCGTGAATCCGCCGGTGGCGGAAGTATTTTTACTTCATACAATTGAACACTATTACTGTGCCATTGCTGATGTGTCTCTGAACCGGCCGGTATAATCAGCTTAATATATCTGCATCGTACCGGTCGTTTGTATTCAATTTTATGAAGCAATGCATGTGCTCCAATGCTGGCGTTTACCGACTCGCCAGATTCAGGATTTAAATGCCGAGAAAGTTCATTCCACTGTTTATTATCATTACTCCATAAAAGTGAGTAATCCTTTGAATATGATTCGGACCGCCAAAACACATGCACTCTGCTAATATCCTGTTTTGTTTGTAAATCAAAAATAATGTACTGATCTTCTTTTTTGCAATCTTCACTCATAACCAATGACGAAAGATAATCCAAACTGTCATCAGCAATAAGACTAATCGGATTATCAGAAACATGTATATTCGGATCATCCGGCTGACGCGTAAACGTCCCAGTCAACTTTGCATTTTTCGCATAGTTTATTTCTCGTGTCTGAAAACCATAATTCTTTGAATATGCCGTTTCCCCCCGTGCATTGGTCATAGAAAAGGTAAAATAGTAAGGTGTTTCTGCTGTTAAATTCTTTAATATAAACACTCCTTTCGTTTTATTTCCTCCTGTATGCAGGTATCGCCGTTCACACCCGGGGCATGTCCAAATTAATTCTATTGCTATTTTGGTATTTGCGGTCCAATAAATCTCTGCGGAATTGTACGTAATATTTGAAATAGACGTTGTTATTATACGCGGAGCAGCAACACCTTTTGTGCGGAAAGTATATACTTTCGTGTAATCCTGTGTTCCGCTTTGAATAATGCGATAAAAATAATTCTCTCCCGGTTTTAATGCCCCCAACATAACGGAATGTTTAGTACGTTTAAATAATTCATCTTTTGCTGAAATATTTTTTTTGCTCAGTGAATTTGACGTCAATCCGTATTCAATGACAAACGTTTCAGGAGCTGCAAAGTCCCATGTGATAAGCGCTTCCTTCTCAGTAATATCCGTCACCTTAACATCACGCAGTGAAAGTGCATAAACACCGTTATGCCATAGCAAAACAACAATCATGATACTCTGAATTATTTTTTTCATCGAAACGCCTTTCCACACTCATGTGGTTTCATTTAATACGTGCTCGATATACAATATGTTTTCGCTCTTGAGCATTTAATTTATTTATTGTTACCGTTATTACACCGGCAGCGATTGTTGCTTCGTCAGAATCTGCAGCATCAGTCTTACTCACTGCATCAAGTTGTATGGAACCGGATACATAATTCACATCAGACGGCAAGGTGTCGTTAATAATAACATTCGTTGCTCTATCAGGACCGGCATTTGAGACAATAATACTGTATGTAACCTCAGCGCCATTAACTTTATCATGTATCGCATGAGTCCCACCAAGAGCAAGATATGAAGCATTGTTTGTTATAAAAGATGATTTTGTTATCGTTACAATCGGATCCGCATAAAAATCAATGGGAGATGCGCCCTGTCCTGTACATGAACCTGCAAGTGAGACTGATATATACAAGGTTTCAACAGTCGTATTTGCAATATCCAGCAATGCTCGCCCATCTTCCGATATATCAAAATAATAGACGGCACTTCCCGCAGCCGGCGTATCATTCGTAAGTGTACCCGCTGCTTCACCTATTGACCAATTAAGCGTTGAATCAGTACCATCGGTATCAAGTATGATACGCCAATTGGAACTGATATTCGTGAATATTTTTCCGTTTGCATATTCCCCGCGAAGTATTATATCCCCCCAATTACCGGTCTTAATAAGTGCATCGTTACTGATAACAAATTGTGCAAGCAATGCTACAACACCGGTTTGAAACGGAACACTGTAGCCTGATACCATTTCATTCGTTACTCGTTCGTTTGTCTTCTCCTGATCAACAATATATATATTAGTTTTAAGTGTTATTTCAAAAAATGTGTTACTGATTGAAGCAGCGAAATTTGAAACAAACGAAACACTGATATCTACATGCACTGATTGACGATTGGAAATATATATCCCGGCATTACTAAAATTAATATTTAAATATCCGCTGCTCTCTATTATTGAATTTGTTGCCAATGAACTGCCGCCCGTACGGCGTACTTCCCACTTCCGAATAACATCATCAGGATTCAGCTGATTGGTATGATTATCATATATCGTTAGATGAATACCCTGAAAATATGCAACACGATCGCTTAAACCTGAATTTGAATTACTAACCATTACCCCCATAACGAGGACATTTGTCTGCCCCGCATAAGCACTTTCAGGAGTATACTGCGTACATGAGGTAAGTACAATTAATGACTGTTGGTTAACTGTTTTAAATGACGTTGTCGATGAATTCGTTTCAGAGTTTGAGTCTTCACAGAATATATATAAACTATAGGTTGTATAATATGCAAGCGGTCCGCCGTCATAAAGATCAACATCACTTTGTGTTGCATTAACTGTTGTGATAGTTACACTCCATCCATTTTTCCCGACGCCATTACTCAGAATAGTAATATTGCTCAGTGATACAAATAATAAACTATTATCAATACCGTCTTCATCTCCGGCAGAAAAAGTAATATGTGTTCGCCGCGATACATTCGTTTCTGTATCAGCCGGCGAAATATTACTTATTGACGGAGCTGCGGCGAAGATAGGTAAAGAGGCACATACGATAAACAGACAAATTATTAGTGCAGGTACAAACTTCATTCACAGTCCCAAAATATATTTTCTCACTTCTTCTTCGTATTAAAGTATATGGAATAATACATTCAGCTTAGATAACTATGGTGATATTAAGAATATGCTAAAGAAATATTAACTCTTGTTTTCCAGAGGATAAATAAAAATATAATACAACGATAAAACATAATGAAAATTTATACCTCAGGCAATGACACGAACAGTGAACAGCATACTACTGCCCCCTGAACATGAAGGCATAGAACATCAAAACGGTTCTGAAATATGACTATGCATTATTATTCGACAATACTGACAGGGAGAGCCGTAATAACTTTATGTAGATAATGCTAAATGTATACAATGAGAGTGTGGTTTATTATTACAGCACATCTAATGGAATAATAACCTGTTTCCCCTGTGAGGAACGTTTAAACTCAACAGTTATAGTATAGAGTTTCCGCAAGACAGAAGCGTTTAATACTTCATCCGGTGTGCCATTGAGGTAGACTGTTTTATCATGCAATGCAATAATCCGACTGCAAAAACGTGCTGTCATATTTAAATCATGGCTGACACAAATCGTTATGAGATCCTTTTCATGTGTAATACGCCGCACTAACTCCAGCACTTCAATTTGATGATTAATATCCAAATGCGCTGTCGGTTCATCAAGGAGAAGTATTTTCGGTTCCTGTACCAGCGCTCGAGCAATTAAAACACGTTGAAACTCCCCCCCGCTTAATTGATCAATCCGCCGCCGTTGGACTTTGGATAATTCCGTCTGCTCAAGTGCTGCGTCAACAATCCGATAGTCATCAATTCGTGCTGATTTGAATCTTTGCTGATACGCATATCGTCCCATATGAACAATATCACGTACACTAAATGGAAACGGTATTACTTGCTGCTGCGGAACAACACCGATATGACGTGCGCGTTCCTTAATACTCATCTTCCGAATACTGCTTTCACCAAGGAGGCAGTCCCCCGTCTTTGGAATTATCGTATTATTAATACATCGTATCAGTGTTGTTTTACCACTGCCGTTCCTGCCGATAATACCGGTAATTTCACCACTCTGAGCAATAAATGATACTTTATTGAGAATTAATCCCTCTCCATATGAAAATGAAATATCCCTGACATTAAGCATCATGACCAAATCCCATAGTTTTCCGCCGATGTGAAAGTATCATCAGAAAAAACGGCACTCCTATCAATGCGGTTAGTATTCCGGCAGGTATTTCCGTTGGAGCAGCAATAATACGCGACAGGGTATCTATAGCACAAAGAAATATACCACCGGCAATCGCCGCAGCAGGAAAAAGATATTTATGATCCGGCCCCATAATCATTCGTATCGCATGCGGAATAATTAAACCAACAAACCCAATCACTCCTCCAACAGCAACAGCAACTCCGGTTATGAGAGAAACAAGAATTATTATCCAGCGTCTAACCGAACGGACGTTTACCCCTAAATCAAGTGCATTTCGATCACCAAGCAAAATAATATTCAATTCTTTACTAAAAAACATTAATCCCGCTATACCAATCCCCATAACAGGAAGTGCAATAATAACCTTTAACCGATTTGCTTCCCATAAACGTCCCATTGACCATAACATAATTTCCCGCAATTGCCGTGCGTCAGAAATATACTGAAGTAATGAAACAAGAGCAGTAAAAAATAACGATACCGCAATCCCTGAAAGAAGTAAGGATTCTATCGGCACTGTACTTTTTGTTCTCCCTAATGCATAAACCAAAAATGCTGAAATAACAGCACAAAGAAACGCTGTCGGTCCCTGAGCCAGTATACTGAATCCCATTATCGTTGCTAATGCTGCACCAAACGCTCCGGCTGAAGCAATGCCGGTTACATACGGAGATGCCATGGGATTACGAAATACCCCCTGCATCGCAACACCGCTAGCTGCCAGACCCATACCAATGAGAATATCAAGCGCAGTACGCGGCAATCTGATTGACATAATTATTATTCGTACTGTTGCAGAAACTTCTCCATGAGACAATCCAAGTGAAGAAAGCAGTACGGTAATAATATCAGATAATGGTACTGGTACACTGCCTACTGATATCGATATCAATGCAACTGCCAGTAATAAAAGCAGTAACACACTAATACAAAGCGCCGGTGATAAAAATCGATAATGAGCTGTTAATGCTGTTTCACGCTCTGTCTTCATATTATTTATTAATCTCTCCGAATTTCATTCGTCAATCGTTTACGCGTATCTTCTTGATATCTTTCTGCGGTAATTATACTCTGTACCATGCTATCTTTCAACCAATGATATATAGCTCCGCATCCTGCAATATCCCGAAATATACTTATAATACTACTATAATAACCTTAATCAGCATGGCATCATATTGATAAGACTCTTACAAAACACTGCAGCCTAACGTTCCTAATATAAAACAGCTGATTGTTTTATAGTAAACAATCAGCTGCGTTTTATCATCAGTGCTGGGGAAAAGACTCGAACTTTCACAGCCTTGCGGCCACATGGCCCTCAACCATGCGTGTCTACCAGTTCCACCACCCCAGCAGTATATTTAAAATACATTCATTGATAAAAGTTCCTCACAACAAGCATGCATATTAATGATCAACATATCAGCATGCACGATGCACAATAACGAAAAATAAAATCTATGTCAAGTATTACTCAAGCGTATTGCAGAACTTCATCAACCGAGTCTCCCCGGCTGAAATATAGTTATACTGCAGGGTTTAATTCAATATAATAATCATATAAAACCCGGAAGATGGTGTCATTAAACATATATAGTATCATAATTTCTCCATCAATTTCAGCCTGGCACAAAAGCCGGCAGAAATATATCAATAAACAGTTAATTCTTTATATAACGATGAATTACAGTCTATACAAAGACTTATATATTAATATAATAAACATTAAACTCACGTTGTTTTATATAAACATTCGCAATATATAAGTTATATATACGAATATAATTGAATCATTCGTCCCTATTTCAGCATCAGCAGGCATCAATTTCAGCCTGGCACAGAAGCCTGTATAATTTATATAAATGATACTCTCATGACGTAAGATTGCATAATTTTATACTTTCCGCCCATAATCGACGAGCAATATCTTCATCATAAGAAAGTGCTGAAGATGCGGTTTTTCTCATTTGATCATAATAATAACCGCTCAAATCTTTAACCTCCGGTGAAGCGGCAAGATAGACTACTGATTGTGCACTCTCCTCGCAAGAAATACGTATATGATCCTGTCGCTGAGCCAAAGACTGATATTTTTTATGATCACGTCCGAATTCAGACCGGACGTAGCCGGGATGAAGACAGTTGACCGTAACTCCGGCACCTTCCAATCGACGTGATAATTCATAGGTAAACAAAACATTTGCAAGTTTTGATTGATAATATGCTTTCCAACTGTTCCAGTTATTAATAAGATTGATATTATTAAAATCTATCATCCCTTTAAAATGTGCATTTGAGGTTATATTTACAATCCTCGGTGATATTGTGTTTTTTATATTATCTAATAATAAATACGTTAACAGGAAATACCCGATATGATTGACGGCAAATGTCTGTTCGATACTGTCATCAGTATATGTTTGACGCGGCATAAGAACACCGGCATTATTTATTAATACATCAAGCCGATCGTATGTATCAAGAATATTTTTTGCACACTTCCTGATTGAAGATTGTAAAGCAAAATCAACAATGCATATATCAACTTTTGTATTACCCGTTGCAGTAATAATGTCATCAACGGCAACACGTGCTTTATGCTCATCCCGACATGCAATAATAACTTCCCAGCCAAGAGATGCCAGTTGTTGTGCTGTTGCTTTACCTATTCCTGTATTTGCGCCGGTAATAAGCGCTCTTTTTCTCATTACTGTCTGCCTTTATTCTATCGTCAATGATGTAAAACGTACAACAATTGAGCCAGCGCTTGTAATTCCAGTTCAGTATGAGTAATTCGTTTACCCTGCCGATTATGGGTATAGACAACATAATCGGGAGCACAATAACCAATAAATGCTATTTTATTGCTTAGTGATATTACAGTTGTATTATTAATGATATCCTGAACAGATACCTGCGGTATGGAAAATGTATTTGTAAGTTTATAATTGAATACCGTATTATTACCATATGTTTTTGAGCATGCTTTGACCGCTGCAAAAGGAAGTGAATATAATTGAACATCACGGTGATATACCCGGGGAGGTATTGTTGCATCATATCGTAAATCAACGGGGATATACGCCCCCAGTGCTGACGCTGCAGATTTCAACCGACTATCAGGATATGCCGCATCAATTAATTCATAGGTAATATAGTTTGGAACAGTATTAGTACTAAATGTTCGCCATTCCGAAAACGCATCATCAGAAAGTAATGGCGTGGTTTGACGTGAATGCCCGATTGAGAATATAATCGGCAATTTTTTAGAAATAGCAATAAAATCTTCCCAGCGTTTGTCATATATATTACCCGGTTGAAGAATCGGCAAAATAACCATACCGGATGCCTGCTGTAAAAGACAATTTGATGCAAGAGATGCCCATACCTCTGCAGTCAGCATTGAAGAATTATAGTCTGCGATAGTCTGCTCATTAATCGTAATAAAAACAATGTCATTGCAGGGAATGGAATTATTACATGAAAGACACAGAAGAATAATAATCGGAATGATACAGAGCAATAGTAATTTTTGCATATAAACATCCAACATGTGTAATATACATATTATTGCATTGAACCTTTGGAATGTAAACAATTAATGAATTGTCTGCATCATATTATTCATGCTGGTTATAAAAGTATCAACTAAATCACCGTCAAGCTGTGATCCCCGCACTTCTGAAAGAATGGCTAAAGCACGGGTATTATCTAATGCCTGTCGATACGGACGATGTGAGGTAATAGCGTCAAAGGTGTCCGCGATAGAAATGATTTTTGTTAATTTTGGAAGATCCTTACCGGTTAGACCATTTGGATATCCTTTACCATCAATACGTTCATGATGATGTGCTATAAAGGGTATAACACGGATAAACTGTGAAACATTACTAAGAATATCAACAGCAATTGACGGATGTTTTTTAATAATTTCATATTCTTCAGGTGTCAATCGCCCCGGTTTATTTAATATTTGATCCGGGATACCGATTTTTCCAATATCATGCAGCAAGGTTGCTGTTCTCAATATATCTTTGTCATCATGGCTCAGTTCTAAAGCTTCAGCAAGCTGCAAGGAATACGACATAACACGCTGTGAATGCCCCAACGTATACTGATCGCGTGCATCCAATGTTGTTGCAATAAGCTGTGTAAAATCAATAAGATCTTTTTGTGATTTATACAGCAGCTTTTTAACATGCTTTTCATTATTATGCAGACACGAGAGCAGATCAATATTATGCCGCAAAATCGCAATAATTGAACAAATAGTCAGAATAAAAAGCCCGGCAGTAAAAATAAACGGCTGCACATACTGTGGACCTTTGAATAAATCAACAGCAAGACTAATTATTGAGCTTAATGCCAGACTGAGTATTCCGATAGTTAGAATACGGATAACTTGTTGTTTATGCGGAGCACGGCTTAATTCACGAATTAATACCTCAAGCATAATATAAATAACAACACCAATGATAGCAATACGGTATATAACATATCCAATATTTAACGAAAGCACTCCCGTTTTACTAACGAGAACTGCAGGAGAAATATCAACAAACCATCCGGATAAATTTGTAGCAACAATAAAACCAATTGTTAGAATCCCCCCGGATATTAATAACCAGTAATGCATCTTATAATTAAGAAAACTTTTTACCGCAAGCGGAATCGCCAGAATAATAAGCGTTGCTCCCGAATATGATATTTTACTCCATACCTGCATCAGATGAATATCACTGTTTTGAAACAGCATAAGCATTCCCTGTCCGAAAATAA
>Ga0256845_1000680_pt1 | contig 30480 bp, 30 predicted proteins | sample RiftiametaG_FD_189101 | JGI IMG/M metagenome (GOLD analysis project Ga0256845, IMG submission 189101) | Tube worm associated microbial communities from hydrothermal vent at the East Pacific Rise, Pacific Ocean - Riftia | ecosystem: Host-associated > Annelida > Integument > Unclassified ...
AGTTCTGCCCCTGCTTCCACCCCATTGATGACTTGAATTCTGCTTCCTCTAAACGCAGGTCGCCTGTGATGTACAACGGGGAAAACCAGAGAAATATACCCGCCAATATCTCGGTAAACTGGAAGATCTCCCCTTCCGGAAGTCAGCATGCCGACTGCGTGACGGTTCGATTCAAGTATTGTGCTTAGGTAAAAAGGAACATTGAACTCATCGTTATGGATGGCTTTGAAGTACCTGTATCCCCTGGCCAGAACTGTGCTACTGCGATGTGTGCTTTTCACCCTGAGACGACTAAGATAACCTGCTCTGCACGGTTTTCCGTGAAGAAACACCTCTCTCTCTGAAATTACCCCCATACCCACTATCCTGCCGGCATCTTCACAGACCGCGACATGTGTTTTCCCTCTCTCAACATCAATGGCCTGAAACAGTGAAGGCTCATAACGCATACTAAGGGAAATTGAACCAGGCATGGCATTCTCTCTAAGCATTTCCTTCAGGGCAGAATCGTCTGCCGGTTCGCCTTTACGAAAGACCACATGTTCAGTCATCTCTTCTCTCCCCGACAGCTTCCTTCCTCACACCAAGGGGAATTCCTCTTTTCTGTGAAATCTCCCTCAGCAAAAGAAAATTCAGGCTGAAAAATGAAGCTGTTCTCTTTACATTGGAACAGTTTGCCCTGCCGTCAAACCCCCGTTTGATGATGGACAGCGGGTGGAAGAACTTCTTTCGAGCGGTATCACAAAGCTGCATCAGTTCCTCTGGAGACATTTCTTCGGGAAAAAACGGCGGAAACCCGAATCTGTAGCTCCGGTTAAGCCACCATTTGCTGTACACAAGACGATCCTGTTCTTCCAGTTCTCTGTAAAGAGGGGTTCCAGGAAAAGGAACAATGTGGTTGAAAGCAGCAAGAAAGAGCTTTTCCCTGAGTGCAAATTCAACTGTTTCTTCGAAGAGGGATTCATTGTCTTCCGGATAGCCGAATATGAATGTTCCGTAAATCACCATACCGTGCCTGCGCAGAGTACTCAGAACACTGCTGTAGCCATCTACTCGATTGATCGACTTCCTCATGCGGTCAAGGTTGTTTTTGTTCAGTGACTCAAAACCGATCAGAAGACCAATGCACCCGCTTTCCGACATCAACTGTACAAGGGACTCATTGGAAAGAGCGTGTATACTTGCCTGACCGACCCACTTGATCCCCAGCGGTTTCAGCGCTTTAAACAGCTCTGCGGCATCTGTTGTGTCTCCCAGCATGTTGTCGTCAACGAAGAACACATACTCCTCATTGAGACTCTTCAGCTCTTCAACGATCTCGTTCACAGGCCGACGGCGATAACGCTGACTGTGAAAGGCGGTAACAGAACAGAAACTGCACTGGAAAGGGCAGCCTCTTCCGGTTTCCACAAGGGCAAGAGAGAAGTAGTTCTTACCCTCGAATATGCTTCTGTCCAGTTTGATTCCACTGAGCGTGCCCATTTCTCTGCTGAAATACTTCTTCTGCAGACAACCGTTTTCCGTGTCACTCAGAATCTGTTCCCAGACACCTTCTGCCTCGCCGACGCAAACTGCATCTGCATATTCAAGAACCTCATCCGGGCAAAATGTAGCGTGATAGCCGCCTGCTACAACAGGAACCCCGCGACGGCGGAATTCCTGTGCTATCTGGTACCCCCTGAGAGCAGTGAAGGACTCTATTGAAATAGCAACCAGATCTGAGGGTGTATCAAAATCAATTTCCTCAAGACGATCGTCAAAAAGGGAAACTTCCCACCTTGGTGGTGTAAGACCTGCAAGAACTGCCATGGACAAAGGCTGCATCTGCCAGGAACGAATGTATCTGTCTTCTTTAAAACGGCCAATTGCAGGGTAAATTAGTGTCAGGCGGCTCATTCCAGCTCCTGCACCGTTGAACAGTAGTTTTCGTAATTCCGACTGTTGAACAGTCGGGAAACAAAACGGCGATAGGTAAGATTACCTGCAAGATTAAGAACAGAGGAGAGACCGGGGGAAGAACAGCGGCGCATGATCCGCCTGTAACTGAAGGTATCACGGTAAGCGTGTTTGAACCCGGAAAACAATTCCTCAGGGCTCAGCAGAGCCGGGCGATAGACCACATGCATGGTGTCATAGTCATTCCAGTTAAGGCTGAGGATTCGATTCTCTTTCAGAAGTCGTATAAAAAGGGGAGTTCCCGGGTAAGGTGTGTATATGGAGTATCTGGGAATATCAATTCCAATATCTGTAACAAACTCCACTGTTCTGTGGAATACAGAGGTGTCGTCACTGTCCATTCCAAAAACAAAACAGCCCTGAACCGAAATACCATGCCTGTGAAGCCTGTCAACGATGCTTTTGTATTCGTCAACCCGGTTAAAGCCCTTGCTTATCATCTGCAGGCCCTGCTGATTAACCGATTCAAACCCTGTAAGAACATAAATGCATCCACTTCGAGCCATCAAAGAGACCATTTCCTCATCTCTAAGACTGTCAAGAGTGGCCAGCCCCCCCCATCTCTTCCCCAGGGGCTTCAGCGCGGTGAATAGTTCACGGGCATACTCAGCGTTATCTAAAAGGTTAACATCGTTGAAAACAAATGTTTTTCTTCTGATGGATCTGACATCGGCAATTACATCTAAAACCGGTTTCCTGCTAAAACCTGCCCATACAGCAGAAACTGTGCAGAAATCACATCTTCTGCTGCAGCCTCTGGTGGCCTGTACGCTGTTGGAAACTATGTATCTCTTCTGCCTCAGAAGATCTCGCCTTGGAACAACAGACACACCGGCAAATCCATCTGATTCATCGCACTCAGAATAGTGGTCTTTAAGCTGCCCTGCCTGGAAATCGCGAACCAGCTCGGGCCAGGAGCGTTCAGCCATGCCTGTAACAATAGCGTCAGCGTGTTCTGCTGCCTCCCCGGGCATAATAGTTACATGTATTCCGCCGAGCACCACAGGAATACCGCGATTCCTGAAATGGGAAGATAACCTGTATGCCCCGACGGCGGTTCCGGTAAGAACGCTTATACCCACGAGATCCGCCGGATAGTCCAGCGGAACAGGTTCAACACTCTCATCAATCAGTTTCCACTCAATGTTTTCATCATCAGGGATCAGAGCGGCAAGGGTAACAAGTGTAAGAGGAGCTTCGCGAAGGGAGCAGATGTAGCTTCCAAGGCGGAACTTGTGCATTCGCGCGTCTGGCATGATCAGAAGAACTTTCAAATACCAACCTCACAAAAACGGCAGTATCTGTTAACAGATTCTGAGAGCTACCCTGTTTCGAATCTACCGAACAGCTCTGCAGCAGCACGAAGCTGTTCGTCAATTTCTTCAAGTGAAAGATTGTTATCGAGCATGGACTGTATGGCCATTGGAATAAAGGCATCCCCGACAAGAATGGCTTCTGCTGGCTCCATGTCTTCCGGATACCGGGAGTGAACAGCCAGAGCAGACTGCAGCAGAAGCTCCGCTTCATTTGAAAAGTCGGAGTTTTTCAGAGCAATTTCAAGAACCTCTTTCCATCTCTCCGGAAGACCTGCTGTTTCTGTACGAATTCTGTTAAGTGCCTTGACTTTCATCGTGTTTCCCCTACACTGGAGAATCTCATCAGACGATACAGCTGTTCTTTGAGTGTATCCATGGAATAGGGACCGTTGAGGTTACCGTCGAAGGCGATGCGTAATCTTCCGGTTTCCTCGCTTACAACAATCACCACAGCATCGGTTCTTTCGGCCAGACCTTTCGCCGCCCTGTGCCTTGTTCCAAGTGCCATGGTGTCGCGGCCTGGAAAGGCAAGGGGAAGAATCGCTCTGGCAGCTACAATTCTGTCTGCTTTGATAACAATGGCTCCATCGTGGTATGGCCCGGGAGGTGTAAGAAAAGCTTCCAGGAATTTTGCAGTAACTGGGAGGTCATCAAGATCAAAGGCATCTTTGCAGTCGGAACTGATGTCTTCCGTTCGGGTTAAAACCATCAGCCCGCCGTACCCTCTTTCCTTGAGATAGTTGCATGTTTCAACAACTGCTTCCACCGATTTAAGCTTGTCTTCCTGTACATGACGATTCCTGAAGTCAAAAATTTCCATTCTGCTGAGATAGCGACCAAATCTGGTAAGAATACCGCGCACTTCATGGCTGAAAATTACTATCAGGGCAAATATTACAACAGAGGCAAGTTTTCCTGTAATCAAACCTATGGAGTAAAATCCTACGGCATTCAGAAGAACACTGGCCCCCCACACAAGAACAACTGCTACAATTATCCGCATTACCGGCTGGCCCCAGATGGCACGCAGAAGCAACCATACAAGGTATGTAACCAGAGCAATATCCAGTATCTGAATCAGCCAGAATGAAGAGAATATTGAATGGCCAAGGAGGTTCACAGGCCCCTCCTAACAGCTTCCGCCGCCTTGACAGCAGCCACTGTGCCCGGCACATCATGCACCCTTACCACATCTGCCCCTTCGGCAAGAATCGTTACAACATGGGTAACGGAATCCCGGAGATCAGGTTTCTGTATTCCCGCGATGGGCCCCAGAAAACTCTTGCGCGAATGCCCCAGAAGAACCCTGCAGCCCGTAGCTGTGCCTATCCACTGCAGAGAACGGATAAGTTCCAGATTGTCTTCCAACCTTTTTCCAAAACCAATACCTGGATCTACCAGTATAAGCTCTTTCGGCATACCAAGTTTCACCAGAGCCTGAACCCTTGATACAAGATAGTTCGTTATTTCACCTGTAGCATCATTGTAAAAAGGTTTTTCCTGCATGGTTTCAGGAGCGCCCTTCATGTGCATAGCAACAACCGGCACTTTAAGTGAAACTGCAAGCTCCGGCATCCCGGGAGTTTCCAGCCCGTTCACCGAGTTTATCATACCGGCACCGGCTTTTACAGCGGCACTGGCCACTTCAGGGAAAGTCGTGTCTATACTGATTGGAACAGATGAAACTTCACGAATTGTCCGTATTACCGGTACAACCCGTAGCTTCTGCTGTTCAGAAGAAACAGGTCTCGCTCCAGGTCTTGTAGACTCTCCCCCTATATCGATAATATCCGCACCGGCTTCCTGCATTTCCAGAGCCCGATCTGCCGCCGCCCGGGGAGTGGAATAACTTCCCCCGTCGCTGAAAGAGTCAGGGGTAACATTAAGAATACCCATTACAATAGGTGTTCCGGAATAATTCAACACTGTGGTATTTACCTTGAGTGTTTCAGGCAGCACCGCCCCGTCAACACACTTTCTTATGTGGTCAGCCAGGGTGCTCAGGCCAAACGGCTGGCCCTCCAGCGACAGGCAGCCACGATAAATATTTGCAGGTGTACCGTAAACAACAGCGTTTGATCTCTCTGTGCGACAGGTAAGAACTTCCCTGTGAACCAGAGCATCCGCACCGCCGGAAAGCATACACTGCTTAAGGATAGACGCAGCAGGCGCAGGCAGGTCATCAACAAGAACTGCGGTAATTCTGTCTCTTCTGGAAACCCTTGGAAGGCAGCCCGGGTCAGCTTCCACCAAAGCTGCCAGCCTTCCCCAGGGAAGACCCTGTCCAGAACAGAGCAGCCTTGCGGAACTCACCTTCCTCTGGTACTCCTTCCAATAAGAGCAAGAGCTTCGCCTCTGGTTTCAGGACGCTTCAGATGACCGCGCATGGCACTGGTAACTATGCGGCTGTCTCTTTTCTTCACTCCGCGCATGGCAAGACACATGTGTTCCGCTTCCATAACAACCATAACACCCTTGGCCTGCAGCTCTTTCATGAGCGTGTTGGCAATCTCGGTGGTCAGCCTTTCCTGAATAGTAGGCCTTGCTGCGAGATTCTCTACCAGTTCAACAATGGCACTAAGACCTGCTATTCTGTCGTCTGCCGGAAGGTACACAACATCACATCTGCCAAGGAATGGAAGAAGATGGTGCTCGCACAGAGATGAAAAGCTTATGTCTTTCACAATAATCATTTCGTTCTGATCGTCTTCACTCATTACTGCAATCGGGCGCCGTGATGAAGGATCAAGCCCCCGACAAAGCTCGGCCATTGACAGAGCAACCCTACGGGGAGTTCTCTTTATTCCGGAACGCTCAGGATTCTCCCCGATTCCCTCCAGAATCAGCCTCACTCCCTGTTCCACTTTCTGCAGATCCATCATTCTTCACCTCCTCGTCACTGGTCTTCGCCACCGGTTCTTCGTTGTCATGGTCAGGGGAATCAAGCCCCGGGAATTCCATGCCAGGGCGTAGTTCTGCAAGCATCTCTCTGATCTCGGTGCTGGAAACTGTTTCATTCTCAAGCAGATCGTCAGAGAGCCTCTCTACTATATCGCGATTCTCTTCAAGAATTTTCATCGCATTGTTGAAAGCTTCGCCGATAATGCGTCTTATCTCGTCATCTATCACGCGGGCTGTGTATTCACTGTAACTCTTTGTTCTGGCAAAATCGCGCCCCAGAAACACCGGGCCGTGATCCTCTGAAAAGGAAACCGGACCTATCTCGGGGCTCATTCCCCAGTTGCACACCATCTTACGCGCAAGATCGGTAGCCCTGTCAAGATCGTTACCGGCACCTGTGCTGAGCGTATTCAGAAACATTTTCTCGGCACCACGCCCTCCAAGAAGGCGGGCAAGAACGCTTTCGCAGTATTCAAGCGAGTAGTTGTGCCTTTCCGCTTTCGGAAGAAAACTGGTAACACCAAGAGCCTGCCCCCTGGGGACAATAGTTACCTTATGGAAGGGGTCGGACTGCGGACTGAACACATTAACAATCGCGTGCCCGCTTTCGTGTACAGCGGTCAGTTTCTTCTCTTCTTCGGTCATCACCATGCTTCTTCTTTCAATACCCATGATGATCCTATCAACTGCATTCTCAAAGTCACGCATCTCTATTGAGTCGGCATCCCGCCTGGCAGCGTGAAGAGCAGCTTCATTGGCAAGGGATTCAAGGTCGGCTCCGCTAAAACCGGGGGTTCTTCTTGCAATTACAGACAGTTCGACCTCTTTGTGAAGAGGCATTTTTGTGGTATGAACCTTCAAAATTGCTTCACGCCCTTTAACATCGGGCATTCCAACTGTAATTCTTCTGTCGAATCGACCTGGACGAAGCAGTGCAGCATCAAGAACATCAGGGCGGTTTGTGGCCGCTATAACTATAACTCCCTGGTTGTCTGCAAATCCGTCCATTTCAACAAGAAGAGCGTTAAGAGTCTGTTCCCTTTCGTCGTGCCCTCCGCCCAGACCTGTACCTCTCTGGCGCCCCACGGCATCGATCTCATCTATAAAGATAATGCTGGGAGATTTTGCCTTGGCCTGAACAAATAGATCACGAACACGGCTGGCTCCCACTCCAACAAACATCTCAACAAAATCTGATCCGCTCATGGAAAAGAAGGGTACTTTCGCCTCTCCGGCAACAGCCCTTGCGAGCAGGGTTTTCCCTGTTCCCGGAGGTCCTATAAGAAGAACACCCTTGGGTATTTTTCCGCCTAATTTCTGAAACTTAGCTGGCTCCTTCAGGAACTCGATTACCTCTTCAAGCTCCTGCTTTGCCTCATCACAACCTGCCACATCCTCAAATGTGTTCTTGGGTCGGTCGCCGGTAACCAGCCTTGCTTTGCTTTTGCCAAAGCTGAACGCCTGCCCGCCACCGGACATTCTTCTCATTATGAATATCCACAGAATTATGAAAAGCAAAATGGGACCTATGTTGATAAGAATAGCCATGAGACCGTTGGGGCCGCGACCTGAAACATCAACGCCATTCTGCGTGAGCAGATCGATAACACCGGCATCTTCAAACGGGATAAAACTGGAATACTTCAGGTAATCCTGTGTGGTTTCCCCGTCGCTTACAGGTTGAGGTGAGCGGAATTCCCCATCTACATCACCGCCAGTGGAGAGAACAGCATTCTTTATCTTACCGTCTTGGTCGTAATCAAGCAGCTCTGAATACGTGATAGAAGCCCTGTCTGAACCTGAGCCGAGAAAAATCACCAGCACATAGGCAAGAAGCCCAAGCATAACCCACATTGTAACTGTGCGGAAACTGCATCCCCCAAGCCCAGGGGGAGGAGTTGGCATGGGATTCTTCTTCTTGTCGGGAGGCATCTTTTTTTCACTCACTGTGCGTGTTCTCCGTTTCTTCCCTCAGCGCAACAATATCAGGCAGGTTTCTCCACAAGCCGCCTGGTCCGTCAAGCCCGTACCCCACAACAAACTTGTCGGGAATAGTAAAGAGGGTTCTATGCAAATCCACTTCCACCATTCTTCTGGACGGCTTATCAAGAAGAACAACACTGCGGATTGACTTAGGGTTTCTTGATTTCAGTAACTTTTGAATATACGCCAGCGTAAGGCCGGTGTCTACAATATCTTCCACAACAAGAACATTCCGGTCATGCAGAGGAAAGGAAGTATCGAGAGTAAGACGAACCTCCCCGGACGAAACTGTTTCCTCTCCGTAACTTGCTGCGCCCAGGAACTCCACGCGAACAGGCAGATCCATAGCCCTTACAAGATCAGCTGCAAACATGAACGCCCCGCGCAGAAGAGGAATCACCACTACTTCTTCCCCTGCATACAGTTCTGTAAGTTCTGCCCCCAGTTTGTTAACCTTCTCAATTATTTCTGATGCGCTAACCAGAATGTCGTATTCTATACCCATCAAAACCTCCCGGGACCTCTAATTTCAACACGAACCAGTTCACCCTCTGCAACAAGCCTTTTACCGCCGGGCAGAATATGCTCTCCCCTTCCGCCACGGCTGAGCCAGCTCAGTGTTTTCCGGAATTCCTGAAAACCGCTTCTCGGTTTTCCCGCCATCTGCCACAACACCAGAGCAGCTAAAACACCGGGCATTTCAAGAAGTTCCCCTGTTGCAATGCAGTTTTTACCGGTAAAAACTGCAATCTGATTTTGAAGATCTCTCCATCCGCTTAAAAGAGCTCCGGAACGGCATATTCCTGATACAGCCTCCGGGAATTTCTCTTCCAGTACAGGCATAACTTCAAGCCGCAACCTGTTCCTGTTTATTTCTGTATCTGTGTTGCTGGTATCTTCAACCCAGCTGTGTATATTTTCTGCAAGCCAGTCTCTGATTTCGGTGCTGTGCATGTCGAGCAATGGCCGCCTGACAGGCCCCACTCCACGGTAATCCATTCCACCGAGCCCCCGGAGACCAGCCCCTTCAAACAGACGAAGCAGAATGGTTTCTGCTCTGTCGCTGGCTGTGTGAGCAACTGCAACCAGCCCCGGTTGCTCCCGGTAGATACTTTGCCTCACTGTACTCCACCGACTCTCCATTGAACCGTTTTCCGCCTGTTCCGGATGTTCACACCGACAGGAAAATCCCAGTTTGCGTGAAAGTGTTTTTACGAAAGATTCATCGTTGTCTGCCTCTTTCCTAATACCGTGATTAATATGCAGAACATCAACACTCCAGTGCTTTGAGACGGCAAATCTGTGAAGAAGATACAGCATGGCAACAGAATCGGCTCCGCCGGATACAGCTGCTGTTATGCGACTGCCGGCAGGGAAAAGAGACTCCCTGGAAACAGTGTGCAGAAATACCTTTTCTAATATCCTCATAATTCTAATATAATCTCTTGTACTGACTGTCCGTGAAATTGGATCGGTAATACCACACCTGCCCGAAAGGGGTAAAAATGGCAGCCAGCAATGCGGCAGGCGGAAATAATTTCAGATTGCACAAATCTCTGGGATTTCCGGATCTGTTTTCCATCGCCACAGGGGCCATGATAAGCTCCGGGCTGTTCGTTCTTCCAGGTCTGGCTTACTACTACGCAGGCCCTTCTGCTGTGGCAGCTTATGCTATTGCCGCTGTTCTTATTCTTCCTGCTCTGTTCGCCAAGGCGGAACTGGCAACCGCCATGCCCAAAGCAGGGGGAGATTACTATTTTATCGACAGATCCCTTGGACACCTCGCGGGTACAATTGCAGGAATCGCTGCATGGGTAAGTTTAAGCATAAAAACTGCCTTTGCGTTCGTGGGAATAAAGGTCTTCCTTGAAGTTCTTGCTCCTGGAATCAACAGCATGGCGATAACCCTTGCAGCACTGATTGTATTTAGCTTTCTAAATCTCCGGGGCGCCTCTCACGCTGGCAGGGCACAGGTTTACATGGTAGCGGGACTTCTTGCAATACTGCTGGTGTTTTCCGTTCTTGGTAATCTGCACACCACTGTAGCAAGAATGCTTCCGTTCGCTCCCAATGGAATTCGTGGAATTGTTGAAGCCACAGCTCTGATATTTGTTGCTTTCGGCGGGCTTACAAAAGCGGCCAGCGTAGCTGAAGAAGCGGCAAATCCCCGCCGTGACATTCCCCTCAGCATGATAGCATCACTGGCAGTGGTAACTTTCCTGTACTTTACTTCGGTCACAGTGTGTGTGGGAACACTGGACGGAGGTGTTCTTGCCGTATCCAAAACTCCGCTTTCCGATGCGGCTGCAACTTTCGCAGGCAGAACCGGGTTCATAGTTCTGGCGATTGCGGCGATCTTCGCTTTTCTATCTACAGCCAATGCGGGAATTCTGGCTTCTGCCAGATTTCCCCTTGCAATGAGCAGAGACAGGCTTATTCCGGCTGTGATCGGCAAAATCAAGCCAGGAAGCGGTACACCGTGGTTCTCCATCGGTCTCACCAGCATCTTCATTGCATCAATGCTGTTTGTCAACTTTGTGAGACTGGTTAAAATGGCCAGCGCCATGCAGATTTTTTTGTTCATGCTAACCAATGTGGTTGTAATTGTAATGCGGGAAAGCCGTATTCACACCTACAGACCATCGTTTAAAAGCCCGCTGTACCCCTGGATGCAGATAGCGGGAACAGCATCAATGCTGGCTCTTCTGGTGATGATTGGTACAGATGCCCTGATCGCATCTTCCACTGTAATCTTCGGAGGATCGATCTGGTACTTCGTTTACTCACGGAAGCGCGTGCAAAGAGATTCAGCCCTTCTTCACCTGGCGGCAAGAATCTTTCCCGGAGAGCTTAAATTTAAAAACGAATCAATAACCAGAGAGCTGAAAAAAGTTCTTATGGAAAGAGACATAATTACAGAAGACCGTTTCGACCGGCTTGTTCTTGAATCGAAAATTATTGACATTGATGAATCTATGGAGCTGAAAGATTTTTTAAGAATTGTGGCGGAAACAATCGCGCCTTCTTTGGAAATGCAGCCTGTCGAACTGTACCATCTTCTGCTTAAGAGGGAAAAGTCATCACCTACAGCTCTGCGCCCCGGGCTGGCGATACCTCATATTGTTGTTCCGGGAAATGGAAAGTTCACTGTAGATCTTGCGAGATGCACCGCGGGGATCAATTTTGGAAACCCATCGGAACCAGTGTACACTGTATTTATCCTTGCCGGAACCATGGACCAGCGAAACTTCCACCTGAAAGCCCTCATGGCAATTGCCGAGATTACAACTGCCCCGGGGTTTGATGAAGCATGGAGAAAATGCCGCACAACTCAGGGGTTAAGAGATCTTGTTCTGCTGTCCAGAAGACGGAGAGAAGTTTAACAGGCTCTTAAAAAAAAGCGCCGGTATAAACCGGCGCCTGGTAGCGGCGGAGGGACTTGAACCCCCGACCAGCGGATTATGATTCCGCTGCTCTACCAACTGAGCTACACCGCCACGGCAGAGGTGCTGACCATACTGTAGAACACCTGTTTTGTCAAGATTTTACTGAGTCGTCAGAAGACCTGATCTTGCGAAGCATTATGGCATCACCTGTTCTGACCCTTTTAAGAACTCCACCGCCTATGAACAAACAAACTATCCAGGCAATCACGGAACCTCCCAGAATACCCAAAAGAACCACTGCTGGAACGGGAATATAGTGCTGAAACCAGAATACCAGAGCAAAAACCAGAACTGCGATTACGGGAACAAGTATTAGTTTTAATGCTCTTGAACTCATTTTCGCCCTCTTCTGAAACCAGCTCTCAAGCATCTGAAGTTTTTCTGTGTCGGAAAAATCAAAGGAGGTGGAGCTTGAAAAATCACTCACGTGTGTCCATCCTTTCGCTGATAGTTCTGTAAATATTATCCCGTTCTGCAGAATCAAGAGCACGACCGTTCTTCTGAACGCGAAGAAGAACAGACACAGCACCTGACCACCGCACAATACTGGCTGTGACTGTGTAATCTCTGACAACTGCGAGAAGACCTTCCATATCACGACACTCGCTTTTTCTGGCACAGCAGAACAGAGTTGCAACTGGTTTGTTCCTTCCTGGAACTTCCTCGTAAACAACCTTCTCTATCTTCTCATCGTCTGAGAGAAGTGAGTTAATTGTGTTGAAAAGCAGCCTTATGTGCCGGGAAAGCTCATCAGCAGGTACGGAAGCTCTCATGAAATCTTCCAGACTGTAGTAGAAATCGGTAACGACTGTGTAAGGAATATCAGACAGCTCTTTTCTTATTTCATCGAGCTGGTTGACATCGTTCAAACGCATGCCCTGATCAAAATCTCTGAAATCACCAAAACTGTCATGTATGGCATGTTTCACTATTGAATATGCATCTTCCAGTTGATCGAAGTGCTCGCGTTCCGCCACAAAATCAAACACATCAATCCAGACATCTTCTCTTCTGGACGGCGATTTGAAAGAGTTAACTCCTATACCCCTCTGAAGGCTCAGGTTCCTGACAAGCTTGAGTATCCGGTTGTCGTGATTCTGTGTGTCATCTGTTTTTTCAGCAGTGGTAACCAACAGAAGCTTGAGTTCCGCGTCGAATGTGGTAACGTTCTCCAGAGCTATGTATGCCTGGTTGATACCTGTTGACCGGCACTCTCTGATAAGCAGAGGAAGCAGTGCCCGCCCTATATGCTCTGTTCCACCATAGTGGTGAACCCTGTGAAGCCTTTCAATGCCTTTGGAAACAAGAAGTTTTTTAAGGTACTCCCTTATCAGCTTCAGTTCTTTGCGGGTTGCACTCATGCCGTTAGGCCCTGTCATTTCAACCCGTATAGATACTATTCCGTCGCTTGTTGTGTACTTCCTCTGATGGCTTACAGTAGCACCGGGCCACGCCACAGACAGAGCTGCTGTGAGGTCCTGGAAGGAGATATCGCGCTCGTAACCCACGATGTTTATTCCAGTGAGATGCTCGCCCTTTGCCCTGATATTTCTGATTCTGTAAAAGGGAGCCCCCCCCTTTGTTCTTACACTTTCCACAAGATCGTGGTTTGTTTTCACAATCCAGGCCAGATCGGTTTTCTTCCTGGCAAGCAGGTACTGATCAGACCTCGAACTGATAAAAAGAACGAGTTGACCTTTCTTGCCCAGTATTCCCCCGGGAATATCACCCTTGTAAATACGGTAAAGCTCTTCGAGTATTCCCTGATAGCACTCTACCCTGTCTGCCGACCTGTCAAGAAGAGAAATCACCCCGGCTCTTCCAACTGCAAGCCTTTGCAGCAATTCTTTCAGCTTGTGTGTGTCTTCTCTGAACTTGTTTCCACGCTCTTCTTCGGAATCCTTGATCACAATGCCGGTGATAATGGTTCCCCTTCTAATACCATTTTTCTCTACGGCAAAACCTTCAAGAAGGTCAAGATTCCACCCCTCGTGGTGCAGTTCTCCCACAACAACCGAGGCGAGACCGGCCCAGTCCACCGCGCTTACACCGAGCAGGGCAAGACCGTCACGAACATCAACGGTAATGGAAACATCTTTGTCGGAGTTGAACAACCTGGAGTAGATCTCTTGCCGGCGATTATTGGGAATAATCACAACCGGGCAGGCCTCACCAAAGTGATCAGAATGTTCTTTTTCGATGCGTTCTTCTTTATCCATTGCTCAATTATGAAACACAAACCCTGCATTGACCAGTATTGACAGATATTCAGATAGGTAGTATTTATCAGCGGCACCGGGGGCGAATAACTCAGTTGGCTAGAGTGCCTGCCTTACAAGCAGGACGTCGGGGGTTCAAGTCCCTCTTCGCCCACCAGAAAACCGGGGGATAATCTCTCCCGGTTTTTTTATCTTGCCATTCTGAAGCCGCTGTACCAGTCGATGTCTCCATAACCTATGGTTCTTTGAAATCCCAGCGTCATGGCTTCCTCTACCTGGGCCCAGCTGCCGCCTTTAACGTATACAAGGCTGTCTGAAGAACAATACACGATTTCAGCCACATTTCCCGCCATATCGGCAAGCCCGGCGTTTGACAGAGGATAGGAACCACAGGGAGCGGTATACAGAAAACCGTCGAGATCCCGCTGCTGCCAGTCATCCAGAGCCATGTAGTTTGCTGGCACACCTGGTGCCTCTGCGGCAGACAGATCTCCCCAGGGATACTGACAGGCTATGGAACCGGACAGGCCGATGGAAGCAGCGTACTCCCACTCATTTCTTGTTGGCAGTCTGGAGCCCAGAACCGATGCCGCAGCTTCAGCTGCTCCCGGGCTTACATTTACAACCGGGTAGTCCGGAAACTCGTAAAAATACCCGTCCATACCCGGGAAACCGGGGTCTGCCGGGTGGGAAAGCTCCGCCCTGTCTGCAAGATACCGAAACAACCTGTTGCTGACTTCATTCTTCTGCAGCTGAAAAGACTGAACCTCTACAGTCTCACCGGCAGAGTTAACAAATGTTCCGCCTGGAATTGTAACAAACACCGTGTCTTCCTGCTGTACAGGAACCGCATCTGGAATCAGTTCCGGCTGCCGCCCGCAGCCTGCAAGAACAAGAGCCACAAAAGGGGCTACCCTTCGGTATCCCTGCATTTACTGCTTTTCCTTCCTGTTTCCAGGCTTAAGAACAATCGCAGCCGGTATAACAACACAGTACCCCAGAATCAGCATTACGGGAGACAGTGAAATATGCCCTGCTCTGAGAAGAAACCACCCGGCGGTTATTACGATCAGACCGGCAGCAAACAGTATATAGTTTATACTACCGAAGGGTACCACATTCTGCTCCTCGTCTGAAGAAACAGGCCTTTTTTCTTTTGCCATTTCCTTCCTTTCCCAGTAAAAGTTAGTCTTCCAGTGTGCTAACCTAAAACATCTCCGGCGGAATTGGGAAGCCCGGTTACCCAGCCCCTTTGTACCGATTCGTTTATTGCCTTGCCAACCACATGAAACGAGCCAGTAACCACCATTGAATTGCTGCCGGCCATTTCCCGGCAAACAGCAACCGCATCAGCAATTTCCTCGTGGATTTCCACTTTGAAGCCCTGGCTGCGCATGTAACCACCGAGCTCAGCTGCTTCAAGTTTTCTTTCGCTTTCAGGAGTGGTAACAACCACTGTCCCAGTGATACCTTTCAGCAGTTCAACCATTCGCTGCCAGGGCTTGTCACACAGAAAACCCACAACAACCGGTACAGAGCTCCCCCATGGTTTTATGTAGCTCACAAGAGCTTCCATAGACTGGGGATTGTGTGCTACATCGAACAGAATGGGCGGGATACCCTTCCTGTGATCAAGCCTTCCAGGCCACCTGAGAGAAGTGCATACACGCTGATATGCTGCTTCAACATCACTTTCCGGTCTGCCAAATAACTTTACAGCAGCGGTGTATGCAAGGGCACTGTTCCGAAGCTGATGTTCACCGGGGAGAGGGCTGTTGTGCACCCGAGCGGGATAGACTCGCTTGAGGTCTTCCCGTTCAACTGCATTGTTTATTACTTCCTCCACGCCAAAGGTCTGCTCTGCAGCAATCAGCACCGTTCCAGGTAAAGCAATCGCTACCTTTTCCGCTGCGATCTTCTCTCTGGTGTTTCCCAGAATTCTGCTGTGCTCCACCCTTACGCCGGTAAACACAGTTCCGGCACCGCTGTACACTCTGGTTGCGTCAAGCCTTCCTCCCAGACCAGCTTCGGCTGCCACCCAGTTCACCCCTCTTTTCGCAAAATACCACGCAGCCATTGCAGTGGTTATTTCGAAAAATGTTGCAGAGTGTTTTCGTATGGTATGTCTGTGGTCAGTTACAAACTCTGCAACAGCACTTTCTGGAATCCATATATCATCAACGGTGATTCTTTCTCTGTAATCAAGAAGGTGCGGCGATGTCCCTCTGCCCCAGGAGATTCCAAGTTCTCCGGCGATTCCAGACAGAATTGCGGCAGTGCTGCCCTTTCCGTTGGTACCTACTATGTGAATCGTCTCAAAATTTCTTTCGGGATTGCCAAGGTCTTCCATAAGGGAAAGCATCCTGTCCAGACCGTACTTCATTCCCATGCGTCTTCTACTGAAAAGCCACTTTTCCGCCTCTCTGTAGTTCATTCCAGCAGCCCTTCAAGCAACTGAACAAGAGAACCTTCCTGTTTTGCCCTCACAGTTTCCTGTGCAGACAGAACCTCATCATGGCATACAGAGTCACCGCTGTCTGTGGCATTTGTAATCAACGCCATAGCAAGAACTTTGCACCCCATGGATCTAAGTGCCAAAGCCTCCTGCACAGTAGACATTGAAACCGCTGATGCTCCGCATTTCCTGATAAGTTCAACCTCTGCCGCAGTTTCGTACGCCGGGCCGGAAACGCATGCAAATACCCCGCTGTGAGCCCCGGTCATCTGCCGCTTTGCCACAGCCTGCAGCGAACCTGAATACACACCACCTGCAACAGAATGCGCTGGCAGATCAGGTATGCATCCGGAAAAATTGATATGGTCTGTAAATACCATTGCGTCACCAACTCTGTATGAAGTATCCACAGCTCCTGCAGAACTGGTAAGAACCCAGGTTCCAACACCCAGAGCAGCAAGAGCAGACGGAAGAAGCACAATCTCGCGGCCGGAATAACCCTGATACAGGTGCCTTCTTCCCATAACAAACACGATATCTCCGTTTTCACTGGTCTGAAGGGTATGAGAATGGCCCTCCACTGCTTCACCGGCCATTCCGGGGATATCAGAGAACGGGATAGACTGACCGCTGCCAAAAGGTTGTGTTACCCAGCCCAGACCGGAACCAAGAATAACACCTATTTTGGGAATTGTTCTAAGACGGTCGTACAAAAAAAGCGAAGTGTTCAGCAAATGCCCGAAAGGTTTAACGTTTTTTTCCAGCAAAACTCCGTGTGAATTTTCTCCGTAGAAATCCTGCAGTGTTCCATTTTCATAGAATCTGAGCCCCTTGTAAAGCTCTCTGGCAGCTGAGTTTCCCTGTCTGACTTCAAGTATAACTTTACAAGCGCCCATGTGCCTGCCCCAGTAAACTGCGTGACTGCAAAGACTTGAGGCAATTCCCCTGCGTCTGTAATCGGGGTGAACACACAAACTGATGATGTGAAGTGTATTCGGCTTGGAAAATGTTGCCGATATGTACCCGACTGCCTCACCGCCTGCAAAAGCTGCGAGGGTGCAGAGCAGAAGATCAGTCTGAACCAGAGCCCTGATCTCCTCTATATGCCAGGGGCTGGGAAAACACAGCTTTTCCAGTTTGAACAGTGATTCAACATCACCGACAGCAGGGCGGTAGTACTCAACGGCACTCATCAGGGAACAATCCTCTGGTTAAACTCCCGAAGATACAGAGGTTCGATGGTACTGTCGAAACCGTATTTGTCTGCCAGGGAAGATGCACACACAGCAACAAATGAAGATCCGGGGGTATCCAGAAGAGGATTTGCCCACACAAGCCCCTCGCAGGAAACTTCACTTCTTCCGGAACCTACCGCAGCAAATACCCTGTCGGAGACAATTCTTTCAAGGGCTTCTGCCGAGTACAGAGACTGTGGAATAATTTCGTCTGAAAGAGGGTTCGGAGAGCTGAAAGCACCAGCGAATACCTCTGCTTTCCTTGCCCTGATACACGCGAACACAGAACCTCCTGCAAGGGATGCTGCGAGAACCCGGAGAGTAGACACCCCCTTCACAGGAACCTCCCAGCCAGCAGAAAGGCCAAGTACAGTGGAAAGACCGATTCGAAGACCAGTGTACGAGCCTGGGCCCAGCGAAACACCAATACCGGATAAATCTCTGCCGTCAATTCCGGACTGCTTCAGAATCCTTTCTATCGCAGGAAGAATCTTTTCCGAGTGCAAACCGGTAACCGGAAGAACAAACTCCGACAACAGCTTTCCGTTGTCAAGCAATGCCACCCCGCCTGTGGAGGAGGTGGTATCAATACCCAGCCAGATTCCACTCAACCTGTACTCTCCTGCTGTTCGGTGTAACTCCATTGGAAATTGAAACTGTACATCCTCTTCTTTCCCTGTAATCTTCCATACGCTCAGGCCACTCGATAAGAACCACTGCTTCAGAATCAAGTATTTCTTCAAACCCGAGCATCTGCATTTCTTCCCTGCGCCCATCCAGCCGGTAGAGATCAATATGATGAACAACCAGGCCGGATTTCCTGATACTATACACAGAATCCATGATGAATGTGGGGCTTGGTATGGCTCCTTCCACCCCCAGAAAACGAATAAATGCTCTGGCAAATGTAGACTTCCCGGCGCCCAAAGGGCCAGAGAGGAAATACCTGTCTCCCGGCTTAACAGATGCCGCAAGCTCCCTGGCAAGCTCCTCCAGACCCGGGACATCAAGCTCTTTTATTATCATCTGTACTTCTTGGGCCGCAGCACTTCACAAGGCACAAGCATTTCCTCAAGGGAAACACCTCCATGTTGAAAAGAGCCTTTAAACTTGTATATATCCTCTTTTTTCAGCCCGTTCTGCATCAGCAGGTAGTCTTCTCTGGCAAACAGGTAAGACTTTCTTGGGTTGTCATCAGGAAGGCCCCATCGGGCAGGATCGTTAACAATAACAGCATGCTTGGGATCTGCTGAAAGAGAATGACCAAACCTGTACCTCACGCTGTGAGACATTCCACGGGCCCCCTGTACAGTGGTTATTCTGTTCGCCTGTGTTGATCCGTGGTCACTTGTTACAACAATGGTTGCACCTCTTGCACTGAGTGTTTTTATCATATCAAAGAGAAACGAGTGTTCAAACCAGCCCTCGGCAAGCCTTCTAAAAGCAGGCACATCTGGAGCAATATCTCTTATCAGATCAAGCTCCGACCTGCCGTGGGTAAGGTGATCAATGAAGTTTACAACTACAGCCATAAAACCGTCTTTCAGAAAATACGAGAGACCACGCTTCAAATTCTCGCCCTCCTGACGGGTAGACACTTTTGTGTAGACGGTGTCTTTGCCTGTACGCCAGCCGAACCTGCCAAGGGCGTTATCCAGAAGCAGTTGTTCAAAAGAGTTAAGCCCGGGAACACCGTATTCTTCTATCCACCGGGTTCTGTAAAATCTCCAGATATCTCTTGGAACAAGGCCACTGAAAATAGAATTCCGGCTGTATGGGGTAGCAGAAGGAAGACCGGCCATCATAAAACCCGGCTCGCGGTGGTACCAGTGTTCTATAGACTTTGCCATAAGTAGCCACTGATCGTACCTCATACAGTCAACAACAAGGAAAACCACTTCTCCTGTTCCCTTGAGAAGCTCTGGCACTACTTTTCTTTCCAGAACATTGTGTGCCATAAGAGGTGCGGTGGATGGTGAAGCTATCCAGCGGGGGTAGTTCTCTTCTATAAACCTGGAAAAACTCAGTTGAACCTGGTCAAGCCCCCCCCCTTGTATGCCGTGCAGTTTCTGATCAAGTATACCACCCAGGCTGATATCCTTCTCCATCCAGGAGTGGTACAGATGAGTCCAGTCAGACAATTTGCTGCTTCGACTGCTGCGCATTTTTTCCGTCTCGGAAATAACTTCAACTGCTGCTTTCTTCACCTTGAGCATTCCGGACTCAAGCAGTCTTTTCAATACCAGGAGAATCTGGCTGGGGTTAACAGGTTTGGTAAGAAAATCGGCAATGGTTCCTGCAAGAGCCTTGTCCATCAGCTCCTCTTCTTCACTCTGAGTAACCATCACAACAGGCAGATCTTTGTAGCTTTTACGTATTTCATAGACAGTTTCAAGACCATCCATACCAACCATCATCTGATCCATAAGAACAAGATCAACCCGCACGCTTTTCAGTATCTCAAGAGCTTCCCGCCCGGAACTGGCAGGTATAACCTCATAGTTCCTTTTTCTTAAAAAACGAATATGTGCCTGAAGATGGTCAATCTCATCATCAACCCAGAGTATCGTTATCAATCCTTACCTCTTCCCTTAAGTGGAAAAAGAATACTGAAAACAGTCCCCACTCCGGGGGTGCTTGAGAGAAGTCTTATTGACCCGTTGTGGTATTCTTCCACTATTCTTTTGGCCAGAGAAAGACCAAGCCCCCAACCACCTCTTCTGGTTGTAAAACCTGCCTGAAACACTCTGCCCTGATCCCCAAACGCTATACCCTTCCCATTGTCGGAAACTCTGATTTCTATCTCTTCTGATAGAGAATCACTCGTTTCGCAGCTTACGGTAACCCTGCCACCTCCGGGCAAACCGGCGCAGGACGCAACAGCATTCTTTATTAGATTCTCTATAACCCACCCGATCAATACCGAGTTCCCGTTTATAATATGCTCGTCCGCGCTCTGTTTCAGCTCAAGAACAATTCCTCCACCTAAAAGCCCCTTTCTGGCATTGAAGTAATCCACAATATTCGAAACAGTTGTTTCCACACTCATAGGCTTCAGGTTCGGTTTTCTTCCCATCTGACCATACCTCATAGCTATGCTGTTCAGTCTGTTTACATCTGCATCCATGTGAATCAATGCATCTTTGAGATCAGAGTTGCGGGAAAGCTCAGAATCATCTTTTAGCAATTCTATCCAGCCCATAATAGAAGACAAAGGCGTGCTTATCTGATGAGCAGTTTCCCTTGCAAAACCCACCCACGACAGATCCCTGTCTCTGGATATCTCTGCACGCAGAAAAAGAAAAACAACGGCAGCAATCAGCAGAAGAAGTGCCAGCTCAAGAAACGGTATCAATTTCATCTCGGTGCTAAGGGGTGACGAACCGTAAAACAGGTGTCCGATGGTGTCACCCCTTGCGATCACAGGAATAGGTTCATTCTGTTCCGCCAGAATTTCCATATTCTTCCTGAACTCTATTATCATGTCCGAAGAAAAAACATCTACAACCTGGCCGTTGACAATCTGGGGGTTGTTGTTTGCATCGGCGAATATTGTTGGAAATTCCAGCCGATTAACAAGATCCCCAAAAAGCCTTCTGGTAAAATCAATAACCTCCACCCTCTCCTGTGGAAGAAGCCTTGCAGTGTGAATAAACAGAGTTGTATCACCGCATACAGGACAGTACATAAACTCACTTTCCACGCCAGGCTCAAATGTTTTCCCAGGGTGCCCACACTGGTTGCATGACATAATACCAAGTTCATCTCCAGCGATGCTGAGAGGGTACTGAACCCCAGCCCAGAGCCACGCGATAGTTTCGCAATCTTTTCTGTTAGATTCATTCAATTTATTCACCAGATCATGGGTGTACCACAAAAATGTCCATATTGCCATGCTTGCAAACAAAATAAACACTATTCTTCTTCTAAACGTGTTACGCATTCTGCACTTCCAGTACCGGAAAGGTAAATCCAGCATTTCCCTGCGTGGCCTGGCAGCTTTCAGGAGGACTGCTGAAACCAAATCTGTGCATGTCAATCCCTGTTCTGAACGACAGGTTGATCCTCTTCCTTATTCTGCTGAGGCGCAGGGCGGCGTGGTCACCCAGCAAATATTCTTCGGCAGAAGCCGGAGCTGCAACACAAGAGCAGGAATCATGAAGAAGCCGTTCCATCTGCGCCGCTCCAAAGCCCTCGGGGCAATCAGCCGCAAGAACAAGTTCGCCTCCATCTTCAACAGCCTGCTCCCACAAGAAAACAGCCTTCATCGCCTGATACAGACTTACTTCAAGGGTACCGCCTGGGTGAACTTCAAGTGAAGTATATCTTTCCTTCACCGGGACACCGCAGTGTAACCTGGCGGCTTCGCAGGCCTGGTAAAATGAGGTGTCAAAGGCTCCGCAAAATACTTTGTCTGCGCCTGATACTCTGTTGACCATTATTATTTCTGTTCTTGCTGCAAGAAGAGCCACACCCTCCATCATATCTTCATTCACGGGATTTCCCCGGAGCCTGCCGGGCAGTGCATCGGGCCGACATGCCAGAAAGTGATTCTGTACTACTGTTTTCCGTGAAGATACACCAGGCAGAAATGACTTACGACCGCCTGTAAAACCCGCGAAATAGTGAGGCTCAACTGTGGCAAGGGCCACAACCGAACCTTCCAGCACCCACGGGTGTATTTCCACTTCCGTTCCCCGGGTTGTTGTACCCAGAGAAACATGAGTTCCGTCATCACACATGTTGTTTACCGCAGGTGCCTTCCCGGCAAAAGACTCTCCAAGAATATACAGCTCTTCCTGTGGTGTCACAGGTCTGTGGGTTCCTGTTGCAAACACAAACCTCGCCCTGCCTGCAAGCAAAGGCTTCAACTTATCAAGATATCCCGCCGAAGAGGGTCTGGTTCCATCGTTAACAACCACGGTAACTGTTCCTTTGATCTCCGCTATTTTCTGCCGGATTTCCAATATGGACATCACACCCCTCAATGGATAGACTACCTGTACAATACCAACTGTAAAATATACGCACCGCAGGGAGGTTCAACATGATATCAAGAAAGAAATTCCCGTTCTTCACCCTGTTTCTGATAGTTCTGATGGTTTCAACGGCAGGAATTGCCTTTGCCAGGGCCGGAGGCGGGCAGAGTTACGGGGGAAGCAGTTCGGGTGGATCCGGCGGCGGTAACGGGATGGGTATTATTATCTATTTCCTCCTCAGGCTGTGCATAGAGCAACCTGTAATAGGTATTCCCCTTGTGATAGTACTCATCATAGTAGCGATCATAATCAACAATAAATATCAGGCAATACAATATGGCGCTATTCAGCAGGCTGGAAACCGAACCCTAAACCGGTCGCAAAACTTTGTGGCGGTGCAAAAAGCTCTTGGAAAATTAAAAGAGAGGGATCCGCAATTTACCACAGCATCGTTTATGAAGAAAGCGGAAACAGCTTTCTTTGAGATACAACAGGCATGGTCAGACCAGGATCTCTCAAAGGTTAGACGGTTCATCAGTGATGGTGTGAACGAAAGATTCTCTCTGCAGATTGATATGCAGAAGAAGCAGGGTATCCGGAATAAAATGGAAAATGTGCAGGTTTTAAATACCAAGATTACCTCCATTGAAAGCGATTCACACTTTGATTCAATACATCTCAGGATAACAGCTAAAGCAAAAGACACCGATGTTGATCTTGAAACAGGGAAAAATATCAGAGACAACTACTCCGGCACTTTTGTTGAGTACTGGAGTTTCCTGCGAAAACCTGGCGTGCAAACTCTTGCAGGAAAAGGGCTGGTTGAGGGTGTATGCCCCAACTGCGGAGCACATCTTGAACTGTCTGATTCCGGCAAATGCCAGTACTGTGATGCTGTTGTCACCAGTGGAGAATACGACTGGGTGCTGAGCGAGATAACACAGTCAATAGAGTGGAGCACTGCAACCAGTCCTTCTGCAATTCCAGGGTACACGGCTATGGTGGAAGCCGATCCGGCTTTCAACCTTCAAACCATAGAAGACACTACTTCAGTGATATTCTGGAGATACATCAAGAGCTACTTTGAATCCAGTGCCGACCCGGTAAGAAAAATGGCTACAGCAGACTATTCCGATTCCCTTGAAAGCAGTCTGGAAAGCACCCGGGACGGAAACTCACATCTGTTCTTTGCTGATGCAGCTGTAGGCGCTGTTGAAGTGCAGAGCATAGTTCAGGGAACCGAGTTCGACCGGGTGCAGGTACTTGTAAAGTGGTCGGCTACCAACAGCTGGATTGATCACAGCGGTAAAGCAAAAAGCCGTGGACCCAAGACCATAAGACCTCAGATTTTTACTCTGATAAGAAAGCACGGCGTTACCACTCTGGCTGCCACACAACTCAACAGTGCCCACTGCCCGGGTTGCGGAGCTCCGTACAGCGGAGGCAACACAGGGTCATGCGAGTACTGTGGCAGATCGCTTAACGATGGCAGCGGTGCATGGGTACTTGAATCCATTGGTGCATTCACCTCTGCCAGAGTAAATTCTACATCTGTATCTCCTGTAACGAGAACATCAAATGTTTCCGCTGATTTACTTCTTCTGGCCATGGCCAGCACCATGTATGCTGATGGAGAGCTGGATGCGAAGGAAATGGATATGCTCACTTCCTTTGCAGGCCAGCGAGGTATATCGCAAGACAGCCTGTCTGCAATCATCAACACTGTTAAACAACCTGATGCGCAGCTTCCAAGACCTGCCAACTCATCGGAGGCTATGGAAGTGCTGAAGGCGATGGTTCGGATGTCACTTGCTGACGGCAAGATTGATAACACAGAGAAGGCTCTTCTAGTGAAATACGCAATCAGCGCGGGGCTATCAAAATACGAGGTTTCATCGACAATAGCCAAACAGAGAAGATCTCTGTACAAACAAGCAAAAAGAGCAGCAAAGTGGGGCTGATCTTTGACTCGGAACACTACAAAGAGGTCGTAGAGAATGGTATACTGAAAGCACACAGCAGAATCTGGATCGCAACAGCCAATGTAAAAGATCTGCATGTTGCAGTGGGAAGGCATAAAAGCCTTCCCCTGCTTTCTCACTTCGAAAAGCTTCAGCGAAAAGGCGTGAACATACGAATTCTGCATGGAGCAGAACCGTCTGCCCCTTTCTTGAACACCCTGTCTGAGCTCTTCGAGCTCCACAAAGGCGACGGGTTTGAAATGCAGCTGTGCCCACGAATCCACGCCAAAATTGTGATCGCAGACAACCGTTTTGCGTACACAGGCAGTGCCAATCTCACAGGAGCTGGGCTTGGTATGAAGTCTGACCGTAGGCGTAATTTTGAGTGTGGAGTTGCAACACAGAACCCTGATGAAATCAGCAAACTGGAACAGTACTTCGACAGCATCTGGATGGGGCAGTTCTGTGAAGCCTGCGGCAGAAGGAACATCTGCCCCCGACCTGTGGTTTGAACTCTTACCGGGGAGACTTCATCTTCCAGTTCGAGGCTTTCAGATACCTTCCAAGAATTACAGCAGAAGCCACTACAAGAGGAATAGACACAGCCAGCCTTACAAGCGTAAACTTCACACCCATGAACGATGCTTCAAAAATCATCATGGGTATTCTGCTGACAGCAGCGAACCCGATGTAAGCCAGCACCACCTGAATTCTTGCGCCTTTTTCGTACAGGGCGTAGGCCACAGGAAACGCTACATAAAGTCCGCCAACCGTGGTTCCGGCAAGCATAAGTACCCACAGAAAACCCAGAAATGATGATTCTTCACCAAGGTGCTTCTCTACCCTCTCCCGGCTCACCCAGACCTGGAACAATCCTATAAGAATGAAAGCTCCTGGTAGTATCTTCAGCATGGACAGGGTGAAGGAAAGAAAGTTGCTGCCTATGTCTTTCCCCGGCTGAAATCCTACCAGCAGTGAAATCACAATAAACACACTGTAAACGGCGAAGAGAACGGTGGAAAAACCCGCTTTCACAACACCACCTCAGCAAAAACCAGCCCGGTGACAACTGCCACTATAGCTGCGATCAACAAGCCTGTTCCGTTTCTTACAAGAGCAACTTTTATTCCAAAATACTGTTTTTCCACTGGAAGAGTAACCACTCCCACCATCATCAAAGTAGTTGTGAATGCTGAAAGAACCATGTACGGCACACCCTGTTCCAGAAGAATTCCGCACAGCGGGAACACTATAAACCCAGGCATAAGAGCCAGTGATCCGGCCAGCATGGCAATTCCCATTCCCCTGGAGATATCTTCCTCTCCCAGATATTCCCTTATCAGCTCATGGGGAAGAAGGTATAGAGATATGGAGACCAGAACAAGCATCAGCACAAACGCCGGCAGAATACCTGTGAATCTTTTCCAGGCTATCTTCAAGGCTTTCAGGGTTTTCTTCCTGTCCGAGAAAAAAGAAAACAGCATGAGAATCAGTACAACACCGTAAAATATCATTTGCCCGCCTCAGGTTCGGGTACACAGCCTTTTATACAGAAAAACGAACTTCCTCCCCAGCTTCTTCGCATTTCCCCTGATTCTATACTGTCTTTCAACGCCTGTTCGTACTCTTCGCTGACTCTGTCAGCCATTTTCATGAATCTGTAGTACGATGAGAGCGAACCACCGCCAGCCAGATAGAATTCTTTGAACTCTTTCCTGCCCTTTCTGCGATCTGCCTTTCCCGAATCCTCTTTTTCTTTCAGGTTCCGTTCTGCCAGCATAAGCTGATACCTCTGAGAAAGAGTTTCATAGGGGGGTTGTATGAAGTTACAGCTATCATTGCACCGGGAATCAATTCTAACAAGACCAAGATTGTGCATCATCCACGGTATTTTCGTTGCTATGGAGTAATCACCGTAACCAAGTTTTTTTCTTCCCCTTGCCCAGGTCAACAGAACCCGGTGGTGCTGTACAGCATAATCATCACTGCAGGATATACCGTCTGCGTGAAAAGTTCTTAGAGATGCGGAAATATTGTCCGGCTCATTGCACATAATCAAGCCACCCGGTTTCGTGACTCTCACCATTTCGGCCAGAGCCTTCTCCGGGTACTCAAGGTGCATCAACAGTGTCTGGCACATTGTCCAGTCCGAGAAATTATCCGGGTAGGGCAACCGGCAGGCATCGCCTTCCTGAAAAGAGGCAATACCTCCATGAGCCCAGTCTTCACTGAGTTTCGAGGCTTCTTCAAGAAGCTTTGAAGACTGATCAAGACCAAAGTATCTACCACTCTGTCCAAAGTACTTCCAGTATGTCCAGCCCAGGTAACCAAGACCGCAACCAACATCAACAACCGTCATGCCTGGCCTGAGACCCAGCCACTTCGAATACATCTCTATGGTGTCTTCTCGCCACAGATGCTTTCTCTGTTCAACGATAATCTTCCTCAAGCGGCTATCCGACCAGTCTTTGCTGCTCTGCATAACACCTCCCCAAAACAGTTCCCTCTGATTTATAATACCTGAAGTCCTGATATGCACTTGACCGCAGTGAACATTTGGACTATTTACACTCGTGTGATCAACAACCAATGTTAGTGAGGAAGGGGAAATATGAGATATCTTTCAGTAACACTTGTACTGCTGCTTGCATCGCTTGCGTCAGCAGACTGGAGTGACAACTTCGACTCCTACACCGCAGGCAGCGGCATCAACGGCCAGGGCAACTGGTTCTGCTGGAACGGTAGTACCTCAGCCGAAGCATATGTTTCAACAACTCAAGCAAGAAGTGGCGCGAATTCACTTGACATTACGCCAACTTCAGATGTAGTTCAGCAGGTCGGTGTTACGTCCGGAACACCTGTGGTTTCAGCATGGAACTACATCCCGACTGGCTCAACCGGTAAGCAGTACTTCATCCTTCTTACGGTTTACGGAGGGGCTTCAGGGAACGATTGGGCACTTAACATGCGATTTGATGCAGACTCCAGTCTTGTGAATACTGTTGAAGGCTCCGCCTCAACAGCAATAGTTTACGACCAGTGGGTAGAAGTTAAAGTTGAAATAGATCTCGCTGGTGACTCCCAGAAGATTTATTACAATGGTACCCTTCTTGATACTGTCCAGTGGAGCCCAACAAGCCAGGTCTATCAGTTAGACGCAATAGATGTCTTCAGTGACGGCGGAAGCTCTATTTACTGGGATGACTTCAACCTTGTTGGCGAGTTGGCTCTTGCTCCCTGCACATGGGCATCAATTAAAACTTCTCTGTAGCACTGCGCGGGTTTTAGAGGAGCCGGGAAACCGGCTCCTTTTTTTACACCCAGGTAAAACACCAGTCTCTGCAATCACATCAACAGGGGTTGACAATATTGTACCACTGTACTATTACAGCAGTACGGTTGTAACAAGGAGGCGCAAATGCTCAGAATCAATCCCGGATCCGCGGTGCCTGTGTACGAACAGCTGAAAAGGCAGATAAAGCTTTGTATTGTTTCAGGGAAGTACCCGCAGAACCACAGAATGCCTTCAATCCGGCAGCTAGCGGCACAGCTCACAATCAACCCAAACACCATAGCAAAAGTATACCGACAGCTTGAAACTGAAGGCTTCCTTCACTCAAAGACCGGTTCAGGTTTTTTTGTTCTGTTCAAAAAAGAACACCTGGGGCTTGCAAGAAAGAAGCTGCTGGCTGAAATCACAGATGAATTCGTCACCATGGTGATTGAACTGGGGTTTTCTCCTGAAGAACTCATGAACACAATGTTAACAAAGCTGGAGAGGAAACAGGCCAATGATCAAACTGAATAGTATTACCTGCGGCTACGGAAAAACACCGGTTCAGTCAGACATTTCCTTTGAAATAAACGATGGTGATGTTGTTATGATCACCGGACCCAATGGAGTTGGGAAATCAACTCTGCTGAAAGTTCTTGCAAATATTCTTTACCCCACAAAAGGCACTGTTGACTACGGCTGGCCGGAAGTGAAAGATCCTAGACAGTTTATAGGTTACCTGCCGGACAGTCTTAGCATCTACAAATCTATGAAGGTCAAAGACCTTGCCGAACTGCACTGGAATGCTTTCGGTGTGCAGCCGAATCCTCTTCCTCTGCTTAAAAAAGCGTCAATCAGCTGGAATTCAAAAATAAAAGAACTTTCTGTAGGGCAAAGAGTTATCTTCCATCTCTCACTGATTCTATCTACCAGCCCCAGGCTGATTCTTATAGATGAGATACTGCACACAGTAGACCCGTATCTCAGAAGCCTTGCTCTGAAAACCCTTGTAAAAAACATGGCCGATAAAAAACCCACTGTTGTAATGGTAAACCTTAACTACAACGAAGTTGAACACCTCGTTAACCGGGTTATCTTTTTAACAAAAGACGGAATTCTTCTTAACGAATCAACACAATACCTCCTTGACAATGCAAAACTGATCGCATCAGAAAAAACACCGGAAAACATATATGCTACCAGAACCAGCTCTGGCAAAACTGAACATCTGGTTATTCCAGGCACCGGCGAGCAACTGAAGCTTTCAGACATTCTTACCATGCTCATGACCGGCAGCTACAGCAGAAGCAACGAAGAGGTATAGCCATGTGGAAAAAGGAGATAACCGACACCCTCAGGCAAACTGCTTCTGTACTCTGTTTCCTGCTTGTTGTTCCTTTAATCTTTGGGATAAATCAGCTGCGACTGGAAAACAATCTTCCATTCTTCAGCTACGCAGTCTGGGGGATTCTTGCTGTTACTCTCCTTCTGGTGTTCTATCTGGCCTACACTATGTTTGCCTCCGACGACAAAGACGGCGCACAGGAATACCTGAAATCATTGCCGCTGCCAAGCCGGAATATCTTCTGGATGAAAGTGCTTCCACGGTTTGTGTCTGCATTGCTGTTCATACTGGGTGCCAACTGGCTGGTAGACAAATACTGGTGGACGCACGGAATGAGTGCCGTATGGACTAACTCGTATGCTGACGGCCACCTGGTAAGTATGTTTATTGTGCCTGCTATTGCCATGATCTACGGCTTCCTGCTGGGTATGTCCGGCAGGAGAAATCCCTTTCTTGCAATTGCATTCATAATTCCGGTTATTTACCTGCTTCTGTCACCGGGCACACGTGTACAGAACAGCACGCTTTTTTTCCTGTATTTCCATGTAATGAAACCGCTTGGAATGATGTACCCGTGGTTCTTCAATCTTCTTCGTGTGGTTTCATTCATCATAGCAGCAGTGATTCCGGCAACGCTGCCGCTGCTTGTGCTGATCCCGGTTTTCAAGTCATGGGATGTGTCTTCAGGCAAAATCAGAAGCCAAAGAATACTGAAACGGATGGCTGCTCCATTGTTGCTGATTACCTTTTTGTACACTGCCAACAACTTCCACCTTCTGTAGGGGGGACAGAATGCTGAAAAAAGAAATAACTGATACACTGAAGCAGACAGCTCTTGTGTTGGGCTTCTCTGTACTTATTCCAGTGATATTTGCTGCGAACAGCGCCAGATTTCCAGATGAACCTCTCAGTTTCATGTGGTACCTGGAATGGGGATTCGGATATCTGATTCCATTCCTTACACTGTATCTTGCGTACAATATGTTTTCTGCGGAAGACGCAGATGGTGCAACTGAATACATAAGGAGCCTCCCGGTTAGCAGGTGGAAACTGCTTGCCGCTAAAACTCTTCCCAGGCTGACTGTAGCAGTGGTTCTCTCTTTTGCCTACACTGCACTGGTGCAGAGGCTCTGGATACCCGATGGTGTGGAAGTTACCTGGTGGAACGCTTTCCTCTCTACTTCTTCGCATCTGCCAGGCGGTATCAGCATAGGCTTTCCTGTGCTGTTAATGACTTACGGCTTTATCGCTGGAATTGCAGACAGAAAAAATCCCATTCTGATACTTGCTGTTTCGGTTCCGATTCTGTACATGATTTTCAGCGAAGGATTCTCGATTTCTCACATCTACCATATTTGGTGGAAACTCTTTCAAACCGATCAATACAACCACGTCATGCGACTTATAAAT
>Ga0256845_1000681_pt1 | contig 30463 bp, 17 predicted proteins | sample RiftiametaG_FD_189101 | JGI IMG/M metagenome (GOLD analysis project Ga0256845, IMG submission 189101) | Tube worm associated microbial communities from hydrothermal vent at the East Pacific Rise, Pacific Ocean - Riftia | ecosystem: Host-associated > Annelida > Integument > Unclassified ...
CCAAGAACTTAGCATCAACAGAAAATGTTAATTCTTTTGTAGTTTCATTATAATTTACATTTTTCAATGAAACATCTACAGGAGATACTTTATTTATTTCTGTGTTATAACCATCTTCAAAAGAAGGAGCATAACTAACTACACCCGGATCATATATTGTACCATTTCTATTAATAATTCCTCCCGGATATCCACTAATATGTTTACTCATTGATGTATCATATTCTTGTACTGTCATAGGATCTCCATTATGAACAGCAACACCAATCCATGTATCAGGATATTTCATTTTCATAGAATCCATATAAACATGTCCGCGAACACAAAAACCACACCATGTACCTGTTGCTTCTTCTCCAAATACTCGCCTAACCGGAGCATGCTCTAAAGCAGAAATTAATACAGAAGCTGTGTCGTTTGATAAGTCAGCATCATCACTTCCGTTAGGATTAGATAACCAAACCTTAACATTATAATCGCCTACTGTCGGAAGTGCTAATTTTTGAGTAAAACTAAAAGGCATAAATCCATGACCTACACCTAAATCACTAGAAGTAAGAGTTTGCTTTACAGGGGTACCACCATTTACTGAATAAGCAATATCAACAGTTGTTAAAGCATCTACTCCATTATTTAAGAATACTCCTTTTATTTCAACTTCACCATTTACAGTATCATAATTATAAATATCTAAATTATAAATTTCAATATCAAAATCAGGAAGTTCTGTTCCAAACTGTGGACGAATATAATATGTTTGTTTATAACCCATAGCTCCTAAATTATGCCATCCATTGTTCCAGTATCCCCAAGTGGTACCTTTCACATAATTAGGAGTAGTTGTTACTCCAAGACTCATATTGTGAGTATCCTCAATTAAACCAATAAAATATCTTCCTTCTTCTAATACAACACCATTTGCAAAATACGAAACATATGTTCGGTTTTTACCTATAAAATAAGTATCGTAAGATGTATCTATTACTGCATCAGGAGAACCGTCTGCTTTTAAAGAATAAATAACAGCCTTAACTTTTTCTCCTATTTTAGGTTTCACATGATAAGTCATAACCGAATTTAGAGTATCTTTGGAACCTATTGTAAAAATATTACCCATTATTCCACCTGCTTTAGTAGCGGAAACTCCAAAACCTTGAAGAATTTTACCATTATCTCTTACAAGATCTGTTCCTCCTATATAAATTCTAGATGTATCAGTAGCATTACTTGTATTAAAATCATTTGAAGCATTCGCAGTAAATACAAATTCTTCGTTTCCAACTTTAGGAGTATATCCTGTAAATGCAAAATTTTCACTTTCATAAGAAGATAAAGGAGTAGTAATTGCTAAACTTTTATTAAACGAACCATCTAAATTTTTTACTGTAAAATTAGTAGCTGCGGTAAGAGTATCTCCTAAATTAGTTACCATACCTCGAACTGTTGATGTTACTTGCTCAAAAGGAACTGCATAATATTCAGCAAAAAAACTTGTAGCCTTTGATGTTAAATCAGGAACATCAGGGATTTTTGTAACAGTAACAGTTCCTGTAATATCATCGTGAGGTGCAGCACCATAACCATCACCTGAAACAGTAAATGATATACTTTGGTTTCCGGTTAAATTTGCAGCTACTTGAACAGTTACATAAAACTCATAAGTACCCGGAGTTTTCATTCCACCGTAATTATTTTGACTACCCCAAGATACTTTTTGCCCATCAAGATGTAAAGTCATTGGTTTTGCAGCAGCGGCCGGTTTAGAACACAAAGGATCCGAAGCTCCTGTAGGAATAAGTCCGGCAGGAAATACCATACTAACAGAATCTACATATTCTGCATCAGGAGATTTTGCATAAATTGAAAATACTAAATTCATTGTTGCTCCGGGTATGTATTTTCTCAAGGAAGTAATAGTTGCAACCGTAAGAGCTTTTACATCTTTTACATTTGAAACTGTAGTAGTTTGTCTTTGGTTTAATTGTTGCATTACACTTTGAGACTGTCCGAAGCCCAAAGTAAATAAGAACATTAAACTCATTAAAAAAGTTAGTTTTCTCATAATAAAATATTTAGTTAATTAAATAAATAATGCAATAAATAGTTTTTTGTTTATTCAAATAATGAAACACTAAATAACAAAAATTTAATTAATGTTCAAAAAAAAAAAACAACTATCTTTTATTTAACATGTATTTTTCTTTGTTCTATTGATATTTTCCGCTGTTTATAAAGTAAACTAACTGCTTTTTTAAAATCTTTTTTACTTATATAAAAATAATTGTATATCTCCTCGGGAGAACTTTTATCTCCATAAGGAAGAGTTCCTCCTTCAGATATTATTTTTTTATAAATATTTTCAGCTATAGTTTCTATTCTATCGTAACCTTGTTTTTGCAGAGTAAGGTCTATTTTTTCATCTTCCCTTATTTTTTTAATATATCCTTTTATTCGCTCTCCTCTTTTTAAAGGTTTAAACACTTCGTTTTTATATAATAATCCTGAATGTAAGTTATTTATTATTGTGACGTATCCTATATCTGATTGGTTGCTTATAAGCAAATCCACTTCTTGTCCTATTTCATATTCAGGAGGTACATTATCAAGATACTTAGCAAGTTTTGAAGATGCTACCAATCGTTGCGACTCCACATCTACATAAATATATACAAGATAATATTTACCTTTCTCCATATCTTGTTTTTGTTCACGAAAAGGGACAAGCAAATGTTTTTCGAGTCCCCAATCGAGCCATGCTCCGGTATTGTTTACCTCAACAACTTTTAATACCGCAAACTCCTCGGCTACGGCAAAAGGTTCGCGTGTGGTTGCTATTAATCTGTCTTCGGAATCATTATAAAGAAATACTTCTACATAATCGTCAATATTTACATTCGGCGGAACTTGCTTTATGGGCAAAAGTATCTCTCCGAGATTCTCTCCGTCAAGGTAAACTCCGAAATCGAGTTCCTTTACTACTCTAAGATTATTGTATTTTCCAAGTTCAGCCATATTTTTATTTTAAATTGTTTTAACAAACTCTTTTAAATCTGATGTTAAAATATTTATTATCTCATCAAATTTATCATCGTGCGATTCGGTAAACAAAATACCAAAAACAGGATATTCATTCCAGTCTGTTTTTCGTAAATCAAGAGGATTACTAAACTCTTTTAACAAAGCATTATAATCAAAGTCTGTTATTTCTTCCACCTTATATCCTGTTGAATTATCAAGAATAATCATACTGTAATTAAGATTATCCTTATTTTTTAATATCATTTCCCAATCAGGCTTTTTTTGATTGAAATAATATTCATAAGGATTCAAGTTATAAGCAAATGCAGTTAAATCAGCAGTTGTACACCATCCGCCAAAACGCATAGGATTAACCTCTATGGGAATCATTTTATTATTACTTACTCTAACTTCGATATGAACAGGGAAATTTTTTAACGATGTTCGTTCTCCTAATTTTTCACCAAATTCGGTAAACATTTTTATATTATCGTTAATAATATTTTTATTGGTAAAATACACTCTGTCACTAACATCGTCAGCCGAAGCAAAAAGATGTTTAAATATACCCAACACCACCGGTTCTCCTTTGTCGTTGTAATATAAATCAAAAGCATATTCATCGCCTTCTATCATCTGCTCGATAATAAATTTATCAGAATTAACAACATCTTCCGGATATAATCCTTTGGTATTTTTAATCTCTTTTTTTATAGACTGCAAAAAGATATCCCAATCATTGTTATTTTCAATTTTATAAACTCCCATACTAAAAAATCCGACAGAAGGCTTTATTATAAAAGGCTTTGGTATTTTATTAATATCCAAAGAATCAATATTAATTAAATTGACTTCTTTAAAAAAGAAATCGGGATAAATATCCGCTATCAATTCTCTAAATCTAATTTTATCTTTAAAGATATTTATACGCTGAGGAAGAAGGGTATTACTTAAATTAGCATTTATCCAACTAATAGCATTTTCAGAATTAGAATATACTAACGGAGATTCCGTCACATCTAATTCTTTTACAGCTTCTTTTTCAGAAATAAACTCAGGATTTGTTTTAAAATTTAATTTTTTCGAAAAATTTGTTTCAAGTAATTTAAAATTATTATCGGATATTGTATTTTTTAAAAGTTCCGATACATAAGGTTTGTCAAGGATTATCATAATGAAAATAGTTATAGTGAAAAATTTTAAGACAAGTTATATGAAGATTTTGAAAAACAATTTTAAAAATAAGAGACTTCTCTCTTTCATTCAAGATAATACTATATTATTTATACAATCTTATAATAAATAAATTACAAAAAAGGTATAACTTTATCAAGTTTAATACCATTTGAGCCTTTAATTAAAATATATTTATTTTCTATCTTATTATTTTGCAGATATTTATTTAACTCATCAACATCCATAAAAAAACAAAAATCTTTTTTATCGTTATATACCATAAAGTTATCTCCTATCAAATAAACATCTTTCATGTTTAAATCTTCTAATAACGATATAATCGCTCCATGCTCTCTACTGCTTGAACTTCCCAACTCTAACATATCTCCTAATATTATAATTTTATTATCTACCTGTATTTTATTAAAATTAGTCAAAGCAGCTTTCATACTTGAAGGATTTGCATTGTAACAATCAACAATCAAAGTATTCGTTTTTGTATTAACTATTTGGCTTCTGTTGTTTTGAGGTTCGTAACTTTCAACAGCTTTTTTTATTTTAATATCTGAAACATGAAAATAGTTTCCCACGCATATTGCAGCCATTACATTTTCAAAATTATATTCACCATATAATTTTGTTTTTATCAACTTATTCTCTTTGATAGCTGTTAAATCTTTATTATTGATAATATCTTCGGAAGCAATCCACTGAACCGTAAGAAAAATTCCATTTTCTTTTATCTTTCCTTGACAATGTGTAAACTCCTTAGTTCCATAATAAATTATATTATGGGGTGGTTTCATATCTTCAAGAATTTCATTGTCGTAATTAACAAAAGCAATACCATCGTTTTCGTAAAGATATTTATATAATTCTGATTTTGCTTTTATGACACCTTCAAAGGAATTAAAACCTTCAAGATGGGCTTTTCCTACATTTGTAATAATACCAAAATCGGGAGCTGCTATTTTACACAACAACTCTATTTCACCAATATGATTAGCTCCCATTTCAACAACACCAAACTCATGATTTTTATTCATTGATAATAATGTAAGCGGAACGCCTATATGATTATTAAAATTACCTTGCGTATAAGCTGTATTGAATTTCTCAGACAATACTCTATAAATAAGCTCTTTAGTTGTTGTTTTTCCATTTGTTCCGGTAATGGCAATAATAGGAATTCCAAGTCTTTTGCGATGATATTTTGCCAAATATTGCAATGACTTTAAAACATCATCAACCAAAATATATTTATCGTTTTTTATTACATCTTTATTATCAACAACAGCATATTCACACTTTTCAAGAGCTTTTTCGGCATATTGATTACCATCAAAGTTATCTCCTTTTAAAGCAAAAAAGATAGAATTTTCTTTTGCATTTCTACTATCAATGCAAATATTCGGATATTTTAAAAAAATATTATATAAAGTGTGAGTATCCATAAATTAAGAAAAAAAAAGCCCCATAAAAATGGGGCAAATATATGAAAATAAAAACAATTAATTTCCTTTAGAATCGCCTACCCTTGTCATGGCACATCTGAACCCTAAATCATCCCGACATAATTTCTCGTCTAAGAATCTTCTTGTTCCGGCACCTAACCAGTATGCTCTATCTCTCCAAGAACCTCCTTTATATACACGTGAATGATCACTTATCAAAGAAGTAGTAAAGGGGTCTTTTTTATTTTTACCTGTATAATACATACGCTTTGAACCGGGTCCTTTTGAAGCATCTACATCATTATAATCAAGACTTGAATCAAAATCACCATCAAGGTAGTTAATATTATCACCTGTTTGATAGTTACGTCTGTCGGCTATTCTAATAGTATCATATCTTAAACGGCCAAGACTGTCTTTTTCTGCAATATTTCCTTCTTCGTCTCTTTTTAATTCCATAAAAACATTACCCCTGAAAGGTCTGAATTCATCAACATCTAATGACGACATTGCACGGTAAACATCTTGAACCCATTCATTTACATTTCCCGCCATATTATAGAGACCAAAGTCATTAGGCCAAAAAGAATGAACCGGAGCGGTAATATCGGCATTATCGTTTAATGCACCGGCAACTCCCATCATATCACCTCTTCCTCTAACAGCATTAGCCATAATTTTACCTTTATTGGCATGATTAGGATTACGTAATGCATCTCCGTTCCATGGATAAATTCTTCTTTCATATACTCTCTCACCCACAGAATTACCAACTAAAGCTAAAGCTGCATATTCCCACTCTGCTTCAGTAGGCAGTCGATATCTAGGCAAAAGAATACCATCTTCCATTCTTACTTTTCTGTAATCTTTATTAGGATCTAAATCTTCAAGTTCTTGCCCCACTGCTCCTTCATACATGTGAGCAAGATAAGCCTCTGTATTGAAATTTTGATCACCTTGTTGATTTGGGTCAGGCAATAAAATACCTTTTTCTATCAATAAAAGTTCATTAACTCTATCTGTTCGCCATTGACAAAAATCTGTTGCCTGCAACCAGTTAACACCCACTACAGGATATTCGGCATAAGCCGGATGTCTGAAATAATAAAGAACATAAGGTTCATTAAAAGCGAGTTTCCTTCTCCATACCAAAGTATCGGGAAGAGCTTTTCTGTAAACTTCAGGCATATCAACAAATACTCTGCTTATCCAATATAGATATTCTCTGTAGTCAATATTTCTAACCTCTGTTTCATCCATATAAAAAGAAGATACAGTTACAGTTCTCGGAACATTATTCCAATCATAAGTTATATCTTGTTCGGTACGTCCCATTGTAAACGAGCCTCCTTCAATCATTACCAAGCCGGGACCTGTTTCTTGCTCATAATAATCACCATGGTATTCAAAACCTCCCATATCAGGATCGTTATATCCCCATCCTGTTGTTTGAGATACCTCACTTGTACAAGATGATAATATTAATGCAGCTGTTGCAATACAGCCTGTAAAAATGCTTAATGCTTTCATTTTCATAGTAATAAATCTTTTATGCATTCTTTTTATTCTTACAAATATAATTAAAAACTTCAATTTTAAGAACATTAATCTAAAAATTTAGGACATTTAAATGTTTTATATTTTTTCTTTTTGTATGATTTAAACCTCATTGTAAACGATATTTCATGTGCTCCAAGCGGAATTGTTGTTCTTTTTCCGATGTTAACATCATAACTATACGCAAACTTATAATCTTTTGTTTTAATTCCTGCCGATAAAATTACAGCATCAAAATCTGGCTTAAAATTATGACGTATCCATATTCCGCCGACAAGGCTGTTATATTGAAACGAAGCACCCCAATTAATATTGTATTGCAACCCTTGAATTTGAACAATAATATTTGGTGATAGAACTCTTTCCTCGGAAATAAGACGCGTACGATAATAATACAAGAAACCGAAAAAAGCAGTAAATTTTCGTTGTATCATCTCATTAGCCGACCTTGTAATTCCCTGATACGGAACCGTAATATGATCTATTGATGTTCCAAAATAAAGATTATCTCTATAAAATCCCACAACACCAAAAGTAAAATCCGGTATTATTTTACTAAATCCGTTTGTTATATTTTCACCGGGATATTGAAATTGCAATCCGGAAACCGATAAAAACTTTTGTGTTACTCCTGCCTGCACACTCATACTCAGATAAAGATGCGGTGCTGCCATAATCATATAACTATATGCTAAATCTATTGTGGGTGTAATATAAGCACCATTTATTTCATTAGTTAAAATAACCGCAGCCCCACTGTTTATATCCGTAAAACTTCTATCGTAAGCAACCCCGAATGCATGATAACCCGCTGATGTAGTAAGCCACTGATTTCGATAAAACATATTTACCCTATCCTCGCCTGTTGTGCCTGCAAAAGCAGGATTCAAAATAACTAAATTGGAATAAAATTGAGACATGGGAAAATCTTGTCCAAAAGATATTAGCCGCAAAAACAAAATCACTAATATAAAAATCAGCTTGTGAAAAAATATAAATTTATCTGTATGATTTGTCGGCATTTAAAATGTTTTTTTACAAAGTATCTTTTAAAAACGCAAAAATTATAATAATAATACTTATTTTACGTTTTTTTTTTACGTGTTTATGAAACTAAAATAAACATTAAGAATTAATTCACAAAAATAATTCAAAAACACAAATTGTTTATTCATATGACTTTTAATAAAATTAATAAAATTATTGCTACTACTTTTGCTATCAATATATTTTTTTGGGGATTTACATCATTTGTTTTTGCACAAACAAAAACAATTTCCAAAACAATAAATCAAAATACCATAGCATTAAATGACAGTATTTTTCAATTTAACGCCTTACCGATTGAACAAAATACATTAAATATTGAAAAATATACTACTTCAGTAAAAATAAATAATCCTGATTTTGTTTATTCCCCGGTTTCACCTTACGACAGTATTATTTTATCAAAATTAAATATCCCAAAAAAAATATCTGTTAACGTAAATACAGCAATAAACAGAAAAAAACAAATTATATACTATTCATTTGTTCCATTCAGATTTAATATCGAAAAAAATATTTACGAAAAAGTTGTAAGTTATAGTTTCATCTTTAAATTTACTTATGATACTCACAAAAGTAAAGGCTCATTACATACTTATGCCGCAAACTCTTTGCTGTCATCAGGAGATTGGTATAAAATAAGAATTGACACCACGGGAATTTTCAAATTAACATACGACCAACTAAAACAAATAGGATTGTCATCTCCCGAAAAAGTTCGGGCTTACTCATACGGCGGCAAACAGTTACCTATGGATAATTCAGAAAGCAATTATGATGATATGGTTGAAATTCCTTTAAAATTTTTTAAAGGAGATGACAATGTTTTTAATAGCGGCGATTATATTATTTTCTACGGACAACATCCCGTAACTTGGAGATATGATGCCGGCAAAGATATGTTTTTGCAACAAATACATGATTACGCCAAATCTTCGTATGTATTTCTAACCGATGGTCAATCAGGCGAATCTAAAATTATTAATATAATTGATAATACAAGCATTAATCCAAATTATACAACATCAACATACGATAGTTACAAATACCACGAAATAAATAAATATAATTTAATAAAATCAGGTCGGATATGGTATGGGGAAAAGTTCAAGTCCGGAAATAAAATATCACTGCAATTTGCCTTTCCACAAATAGTCTCTTCATCTAATATGCGAATTTTTGTTTATGTCGCCGGACGTAAACAATTCAGGTATCAGACTTGTTATTTTAACTTCTCATACAACAACAATAACATAGGAAAAATCAATATTGCCGATAATTATTCTAAATACATTCATGCTAATGCTTACTCTAAATATTTCGATATATCAAACCCATCATCTTCATTAAATCTAAATATTGAATTTTCAGGAGTAAGCACTGATATGGAAGGTTATCTTAATTATGTTTGCATAAATGCCCGTGAAAACATTAAATTATTAAGCAGTCAATTAATGTTTAGAGATAAAAAAACTGCACAACAAGGCAGAGCTGCTAAATTTATTATTGATAATTCAGGTAAAAATATTTTTGTGTGGAATATTACCGATGCAACTAATCCGTATGAGATAAAAATTACATCTCAAAATAATGTATCTTACTTTACTGACAGCACAAACACCATCAATCAATATATTGTATTTGACGGTATAAATTATTTTACTCCTGTAATTTCAGGTACAGGACTAGGACATATTGAAAATCAAAATCTTCACGGAATAAGGCATTGCGATATGATAATTGTAACAAATCCCAAATTTCAAGCTCAAACCGAAGAATTAGCTAAATTTCATAAAAATAATGACACCTTATCGGTATTTATAACTCAACCCGAAAAAATATACAATGAATTTTCATCGGGTATGCCCGATGTTTCTGCAATACGCAATTTTATGCGTATGCTATATGACAAAGCAAACAGTAATGCTCAAATACCAAAGTATTTATTACTGTTTGGCGACGGCTCATATGACAATAGAGAAACCAACAAAAATTCAAATTACATTCTCACATACCAAAGTACTGCATCTTTAAGCGAAACAGCAAGCTATGTTGCCGATGATTTTTTTGTTTTGTTAGATATAGGTGAAGGAGAGCTTAGCGGTTCAAAAGATTTATACGGCTACCTTGATATGGGAGTAGGCAGATTTCCTGTAAGAACCGTTGAAGAAGCCCAATTAATGATTGCTAAAATCAAACAATATTCATCACCGGAATCATATGGAGCTTGGAAAAACAGAATTTGCTTTATAGGCGATGATGAAGATAGCATGAAACACCAAAAAGATGCTGATGATTTATGCTCATATATTATAGTTCCCCAACATCCTGAATTAAATATAAATAAAATTTATCTTGACAGTTACAAACAATTCTCTACTCCCTCGGGACAAAGATATCCTGATGTAACTACAGCCATTAACGAACAGGTAAAACAAGGAGCTTTGTTTATTGATTACGTGGGGCACGGTAATCCCAGAATTTTAGCTCACGAACAAATACTCTCTGTTCCGGATGTATTAAGTTGGACAAATTGGGATAAATTATCAATTTTTATGACAGCAAGTTGTGAAGTAGGCAGATTTGACGATTACGACAGAACATCACTTGGCGAAACTTTTATAATGAATCCGAAAGGAGCCGGTGTTGCAGCTGTTACAACAACAAGAGTAGTCTATTCGGGTGCAAATTCAGCATTAAGCACTCAATTTTTTAAAGTTGCATTTAATAAAAATTTACGCCTCGGAGATATAATGAAAATTGCTAAAAATAAAATGTCCCCTTCAGGAATAAACCACCGTAACTTTACTCTTTTAGGAGACCCTGCTCTTAAAATGGCTATTCCGGAAAACAAAATTAAAGTAGGGAATATTAATAATAATTTTATTAAAATATCCGAATCAAACAATAATAAAAACTTAATTTATACTCAGGGCGACACTGTTGGTGCATTATCAAAAGTAAAAATAGAAGGATATATTGATGATAAATATGATAATGCTTTAAATAAAGACGGTATTTTATTTATAACTATTTATGATAAAACTGACACAATATTGATGATTGCGAATGATAACAGTGCTCAAAAAATGAAATATACAATCCAAAGAAATATTCTATACAAAGGCAAAGCAAGTATAACTAAAGGGTATTTTAGTTTTGAATTTATTATTCCAAAAGATATTAATTACAAATACGGTAAAGGGAAAATAAGCCTTTACGCTGCATTTGACTCTACTGAAGCAACAGGATACTCAACAGATATTATTATCGGAGGTAGTTCTGAAAATGCTGATATTGAATACGATGGTCCTAAAATAAAATTATATATGAATGATACCTTGTTTGTAAACGGAGGCATAACCGATGAAAACCCTGTTTTGTTGGCAAAAATTTCTGACGAAAGCGGTATTAACACAACCGGAATAGGATTCGGCCACAATATTACCGCAACATTAGACGGCAATCAAGATAAAGTTTTTATACTAAATGATTATTACGAAAACTACATTGATGTTTACAACAAAGGAGAGTTAAACTTTCAACTAAAAGATTTATCGGAAGGATATCATTACATAACGCTAAAAGCATGGGATATATACAATAATAGTAGTGAAGCCGTTATTGAGTTTTATGTTTTCAACGGAGAATCTCCGGTAATGGACAAAATGTATAACACTCCAAATCCGTTTTCAGACAAAACATGGTTTACTTTTGAACATAATCAACCGGCAGGAATTTCCAAAGTAACAATAAAAATATACGATGTTATGGGAAATAAAGTATCCGAACTTAATAATAAAAATACTACCGACGGATATTCTATTGAACCAATATCATGGGACGGAACAAATTACGGAGGAGCAAAATTACCAAACGGAGTATATATTTATAAAACAGAAATTATATCCGTTGACGGAAAAAAAACATATAAATCGTCAAAATTGATGATTTTTAGATAATAAAATACAAATAATACAGTTTGTATTTCTAACTTTGCATTTTAAAAAATTAAAAAAGATATGAGAAAAGTAATTTTATTAAATTTTTTATTGATTTTGGGATTAAGCAATTTATTTGCTCAAACAAATCCCATTACCGGACAAGAAAAAACACTAAACGCAATAACAACAGGAGTTCCATTTTTAATGATTGCCCCCGACTCTAGGTCGGCGAGTATTGGCGATGCCGGTGTTGCATTGTCTCCCGACGGATATTCACAACACTGGAACTCATCAAAATACGCATTTATTGAAAATAAAGCAGGTGTAACAATAAGCTATACTCCATGGCTGAAAAAACTTGTTGATGATATGAGTTTGGCTTATGTTTCAGGTTATTATAAAATTGATGACAAACAAACCATTGGCGGAGGACTTCGTTATTTTTCAATGGGTAATATTACTTTTACCGATGGTGTCGGATATCCTATAGGTAACTACTCTCCTCACGAATTTGCATTAGATGCATCATATAACCGTTTATTGGGCGACCATTTTGCTTTGGGTATGGCAGGACGTTTTATTTACTCTAACCTTACAGGAGGACAATCGGAAGGTTCCGAAGCAGGAAAATCTGTTGCTATGGACATTAACGGATATTATCAAAATAATTTAAAACTTTCTGATTACAAAGGTAAGTGGGCTTTAGGTTTTAATGTATCTAACATTGGTATGAAAATAGGATATACAGAAGAAGAGAAAAACTTTATTCCTACAAATTTACGTATAGGGGGGTCTATGACAATTGATTTTGATAAATATAACAGTTTAACAGCAACTCTTGATTTTAACAAATTGCTAGTACCTACTCCACCGGTATATTACCAAAAAGGAGAAGAAAAATCTGATGGCACAATATCTGACGGTTCAAAAACTCCTGAAAATATAAAAGCAGGAAAAGATCCTGAAGTTTCGGTTATTCAAGGTATTTTTCAATCTTTTTACGATGCTCCGCGAGGATTTTCCGAAGAGATGGAAGAAATCAGTTATGCTGCCGGTCTTGAATATTGGTATGCAAAACAATTTGCTATTCGTTTGGGATATTTTCATGAAAATGAAACAAAAGGAAACAGAAAATATGTTACTGCCGGTGTTGGGTTAAAGATGAATGTTTTCGGACTTGATTTTTCTTATTTAATACCAACCGGAAATTTCAACAACAGTCCGCTGGCTAATACTTGGCGTTTTTCTTTATCTTTTGATTTTCAATAATCACTAATTCAAAATAAATGAGAAATCGGATATTTGTTTTATATAAATATCCGATTTTTTATATATGTTTGATTGTAAAAATACATGTAAAATGAAAAATTACAGATACGAGTTAGAATTTAAGGTGCGTGATTATGAGTGTGATTTACAGGGTATTGTGAATAATTCTGTTTATCAAAACTATTTAGAACACACACGTCACGAATTTTTATTGTCGGAGGAAGTCAGTTTTTCCGATTTATTCGACAGAGGAATTGTGGCAGTAGTAGCAAGAGTTGACATTCAATATAAAACTCCTTTGAAAAGTGGTGATAAATTTATATCAAAATTAAATGTAGAAAAACAAGGCATTAAATATGTTTTTTATCAAGATATATACCGACTGCCTGATAATAAACTTTGTATAAAAGCACAAATTACCACTGTCACCTTAATTGACGGAAAACTTGCCCATTGCTCAGAACTTGATAATCTTACGAACAACTAATTTACAATTCACCATTAACTCTCCCCACAGGATATCGCATATACGTTTTTTCAAAATAAGGCGAATGACGGTAAATAAACTTCATTTGCAAATATGTGTTTTTCTCCATATCGGGACTTTCGGCAATTGCTATACGCAATTGTTTTTTAAGTCCGGGAGTTGTATCCAATATTTGCATAGCCCGTTCTTCGAAAATAAAAGGCGAAAAATATTCGCGACTTTGCAATATCTCGTCAAACAGATTCCACGAAAAAAATGAATCGGGAGCATTTGGTTCCAAAGCCTGAATCAAATAATATTTATTTATTCCCTTAACGGGGATAACATAATCGCCTTTGTAAAAATTCACGGACATAACTTTCGATTCTAGTTTTATATTGTAATGCGGATAATGTCCGTTATACGGCGAGTCATAAGTATCATAACTTTTAATATAATACATTTCCAATGTTATGGTAGTATCGCTATTCAAGCGTGTCATCTCAATATTGTTTAGTTTTAAACGCTCAACCGCTTCGTGCCACGCCTGTGGTAAAATATAATATTTTGGAGCTTCAACGGTAATATCGGGGTCGTAATGATTATAATATTTTATCTGTTTGGTATAAGGTTTGTTTCTATCATAATGTAAAAGCGGCTCACCCGTTAGTTTGCATGGTGGATACGATGCTTCGTAACCTTCAAATGTAATATAATCGAACTTTAATGAGTCTATTTTCCATGTTAAAACAAATTCCTTTTGTTTGTTAAGATACTCATCTGCTTTTTTGCGTTTTTCGGCAATTTCATTTGAATTATCAGAGGTAAATTCAAGCAAACAGTGCATAAAATCCAAACACGACAACACTCTGTCTTCAAAAGGTTTGAAAATATGATTTTCGGTCATAAAAGACAAAGTATTAAAAAGCGATACATATCCTGTTGAATATCGCGGCGATTCCAAAAACAAACTATATCCGTTATCGGGCGTATCACGCCAAACGGTAACATACGGACAAATTTTATACTTGCTTGTTTGCCGCATCATTTTATACAACTCCGGTTGCATCTTTTTATCAAGAAATTCGCCAAGTTCAGGCGGTAAATCTTGATGTGCCGTTGTAATAATAGTCAGAGTTTGTTGATGGTCGGAACCATCGGTAGTATGTGTTTCAAGAAAAACATCGGGCAACCACTCATGAAAAATCTGTGTAATCGACCTTGCGTTTGCCGTTTGGCACACCATATAATCTCTGTTTAAATCAATATTTCGGGCATTACCTCTAAAACCGCACTCTTCGGGTCCGTTTTGGTTGGCTCTGTTGTAAGCACTGCGATTAAGCATTCCTCCGATATTATAAATGGGAATTATACAAACGACACTGTTTTTTAATACTGAACTAATTGGTTTTCCGTTTAACAATTCAGCTGCAAGTTGTAAACTTGCTTCTATTCCGGCAGGTTCACCCGGATGAATGCCGTTATTTATTAATATTATTCGTTTGTTTTGCTTTCGCAAAATTTCGGGATTAAACTCTTTGCTTTCGCTGATTACAAGTAAATGCAACGGTTTGCCCGAATCGGTATTACCGTATGTTATCAGCTTAGCTTTATCCGAAGCATCGGCTAATTTTGTATATTCAGTAATTAAATTGTAATAGTCGAGTGTTTTATTTTGCAGATAAATCTTAGGTGGATTTATTTGCGAAAATACATTTTGAAACAGAATAACAAACAGAGTAATGAAAAAATATCTTATAATCATAACAGTAACTTTTTGATGTTACTGCAATTTAATAATATTTATTCTGCATCAAATAATTTTTCACATAATCCTCAACACCTTCTTCAAGGGTATAAAAATCTTTATTATATCCTATCGAACGTAGTTTCGATATATCAGCTTCGGTAAAATATTGGTATTTATCGCGAATATCAACAGGTGTATCAATAAACTCAATATTTTCGGGCTTGTCCATTGCTTTAAAGGTATTTTTTGTAAGGTCGAGAAAAGTTCGCCCTTTTCCTGTTCCCACATTATACAATCCCGAATCTTTACGGTGATTCATAAGGAAAAACATTATTTCGGTAAGGTCTTTAACATATACAAAATCGCGTGTTTGCCCGCCATCGGGAAAGTCGGGATTATGCGACTTGAAAAGTTTCATCTTACCTGTTTCCTTTATCTGATTAAAGGCATGAAAAATTACCGATGCCATTCGCCCTTTGTGATATTCATTTGGTCCGTAAACATTAAAAAACTTTAATCCTGCCCAAAAATAAGGTTGACGTTTTTGCTCAATTGCCCATTTATCGAAATCGTTTTTTGATTCTCCGTAAAGGTTAAGCGGTTTCAGTTTATAAATTATTTCGTGATTGTCTTTATATCCGTATTCACCAAGCCCATAAGTGGCAGCCGACGATGCATATACAAGCGGCAATCCGTATTCAACGCATTTATTCCAAACGTCTTTTGAATAATTCAAATTCAATTTATCGTAAACCTCTTTGGGAAAACCTGTTGTTGCCGAGCGTGCTCCCATATGAAAAATAAACTGAATAAATTTGTGATTATCGTCAATCCAGTTGATAAACTCTTCACGGTTAACCTTACTTGTAAAAGTTTTATTTTGAATATTTTTATTTTTTAAATCGTTTGAAAAATCATCCACCAAAACTATATCCTTAAAACCTTCGGCATTAAGTTTACTTACTAAACCACTGCCTATAAATCCTGCTGCTCCTGTTACTACTATCATTGTTTATTATTTTTAATTTCAAAATAAATCAAATCCAAAGTTATCAATTAACAATTCTGCTTTATCAGTATTCCACAAGTATAATGCAAATTCATAATTATCACTTGATATTTTAGGTATTCTGCATGTAAATTCAACATGTTCCCAACTATTTGTATTTTTCATAAAATCTTTAAGCGAATATGATTTGTAAAATACTCCGTTTCCATCTTGTGATATTGAAATTATAATTTTACAATCTTGAATTGAGTCTTGCATAAAATACGACGAAAATCGTAAAGTTCTGTTTTTTTCAATTAATGCTGATAATGTTTTTGTTTTATAAGTAATTCCAAAAGGCATATCTTTACGTAAAATACCTGATTTGTTACCCGAAAATGCTATTCCACAAGTATCTTGAACATTCAACCAATATTGACTATTTACAATAGTATCATAATTTATTGTTGCCGAAAAAACAGGGGTTAATTTTGATAATCCTATAAAATCATCTAATGATTGATTTACGGTATCTTTTGATTTTTTACAAACGTAAATACTTCCGTTATCTCCTGTTTTTTTTATTTGAGATAAAATCTCCGGATATTTCGAATAAATATCTGAAACAAAAAAATCGTTTTGTATTACTAAATAATCGTAATCCCATTGCAATGCTGTTTCTATGTTTTTTCTTTTGGTTGTCATTACCACATATCCTTTTCTGTTCATCAAAATAAAAGGAATATTCGGTGCATATGCATCAATTACAAGTATTTTTGCCTTGTCGGTTACTCCTAATGAATCTAAAAATTTATCGGAGCCTTTAAAATTATCTATTGTAGTTTGCACTCTGTCCCAGTATCCCGAAAATCGTTTTTGTTTTTGTAATCCATAAATATTTTTTGCGACAGGCAAAATAAATGCAGCAATTAAAGCAATGTAAATAAAATTGCCGTATTTATATTTAATATCAGGTATTACAGATAATACTATAATTGTTAATAGAATAAAAGTTATATAAAATGTATCTAAAAAATAGTAGTCATGATTTGGAAATTGACGCATCATTACAATAAAAAACAATATATCGCCGATTAATATTATTGATGTAAGCATTAAAATATTTAATTGCAGTTTATTGTCTTTTTGCTTTTTACGATAAGTGAAAAAGAATATTATTGATAATACAATTAATACAGCGAATACTACATAATGAATATTTGAAAAATAACTTGTCAGCCATTTTTCTTTTACGGTTTTTATTATTTCAAAAGCATGTTCAAAATTTGACGGTGGCATTAAATGATTTAAAAATATTGAACCATATTTATTTCGCAAATAATTATTATACAATATGTAAAAAAATATACTGCCAAAAGATAACAAAACAGGAATGATTTTGCTTTTTATTTTAATATCTGAGTGCTTGAATATTCTTAAAAATTCTAACCCCAAAACGGCAATTAACGGAATTGCAAATGTTGAACGACTTAATGTCGCAAGAGTTAAAAATAGAATTGACAAATTAAAATACTTATTAGTATTATTCTTAAAATATTTAACATAAAAAAACAATCCTATAATAGCATTGGCAAGCGAAGGTATTGTAGGCAACATACCACTCTGATAATATACAAAAACAGGTGATGTTGCCGCAAAAATTACAGCAAACAGCGATTTGTAAAAGTTTTTAGTTATAAAAAATGCAAGTTGAAAAAGAAAATATAATCCTATAAAACTGTAAAGTAATACGTAAACTCTAAAAAACCAAGGTTGAATAACTCCTGTTGTTTTCATAAATATAGCAGGAATATAATCATGTATGGGAAAATCTACGGCAGTAATCGTTTTTGATGAAGGAACTTGCCAATCGTAAGGAAACTGATGATTATAGACAAATGTTTCAGGTTTGAAAAAGTTTAGATTGTTATTTACAAATCCAATGGACAGGGCATATCTGTCGGCTTGTGCCCAAGCATGTATATGAGAGGGGAACTCATTTACATATTTATAATGAAAAATTGTTCCCAATAATATTATTACAAAAATTACCGATAATTTTTGATAACTGTTTATTTTATTCATTAAAAAAGATTTATTAATTTTTATCTATATCATATCTATATAGCAACAATATATTTTTATTGTCAAACCATTTAATTTTTTTATTTATCATCTCTATCCACTTTGGAATACTTTGCTTTTCAAAAGTAAAATTTTTTATCTTTTTTGCATTAATATATTCAGTATCAACAATATCTTTTTTTCTAATTACCAATAAATTCTCAGTATTATTTATAATCAATGAATCGCTTAAATTATTTAATGTTTTAATGTTTTTTTCGAACAAGTATTTTTCCGAATAAAATTTAATGGGAATATGTTGCCAAGGATTATAAGGATTTGCCCAAGATGTATATATTAAGTTTATATTTTTATTACCGTAATTATTGTGTATATATTTTGAAATACTCATCCAACCTATTCTTGCAGGTTTCTGACTTATAATTATTAACCCTGCAATGTTCACAATAAAAAAAATTATTATAAAAGCATTTATTATTTTAACAGTATATTTATTATTTAACAACTTTAAAATATTTTCGTAACCATACATAAGTATTACGGGAGCAAAAAAAGCAAGCGGAAAAATAAAACGCAGTTCTTTATGCGGTATTAATGAATGAATAAAAATAAACGGTAAAACAATCCATAAAAAAACACTTTTAGGTTTAGAAATCAAAAGAATAACAAATGATAATATAAGTAGAATTCCTACAAAATAAGTTGGTGATTTTAATAATTGTAATAAATAAAAGTAATATGGTTTTATTCCAAATTGTATTACATCGTTACTAATAATTGTTGTGTAAAAATAATTCCAAGGAGTAAAAACTATTTTATTATAAAACCAAGTATCAATAATACAGCCTATAAATACAACAAATAAAAAAGAGATTATAATTTTAGATAAATTAATAAATTTTATTTTTTCAATAAATATTAGCCATAAAACAAAGCCGACAACAGAAATAGCCATTTGATATCTGAATAAAAAGCTAAACCCCATTGTTATTCCCAATAAATACGGTTTTATTGTTTTTGCCTTATTACTAAAAAATATGGCAACAGACAATAAAAACAGCAATCCCGACCATGTTTCGGAAGAAAATCTCACACTGATAAACGGTATAAACCATAAAAAATACGATAATAAGTAATAACCCTTTTTATTTTTAAACAAGTTTTCAGTTTGTTTTACAAAAAAAGTTATTATAAAAATAGATAAAATCGCTGTTAATAACCGTAAAACAAAAGTTTGACTGTATGGATTAGTTATTTTAAAGAATATTAATGTTTTAAAAATCAAGTAACATATTGCCGGTTGTATTGCCGGTCTTATTTGTGCATTATATTCCCAAGCCAATTCATTAGGGTTATGTGTTCCAAGTTTACTTCCTGCAAATTCAATTATTTGATAATGTTCATCGGCATGATAAAATCCTACGCTGTTATATGCTGTTATTAAATAAACAATTCCTGCTAATATAATTATTAAAGTGCGAAATTTTATTTTTATAAGTTTCACTTGCTCAAAGCGTATTAAATTATTTATTTTTTAGAATATTTATCAAAAATCTAAATAATCTCTTTAATATTCTCAGGTGGCTGAGCCAAAACAGCTTTATTTCCGTTTACAACAATGGGACGTTGTAATAATTTAGGGTTTTCGGCTATAATCTTAAACCACTCTTCATCAGAAAACTCTTTACCTTTCAATTTTTTTTTAAAATAATCTTCTTGTGTTCTTACAAGTTCTTTAGATTGTAAACCTGTTTTCTGTGCTAATATTTTTATATTATCAGCCGATAAATTTTCTTTCAGATATTGAATTATTTGATGCTTAATATTATTATCAACAAGGTATTTTAATCCCGCTCTGCTTTTTGCACATCGCGGATTATGATATATTGTAATCATTTTATCTGAATTTAGTTTGTATTATAATTATCAACAAACGAAACAATTGTTACTGCACAACCTGCTTTAGCTTCAGCAAACGACATTGATAAATAATAAACTTGTGTTTTTGAACAAAAAAAATCAAAATATTCATACGAAGTTCCATCGTCAGGGTCGTAATTCCCTCCATAATATTTTGTATAATCATAAAGTTTTAAAATAACCTGATCGGTACACGAAGAGTCTGCTTTAACATTAAATCTGTAGTGAGTTCCTTTATTAAGAAGAATCGGAAATTCTTTCATTGGTGCTTTTTTAGGGTTTTTACCTTCAGGTAATCTCACTCTAAAATCTTTAAGATAAGTTACTTTTCCTATCTCTTTTAAAGTAACATCCTTTAAAGCCAACCCACATTGAGCATCAGCCGTAAACGATAACAAAACACCTGCAACTATTAAAAGAAATTTATGTTTTAATAAATTATGGCTTTTGTTTCTCATTACCGAAAAATGTTAATTTTAAATAATTGTCTAAAATAAATTTTTTAATTCATTTCACAAAATAGTTTTTTTTAAATTCAATTTACTTTAAACATTATCATTATAATAGTTCGTTGTTTTTTAGTTATAAATATACAAATTTACTTATTTTCAGAAAATTAGGCAACAATAAGATTTTGCAATTATTTTTTCTGATAATCAAATATATTACACGAATATATAACGAATTATTATTATTAAAATTGCAATATTTAATCTATATAATTGTTTTAATCCGATTCTCCTCCAAACTGCATTAAAAAAGCCTTTAAAAAAGCATCTATTTCTCCGTCAAGAACAGCCTGCACATTCGATGTTTCGCATCCTGTTCTTACATCTTTTACCATTTTATACGGATGAAGAACATAACTGCGTATTTGTGAGCCCCACTCTATTTTCTTTTTCGAGCCTTCTACTTTTGCTTGTTCTTCCTGCTTTTTTCTAAGTTCAAGTTCGTAAAGCTGCGATTTTAACAAACGCAAAGCATTCTCTTTGTTTTTATGCTGCGAGCGTGTTTCGGTATTTTCAATAACAATACCTGTGGGAGCATGGTGCAACCTTACACCTGTTTCCACCTTATTTACATTTTGTCCGCCTGCTCCGCTACTACGATAAGTATCCCAAGTAATATCGGCAGGATTAATATTTATCTCAATATTATCATCAACCACAGGCGACACAAACACCGACGCAAAAGTAGTTTGTCGCTTACCCTGTGCATTAAACGGTGATATTCGCACCAAGCGATGAACTCCGCTTTCTCCTTTTAAAAAACCGTAAGCATAATCGCCCGTTATTTCAAGAGTAACCGATTTTACTCCTGCTTCGTCACCTGCCTGATAGTTTAGTTCTTTTACTTTATACTTGTTTTTTTCAGCCCAACGAATATACATTCGCATAAGCATCTCTGTCCAGTCGAGGCTTTCTGTTCCGCCTGCTCCCGAATTAAGTTTTATTATGGCACTTAAAACATCCTCCTCTTTTCTGAGCATATTTTTAAGCTCCAAATCTTCAATAAGTTTAAGCGTTTTTTTATATTGCTCCTCAACTTCGCTATCTTCGGCTTCACCTTCTTTGTTAAAGTCAGTCAATACAAGCAAGTCGTCAAGAGCACTTTGCACTTGTTCAAAACCTGTCACCCAGCGTTTTATGTCATTTACTTTTTTTAATTGTTCCTCTGCTTGTTTTGCATCATCCCAAAAGTCGGGAGCTTGTGTTTTTTGCTCCTCCTCTTCTAATCGTATTTTTTTATTTTCGATGTCAAAGATGCCTCCTCAGCGCATCCACACGCTTTATAATATCTTTATTTTGTTCGCTGTTAAACATTAAATATCAATTTTATTTTTTGCTAATTTAAATACAATTATTGTTAAAATTCAACATTCAAGAAAATAAAAACAGTTGATTTTTTATTCTTAAATTCCCTTATGTGATTTTAATTAAATCAAACTTTCACAACCGACTGCTGAGATTATTTAATTGACAACAAAAACATCTCTAACTCGTAATGCTTCGACAAGCTCAGCAACCGTGCTTCGACAAGCTCAGCAACCGGTTATTGAGCTTGTCGAAATACCCTGCTGAATTTGTCAAAGCAAAATATTACATTTTTTCTATTAATAATTCGGCAATTTGCACGGCATTTAAAGCCGCACCTTTGCGTATCTGGTCGCTTACACACCAAAACGAAATACCGTTGGGATTAGCCAAATCTTTACGAATGCGTCCCACATACACATCGTCTTTACCTGCCAAATTAAAAGGCAACGGATATTCATTGTTTTCGGGATTGTCCATTACTGTAATTCCCTCGGTCTTTTCACATTCGGCTTTAAACTCTTCGGGTGAAACAGGTTCTTCGGTTTCAGCCCATACAGCTTCGGAATGAGCACGCATAACAGGAACTCTTACGCAAGTAGCACTTACTTGAATATCGGAATTCATTATTTTGCGTGTTTCGTTATACATCTTCATCTCCTCTTTTGTGTATCCGTTTTCGATAAACACATCAACATGCGGAATTACATTGAAAAGCAACTGATGTGCAAACTTTTCAACGGTAAGTTCTTTGTCGGCAACAAAATCTTTCACTTGCCGTTCAAACTCAGCCATTCCCATAGCTCCGGCTCCGCTTGCCGATTGATATGTTGATACGTAAATACGCTTTATATGCGATAAGTTTTCCAATACTTTAAGTGCCACTACCATCTGAATTGTTGTGCAATTGGGATTTGCAATAATATTTCGCGGACGATTAAACGCCTCTTGTCCGTTTACTTCGGGCACTACCAAAGGCACATCGCTATCCATTCTGAATGCACTCGAATTATCAATCATAATTGTGCCGTGTTTAGTAATTGTTTCGACAAACTCTTTTGATGTTCCACCTCCTGCCGACACTAATGCTATATCAATATTTTTAAAATCATCGTTGTGTTTTAACTCCTTAACTGCAAGCTGTTGCCCTTTAAATTCGTAAACTTTACCGGCACTACGTGCTGATCCGAATAACACTAACTCATCAATCGGTAAGTTTCTTTCCGATAAAATTCTCAAAAATTCTTGCCCCACGGCTCCGCTTACGCCTACAATCGCTATGTTCATAGTTTTTATTGATTATTATCATTATATAAACCGACAAATATTTCTATTTTATCTTTTTAAAACCGGCTTTTTTTTAATATTTTGACAAAAATAACACCTTTATATTATTTCTTAACATAGGTTATGAGAAAATTCACAATTTTATTGGTTTTTGCACTTTTTTCTGTCAATACGTTAGTTGGTCAGATTGTTAAATTTAATTTTAATACCAACCCGTATTTAAGCGTTTCGGTTGTAAACACAAACTTATCGGTTTCCGATGTTGCCTTGTCGTCGGGCACAATAAGCACCAATGTAACCACAGGCACTTACTTTACCGATGAACCTTATATTGAAGAGTCGGGTGGTTGGACAGCCACCGGTGTGCACAGTGCCAAATATTTTTTTATTACTATAAATGCCTTGTCGGGATATAAATTCAGCATTTCAAATATATCTTTCGATGCTTACGCAACGTCGGCAGGTCCTGCGGCAGTGAGCATTCTTATAAACAGCGACTCTGTTTTTACTTTTGATATACCCGATTCCGACATACGAAATATTTCAAAAAACATTACCCAATACAACGATTTAACATCGGTAACAATAAAAATAGCGGGTTGGGACAACGGTTCGCGAACATCATCGGGCGGAGGTGCATTCCGACTCGACAATCTTACCATTGACGGCACTGTGGAGCAAATACCGCAAAACGACAGTTCATCGGTAATTTTTGCAAGCAATTTTGCTTGTCCACAAAATATTTCATCGCTGATAAACAGTCCCCAAACCGTTCAGGTATTTGAATTTTGCATTGCCGATTCCGCTTCGGGCGACAGTAAAAACACTATTATTGACAGCATTGTTGTAAAACAAACCGCTTTTAACACAATAGATAATTGGACTCAGGCTATTGATACTGTTTTTATTACTTCAACCGCTTTTTTAGATACTATTGCAGGGATAATCAGCAAAAACAGACTGATTTTTAATACGATAGGAAAATTTACCGTTTACGAAGGTGTTGCCAATGCCGATACTTGCAAAATATTCTTATCGCTAAAAAACAGCCTTCAAGATATTGATAATAAACGCTTTGGTTTTAAAATTGATTCCACATCCGTGTTTTACAATTCGGAAGGTTCAAAAACAGGATACGGAAATGTAATATCGGAACAAAACAGCCTTACCGTGAGAGTTGTTGCAACAAAATTGCAAGCATCGCTAAGTGAAAACCACCTATGGAAAGATTCGGCGGTAAATATTATTGCGAATGCCGTAGATTTAAACGGTAATACCGACACCGACGAAACAGGAACAATAACATTGCAACTACTGTCGGGCAACGGTAATTTACTGCCTGAAAGTTCGTTGTCGGGCAATTTCGTAAACGGAAGTTTTACTTTTAATAACATTCGATTTTCGGGAGCAGATACAGCTTCTATTAAAATAGTATCGCAAAATACCGAAGATTACACTTTTGAAAATCTGCTTTTTTACGATTACTGTTTTGCCGATAATTTTGAAAACAACAATCTGCAAAAATGGACAAACACCGACGATTGGACTGTGACAGCCATAAATCCGCTTGACGGAAACTATTCGTTAAAACATAATTTATCCGGTGTATCGGGAATAAGTTACACATCGTCAAAATTTGATATTACGGATTTTAACACAGGCAAAACAGTTTGGCAAATTACATTGAAAAACGGTAATTTCGACCCTTCGTCAACCAATAAGTTTTGGTATTTTCTAATGGCTTCGGACAGCAATCTTACACACGAAAATATTTGCGGATATGTAGCGGGAGTTAATTTTTCGGGCAGTAACGACACACTTTCGCTGTGGCGGATTGACACAACAGGAAACAAAACTTTGCTTATAAAATCGGATTTTAATTGGAATGCCGAAAATAATATTTCCGTAAAGGTGATAAGAGATGCTTCGGGAAAGTGGGATTTAGCTTATTCAACCGATAATGAAAATTTTGTTTTTTCAAATAAAATAACCGACACCACATACAACAATTTACAATTTCACGGTATTGTATTTAAATTTTCAACAACAAGAGCCGGACAATTGTGGTGCGACAATATTTTTACGGGCAAACTAAACACACCGCCTGTTTTACTGAAAGCCGAAGGAATTTCCGACAGTTTGATTTTATTACAATTTTCGGAACCGCTTTTGCAAACGCAAGCAAGCAATATTGCAAACTACCGTATTGAATCGGCAAGCGATAATTCGGTGACAATTACCGGTGTTAGCTTTAACGGCAATTTTCCCGAAAGGGTAATTTTAAAAGTAAACCGCTTAAAAACAGCTAAATACACAATTTACGCCGATAATATAAGCGATTTGCAAAATGAAACCGCACCCGAAAGCAATATTACTTTTAATTATACGGTTCCTGCCAAATTGCACGATATTGTTTTTACCGAAATAATGTTTGACCCCTACCCAGCTGTAAAACTGCCCGAAACCGATTATTTTGAAATTTACAACAGAAGCGAAAATCCAGTAAATCTTAAAGGTTGGAAAATTGATATTGGCGGAGTTACTAAAACTTTTCCCGATACAGTTATTGAAACGGGTGAATATATTACCGTTACGGCGGAAAGTTACAGCGATGATTTTTCGCAATACGGAAAAACAGTAGGTATAATCAGTTCTTCGTCGCTTACCAATTCGGGTAAAATGCTGAAACTTATTTCAACCGCAGGAGCGATTATCGACAGTATAAACTATTCGCAAGATTGGATAACCGACGAAAATAAACAAGACGGCGGCTGGGCAATAGAGCGAATTGACGTTGATAATCTTTGCGGAACACTGAGCAATTGGACTGTTTCTATTGACGAAAAAGGCGGAACACCGTGTAATGAAAATTCTGTTGCAACCGAAAATATTGATACTAAACTGCCTAAAATCAAAAGAGTAAAGTTTTCGGGCTATTCACAAATAAAAGTTGAATTTTCAGAATTTATTGATGTTAATTCAGCAACTGCTATTGCAAATTATGCAATTCAACAAAACAGTATTGACTCGGTAATTATTGCCAACGATTTATTATCGGTAAATATCTGGTTCAAAGAGACTTTTGCATCAAAAACATACTACAATTTACAGGTAAAAAACATTTCGGACCTTTGCGGAAATATTATTAAAGATACTACTGTTTCTTTGCTTTTTTACATCCCCGAAAGGGAAGATATTGTTATAAACGAAATAATGGCAGACCCGACTCCACCTGTGGGACTGCCCGAAACTCAATATATTGAATTATACAATAGAAGCAATTACCCCGTTGATTTAAGCGGGTGGAAAATAAAATATCAAATTTATTCACGTGAGTTTAGCGATTTTGTTTTGTATCCCGACAAATATTTACTGCTTTGTCCCGAAGGCAGAAGCGAACTTTTGGAGCCTTACGGCGATATAATGGATATTTTAAGTTTAACAACCTTGTCAACAACAGGTAAGCTGTTGCAAATTGTCGATTCGGCAGGAAATATTATCACGGAAGTAAATTATAATAAAAATTGGTATAACAATCCCGATAAAGATAACGGTGGCTGGACGATTGAGCGTATTGATTACGATAATTTGTGCGGCACTTTTGCAAACTGGACGGCATCGGAAAACCCAAGCGGCGGAACTCCCTGTGCAGTAAACTCTGTTTACCGAAGTAATATTGACACCGTGAAACCTGCCGTTGTTTATGATAACATTGTCAATGCAAATTCGGTGATTTTTAAATTTTCGGAACCTGTAAATGAGCAAACAGCACTTATTTCCGGTAACTTCCTGTTTGTAAATTCACAAATTGAAATTGACACTATTTATTTTGCCGACAATTTGAATATGTCGGTTAAACTTTCGTTGAAAACAGCTATGCAACCCGACAACAGCTATTCTGTGTCAATTAAAAATATATCTGACCTGTGTGGAAATATTTTGCCCGACACAACAATAAATTTCAGTTTCAACAATATTTATGAAAATGATATTGTAATTACCGAAATAATGGCAGACCCTTCGCCTGCCGTTGATTTGCCTGAACAAGAGTATATTGAGATTTACAACAGAAGCAACAAAACGATAAACCTTGAGGGGTGGCATTTGGCAGTAAACGGCAGTAAGGGCACTTTTCCGTATTTTAAACTAAAACCCGATAAATATTTGTTGTTGGTTTCAAATTCGGCATTTGAAGATTTTGATTTTACGGAAAATAAGATTGCTTTGCAAAATTTCAGGTCGCTCCCCAATACAAGCGGCACTTTACAGCTGCTTGACAATAACGACAACGAAATAAACCGTGTTGATTACAATGAAAAATGGTATCACGACAGTGAAAAAGACAACGGCGGTTGGTCGCTGGAAATTATTGACCCCGACAATCAATGCGGAAAAATTAACAATTGGACTGCATCGGTAAATTCAAACGGCGGAACTCCCGCCTATGAAAATTCGGTTTTTGCCGAAAATATTGACAACACAAAACCTTTTGTTTCAAACTTTCTGTATGCGGGCGATTCTTCGTTGCTTATTGTTTTTTCGGAACTAATTGACACAGCAACAGTTTCAAATTTTACCGTTAATAACACAACAAACCCGCAAAAAATTATTTTTGACACGAAAGATGCTACAAAAATCAGACTTGACTTTAACGATGCGTTTGTTTCAAAAACCGATTATCAACTGAAAATAAGCGGAATAAGTGATTTCTGTGGTAACGCAATTAACGATACAGTGTTGAATTTTACTTTTTACACACCCGCTTTTTACGAAATAATTATAAACGAAATAATGGCTAATCCTGTTCCTTCGGCAGGGTTGCCCGAAGTTGAGTATATTGAACTTTATAACCGTTCGTGTTTTGAAATTCGTGCTTACAATATGCAAATTGCAATATCAAAATCGGTTCGAAGTATTGAACAACTTATTATTCCCGCCAAGGGATATGTAATTTTATGCAATGCCGATTACATCAACTCTTTTGATAAAGATATTACCGTTTGCGGAATTGAAAATATGCCGTCGCTTTCGCAAAACGGCGATATTAAAATTATTGATAATTCAGGCAAATTAATTTGCAGAACCCAATATTATTCATCGTGGATTGACGACGATTTTAAAGCCGACGGCGGATACAGCTTGGAACGTATCGACTTTAAAAATCCCGACGACAGTAAAGATAATTGGCAAGCATCAAACAACAGCAATGGCGGAACTCCGGGGTTTGAAAACTCTGTTTACAAACAAAATCCCGATGAGATACCCCCGAATGCAACAACCGTTTTTCCGGTAAACGATACTATTATAGGACTCGGTTTCAGTGAACCTGTGAGTTTTGAAAATATTCACGGTCAACCGGTTGAAATTGAAGATGAACCTTTGATGATAAGTTCGTATTATTTTAAAGATTACGATTTTACAACCGTTTACCTGACATTAAAGCAATCCCTTAAAAGCGGTGTTGAATATACTTTCCGGGTTAACGATTCGGTAATAGATTTATCGGGAAATTTAATTTTAAAGAGAGAGATAAAATACTCTGTCCCCGTTACTGCATCGCCCAACGATGTGATAATAAACGAAATTATGTTTAATCCGCTTGACGGTGGTGTTGATTTTGTTGAAATTTACAATAAATCTGCTTTTCCTGTTAACTTAAAGCAGTTTTTACTTGCCAATTACGACAACGACGGTAATATAAAAAATGTGGAACGTGTTTCACAAAACGGGGCGATACTGTTTCCTGAAAATTATCTTATTCTTTCGGAAAACGGTGCTATCGTAAAAAAACAGTATAGAACCGAAAACCCTGATGCATTTTACGATGTGGAAGATTTACCGCCCTTGGCTTCGTCAAACGGTTCGGTAGTATTGCTCGATACTTCGGGAACTGTTATTGATTATATGTATTACTCCGACGATATGCACTTTAAACTGTTGCAAAATACCAAAGGTGTAAGTTTAGAGCGTATAAATTACAATGTTTCATCGCTTGAAAAGTCGAACTGGCATTCGGCAGCCGAAGCAGCAGGTTGGGCTACTCCGGGGTATAAAAACTCAATGTTTACCGAAAAAGCAAATGTTTCTTCCGAATTCAGCATTAGCCCCGATGTATTTTCGCCCGACAACGACGGCTACGACGATGTTTTGTATATAAATTATAAGTTTGATATGCCAGGTAAAGTTGCAAATATTATAGTTTTTGATATAAAAGGTCGTAAAATAAAAACCATTGCCGAAAATGAACTGTTGGCGGTAGAAGGCACATTTTCGTGGGACGGGCTAAACGACAATAATAAACTAATGCCGATAGGAATTTATATTATCTATTTTGAGATTTACGATTTAGACGGAAATATAAGTAAATACAAGAAAGTGTGTGCTATAAATGCAAGATTTGGTAATTAGTTGAAGGTTGAAGGTTTTTGTCGAAGTATTCAATGTTATCCATAAAAAAGAGAAACCGTTTTAGTTTCTCTTGTTTTGTCGGGGTAGCAGGATTCGAACCTGCGACACTCACGCTCAAGCGTGATACACTAACCTTCCGCAAAGTCGTTTAAAAAGGTAGTATCCAATAAAGTGTGTAAAGTCACTTTCAGAACACTTGTTCAGACCATGGTCTGAACAAGTGTTCTGAAAAATTTATTAATTTTAACTATAAAAATTTTACACATTATGGATGCTAAAG
>Ga0256845_1000682_pt1 | contig 30463 bp, 32 predicted proteins | sample RiftiametaG_FD_189101 | JGI IMG/M metagenome (GOLD analysis project Ga0256845, IMG submission 189101) | Tube worm associated microbial communities from hydrothermal vent at the East Pacific Rise, Pacific Ocean - Riftia | ecosystem: Host-associated > Annelida > Integument > Unclassified ...
TATGTCTGGAAAATGTTAATAAATCAGAAATGTCTTGATTATTGGTCTTCAACATTTCTGAAAGTGATTTTATTATTCTGTCCATTGATTTGATTAGTTAAATTGTCGTTCTTATATAATGCCTAACAACCTAATAAAGTTAATTAACTATACTCGCGTTATACATTTATATTGTTATTTTTAATTAAACCCTGTAAATCAACTAGTTATTCGTTTTTAAACACTTATAAGTATTTACAAACAATTAATTAGTGCATAGGGTTTAGTCAAATATAAGGTTAATTATATAAAACAACTCTATTTTGGAATGTAATACAATTCGTGTAGGTATTTCTACATTTCGATAAACTCAACACACCGCAATAGACCGCAATGCAACGTAGCTCAATATGACAGATTGAAAGGGTAGCTAATTAAAATGCAATTGTACGTGAACTTATGTACAATTACGACCAACGAAAGTGCATTGTAAATGAGGTAGAACGCAGGTTGAATTGAAATTACTTTACTTTACTGGAAAGCGCGAGTAAACACTCAAAAAAAGTCCTTACCAAATTAATGATAAGGACTTTGAAATTTTATGTTAAATAGAACTTAATCTACAATAACCACTAAATATTTTGATACTTTCCAAAAGTTTTTTACATCTGAAATTTTAATGGTATGTTGCTTTTCTTTTGAATCAACTGTATAAGATGATGAAGGATGGTCTGTAATTATTTTAATTTTTTTACCACCCTCAACAGCAATTGATTCAGTTTTAGTTAAATCTACTTCTGTAAAGTATTCATCATTAAAGTCACCTTTTAAATTTGCTTTTTTTCCAATTCCAATAAATCCACCTTCTTTAACAATAACTCCGTTTGCTACTAACTCTTTTTCAGTTCCGTAAGCAAAATATACTTTGTTTGCTTCTTGCATTAATTCAAGTGTCATAGTCGATTGTGTTTGATATGCTTCCAACAGTTCAACGTATTCACGATCTAAATTTTCTAATTCAGCACGTAATATATCAATCTCAACATCTTGGTCAACAATTTTACCTTGTAAACTCGCTACCAATTTTTCTAAACTAGCAATTTTATTATTTTTACTTTTTAATTGCTTAGTTAATTGATTTACTTTTCTTTTATTATCTTCTCTTAATTGGTTAATGTTTTGAATTTGTTGTAAAATCCATTGTTTACCATCTTCCGCCAATTCAACATCTTGAGATTTGATTCTAATTTCATCTTCTTTGAAATTAATCATAGCTAAATTGTCTTCAATTTCATTAAAAAGTAAAATTGATTCATTTAACACCGAATCTTTAGCAGCCAGCTGTGCTTCTAATTCTCTTTTTTCAGACTTTAACATAGCCAACTCTTCATTGTTGTTGGGACTTGATTCTGTAGTGGTTACATCTGATTTACAAGAGAAAAGTCCTGTTGTAAGTGTTAATAATGCTAAATAAATTACTTTTTTCATAATATGATATAGTTAATATGGTAACAAATTTAATAAAAATTAATACTTTTGAGTAAAATTATATAAAAATGAAAAAATACTTTTTTTTACTGTTATCAATTGTTTATTATTCGTTAAATTCTTTTGGAACTCAAGTAGATTACGAATTAAGCATGGAAAATCCTAATTCTCATTATTTTGAAGTTCAAATGAATGTAAGTGAAGTTAAGGGAAAGTGTTTGTCTATTAAGATGCCTGTTTGGGCACCGGGTTCATATTTAATTAGAGAGTTTGCTAAATCGGTTAATTTAGTAAAGGCTAAAGATTCTAAAGGAAATGAACTAGAGGTTAAAAAAGATAATAAAAACACATGGTGTGTGATTACCAATGGTGCTAAAAACATTACTATTAATTATGAAGTGTATGCATTTGAATTATCAGTTAGAACAAGTTTCTTAGATGATTCGCATGGTTACATTAATGGAACTTCAATGTTCATGTATGTAGACGGTGAAAAAGACATCAGTGGTAAATTGAAAATTAAACCCCATTCAAGTTTTAAAAAAATATCGACTGCCTTAAAAGGTAAGGGTAACACATATAGCTATACTGATTATGATGAGTTGGTAGATTCGCCAATTGAAATTGGAAATCAAAAAGAATTTACATTTACTGCTGCTGGTGTAAATCATACGATTGCAATGTACGGTGAAGGAAATTATGACATTGAGCGTTTAAAAGTGGATATGGCTAAAGTGGTAGAAGCAGAGACTAAAGTGTTTAATGACAATCCAAATAAAGAATATTTATTTATCATTCATAATTTAACTGTTGGTAGCGGTGGTTTAGAGCATAAAAGTTCGACTACTTTAGAAGTGGAAAGATGGACCTATGATGAGAATAGTTATTTAGGATTTATTTCATTAGTAGCACATGAGTATTTTCACTTATGGAATGTAAAACGTTTACGTCCTAAGGCGTTAGGTCCATTTGATTATGACAATGAAAATTACACTGATTTATTATGGGTAATGGAAGGGTTCACGTCTTACTATGATGAGTTAATTTTACGTAGAGCTGGATTTTATTCGGAAGACGACTACTTTAATAGATTAATCGGAACGATTAACTATGTAGAAAATCAACCAGGAAATAAAGTTCAACCCGTTGCACATTCTAGTTATGATGCTTGGATTAAAGCGTACCGCCATACAGAGAACAGTATGAATATTGGAATTTCTTATTATTCTAAAGGTCAAATTTTAGCGGCTATGTTGGATTTACATATTATTAAAACCTTTAATGGTGAAAAGTCGTTAGATGATTTTATGCAAAAACTGTACACTGACTTTTATAAGAAAAGTGATGTTGGATTTACAGAAGAAGAGTTTCAAACGACTTTAGAAAGCTTTATAGGTGAAGACATGGACTGGTTTATTAAAAATTACGTGTATGATACTGAAACAGTAGACTATAAAAAATTCTTTGATGGAATAGGTGTAAATATTTATAATTCTACACCTGGTTTTGAAGCTTTTTTAGGAATTAGAACCAGAAATAGTAATGGTAAATTGAACATTACATCTGTTTTTAAAGGATCTGCTGCTGAGGCACAAGGTTTGTCAGTTAATGATGAGATTATTGCTGTAAATGGGTTTAGAGTAGATGATGCTGAATTTAAACAATTAACTGGTAACTTAAAAACTGGTGATGCCTTTGAAGTTTTGTTATCGAGAGATAATATCTTAAAAACCTATACTATTACAATGGGTGAACGTGATACAAAACGTTTTAAGTACGAAACTAATTTTGATGAGAAGACACAAAAGTTATTTAACTATTGGTTAAGAGTAACTGAGTAATAATACTAAAAAGGTTAATTGTACAGATTAACCTTTTGTAATTTGTTTAAAGCAATTGGACACTATTTTTCCTAAATACATTCAAAAGTTTATATTGAAATTCAGCATATTTATGTTGATTTTCACTCTGTGTAGGCTTGTTTTTTATAGTTTTAATTCTGAGCAATTTTCTTCTGCTGGAGTTGGTGATTTCTTTGTTGGCATTTTGTTCGACTTTGTAACGACTGCCATTATATTTATTCCGATTGTGTTTTTTGATTTGGTTCCGAATAGATGGAGAACCAATACTGTTTATAAACTATTTACCGGTGGGCTGTTTTTTAGTCTATTATTGATTTCAATTTTATTAAACTTGGCTGATGTGGCTTACTTTCAGTTTACAGCCTCAAGAATTACACAATCTACGTTTACAATGCTTGGTTTTGGTAATGATTTAGGACAACAATTACCGTCTTTCTTAACGGACTATTGGTTTCTATTTGTACTTACCATTTTATTAATGGTGCTTGCTGTTTTTCTTTATAAAAAAGTAAATCGAATTAGTGACGATTCAAAAGTACATAGCTGGTTTAAACAAAGCCTTATTTTTATCCTTGGTGTTGTTAGTATTATTGTAATGGGAAGAGGAACAGGTTTAAGACCAATTGAACCTATTAATACGACCGCTTTTGTAAATGATGAACATGTCAACTTAGTGTTAAACTCAGCATTTACGGTGGTTAAATCATGGGGTAGAAGTAGCCTGGAATCTAAAGACTATTTTAAAGAAGATGAATTGCACTCTATTTTTAATCCAGTTCATTCTTTAGCTGACAATACGGGACAATTAAACAAACCCAACATTGTAATACTTTTATTAGAGAGTTTTTCTGTTGAGTATATTGAGTCCATAAACGAATCTGGGGAAGTCAATACACCATTTTTAGATTCTTTGATTTCTGAATCCTTGGTGTTCACGAACTGTTATGCCAATGGAAAAAAATCTTTAGATGCTGTTCCTTCTGTGATCTCATCTATTCCAAAATTAATGGAGCAAGAGTTTATTACTTCTAATTACGCTACAAATACAATAGAGTCTTTACCTAAAGTATTAAATAGAGTGGGGTATGAATCTGCGTTTTTTCATGGGGCTACGAATGGTTCTATGAACTTTGATCAGTTTTCGAACAAGGTTGAGTTTAACTCCTATTTTGGTAGAACTGAATACAATAATGAGGCTGACTTTGATGGTACATGGGGAATTTATGATGATAAATTTTTCACTTGGTCTGGTCAACAAATGACAAAAATGAAAAGACCTTTCTTTGCCACAATCTTTAGTTTATCATCTCATCCACCTTACAGTATTCCTGATGAGTTTGATGGCGATTTTGTAGGTGGAAAAACTAAGATGCATAACTCAGTGAGGTACACAGATTTCTCTTTAAAACAGTTCTTTGCCTATGCCAAATCGCAAGATTGGTATGATAATACAGTTTTTATTATTACAGCGGATCATACACCTGCTAGTAAGACGCCAGAGTATTATAAAGAAATTGGGGCAATGCATATTCCGTTAGTGCTTTTTCATCCTAATAGTCCAAAGTTAAAAGGTAGAAATACTGATGTGGTAGGTCAAATAGATATTATGCCAACCATTTTAGATATAATAGGCTATAATAGATCGTATTTCGGATTTGGGAAAAGTGTATTTGATGGTGAAAACCATTTTAGTATGTCTTACTATAATAATAAGCACATTATTTTTGGATTGGATCATGTCTTATTTTTTCAAAACGAAAAGACAATTGCATTGTATGCTTTAACCGATAAAATGCAGACTAATAATTTATTTTTAAAAGAAACAGAATTGGTAAAAGTATTAGAAGACAAATTAAAAGCGTATATTCAAACTTACAATGAAAGTTTAATTACTAATAAAATGACGGCTGAATAATGTCAACTAAAATAGATATATTATTTTTAATTAACCCAATTTCAGGAATTGGGAGAAAAAATATTATACCTAAATGTATTGATAAATACCTTGATAAATCTAAGTTCAAGCATACAATTAAATATACCGAATATAGAAAGCATGGGTTTGAAATAGCCACACAAGAAAAGATAAACTTTAACGTCATTGTGGCTATTGGTGGAGACGGGACTGTGAATGAAATAGGATCAGCCTTAATTAATTCATCAACTAGTTTAGGTATAATTCCTACAGGTTCTGGGAACGGAATGGCTAGACATTTAAAAATTCCTTTACGAATTAAACAAGCACTTTTAAGAATTAACGAATATAATACAATCACCATAGACACAGCAACAGTGAATTCAATTCCTTTTATTGGCGTTTGTGGTTTTGGGTATGATGCTTATATTGCAAAAAAGTTTGAAGAACATCATAAAAGAGGTTTTTTAAGCTACGCTAAATTAATTAAGCAAGAATTTGCTAAGTACAAATCTTTAACGTTTAAAGTTACGACTGTAGACAAGGTAATCGAAAGAGAGGCATTTATGTATTGTGTGGCGAACTCTTCTCAATTCGGTAATGGATTCACCATTTCTCCTAAATCAGACTTGCAAGATGGTGTGTTTGAACATATATTTTTAGATAATTTTAAGTTGGTAGATACGTTTTTAATGGGAAAGCAATTCTTTACAAAACAAATTGACCAATCTAAATTTTATTATGAATTTGCTGTTAAAGAAGATGTTAGAATTGAAGTTTTAAATCAAGAAAGTGCACTGTTTCACATTGATGGAGAATCAATGGTTGGTGGTCCTATTTTTGATATTAAAATTGTCCCACAATCACTCCATATTATTTGTTAACTATTAGATTATGAAGCAATTTAAAGTTTTAATTATATCCACTATTTTGTTAAGTTTTAGTGTTACTTTTTTATCGACTAAAATTGTGAAAGAATTAAACTTATACAAAGCAAATAAAAATGAAATTTCAGACGTTTTAGATTTTAAAAATAGAGTGTTAAATGGGAGTGAATTAATTGGTGGAAGTGATTCAAAATTAGAAGAGTGGGATACCCTATATAAAGAGGCAGCAGTGCTTTATGATTCAGCTTTAAAGTATGGATTTGTACTCTTAATTGTTGTATTAGTTTATGGGTTTATAAATTATCTTGCGTATCAAAAAACACTTGAAAAAGAACGTGTATTAGGAATTGTATTTGTTTTTGCCGCTTTGTCGTTTTTATACTTAGGCTTACAAACCCCATTTTTGGAGGTGGAAGCCTATTCTGTAGATTTAGAAATAGGAAATAGTTTTTTGTCTAAAACATTTGATGGTAGAACCTATTATTTATATCAAAACAAGTCAGTGTTTGAATTAATTAAATTACTATTTAACGGTGGGAATTTGCTAGTTGGCTTATGTGTTGTATTATTTAGTATTGTATTTCCATTATTTAAATTAGGAGCTAGTTTAATCGCTTTTATATTCCCCAAAACAACATTGGCTCAACGTTCTTTATCACTTATTACTAAGCTAGGAAAGTGGAGTATGGCTGATGTATTTATTTCTGCTGTATTTTTAGCCGTTTTTTCGTTTGCCAATATGAACGTTGAAGTAGATACATCTTCAAATACATTGATTGGTTTATATTTCTTTCTAGCTTTTGTGATTCTATCAATTAGTTCAGGGCAATTTCTAAAACATGTTATTACTTCTCTTGACAATTAAATTATGTTTATGTTATACTTAGAGTTTTTATTGGTTTTTTTAGGACGTAATCGCTTTAGTGTTATTGAGTTATTTTATTAATAGTAAATTAAGTCTTCTAAACAAGCCTGTATACACTGCATTCGATAAAAATCACTATATTTACCATTAAAGTTACTATAGCTATTCTAGTGACACTCTTTTGTTAAAGTTTGTTGATTTTATCAAAGCGTATTATATTAAAATTATTAAAAAAAAGTAATGAAAATATCCATTGTAAGTCCTGTGTATTATGGTGAGAATTTGATTAAGGAATTAGTGGTGAGATTATGTAAAGTATTACCTGAAATTTCTAATGATTTTGAAATTATTTTAATTGAAGATGGAAGTCCTGATGATTCCTGGGGGGCCATAGAAGATATATGTAATGAAAATAATAAAGTCATTGGTATAAAACTTAGTAAAAATTTTGGACAACACAATGCTATAACAGCAGGATTGAGCATAGCGAGTGGTGATTGGATTGTGGTGATGGATTGTGATTTGCAAGATCAACCTGAAGAAATTCCAAAATTATTTAATAAAACAAAAGAAGGTTTTGATATCGTTTTTGCACAAAGAATAGAAAGGAAAGATAAATTCTTTAAAAAATTATCTTCAAAGTTGTTCTATAAAATATTTAGTTATTTAACAAATACTTACCAAGATTCAACTATTGCAAATTTTGGAATTTACAGTAAAGATGTCATTAATGCTGTTTTATCAATGAAGGACAAAATTAAATACTTTCCTACTATGGTTCAGTGGGTTGGGTTTGATTCAGTAAAAGTTCAAGTTAACCATAGCTTACGTTTAAATGGAGAATCTTCATACTCTTGGATGAGTTTATTAAAATTGGCTTCAAATAATATAATAGCCTTTTCAGATAAGCCCTTGCAATTAACTGCTAAATTTGGTTTTGGAATGTCCTTCATTTCTTTTGTAATAGGCATAATTTATTTATACAATTATATTACCGGTTCAATTACTGTAATGGGTTTTACAAGTATAATTATCACTATTTTTTTTCTATCGGGTTTAATTATTTACACTCTTGGTATTATAGGAATATATTTAGGTAAAACCTTTGAGCAAGTAAAGGAAAGACCGAACTTTGTTATTCATAAAAAACTAAATTTGTAACTATGAATCTAGTAAAAAAACTTGATTGGGATTCAATTTTTTTCAAAAAGGAGATCGGTATATGTAATGTTTTAAATCATGATGTTAAATTTAATTTTCCTTCAAGGTTTGATTTAGTCTATATATTTTCAGATAAGGAGTTGTTTTATAATGGTTTTCCCAGTTGTATAGATAAAAAAGTAGTGTTTAAAAAAATGCTATCGACTGACAAGAATGAGGCTGAATCAAAAGTTGAGATTTATGAAGGAGAGCTAAACCCAGAGTTAATTGATTTGGCTATTCAAAGTGGGGTTTATTCAAGATTTAAGTTGGATGAAAAATTGTCACCATTTTATGAGTCACTTTATACTTTATGGATTAAAAATAGTGTTGAGTCTGATTTTGCAGATTATATTTTGATCTATAGACTTAAAACTAAAATAATTGGGTTTTTAACTTTGAAAGAAAAGGAAACTTATTTTCAAATAGGGCTCATCTCAGTTTCAAAAGAACATAGAGGTAAAGGAATCGCGTCAGCTCTACTTGATAAAGTAGACTCTATTGTGCGAAATACTAAAGAAATAAGAGTTGTGTCTCAACTTGACAATACGTCAGCTTGTAACCTTTATTTAAAAAATGGATATTCTCAAATGTCTTTAACTTATATTTATCATTTATGGAAATAATTCCTTTTAATAAACCTTACCTTACAGGAAAAGAAACCACTTATATTTCAGATGCTGTTAATTCAGGGAAAATTTCGGGTAACGGTAAGTATACAAAACTTTGCCATTCATTTTTTGAGGATAAGTACAATTTCAAGAAGTGTCTATTAACTACATCTTGTACAGACGCTTTAGAAATGTGCGCTATATTATTAAATATAGAACCTGGTGATGAAGTTATAATACCATCTTACACCTTTGTTTCAACCGCTAATGCTTTTGTTTTAAGAGGGGCTAAGGTTGTATTTGTGGATAGTACTGAACTGAATCCAAATATTGATGCTACAAAAATTGAAGCATTGATTACATCAAAAACAAAAGCTATCGTAGTTGTTCATTATGCCGGGTTTTCTTGTGATATGGATTCAATTATGAGCATAGCAAATGAGAATGCCTTATTTGTTATTGAAGATGCTGCACAGGCTATTGACAATTTTTATAAGGGTAAACCTTTAGGAAGTATTGGACATTTGGCCACTTTTTCCTTTCATGAAACTAAAAATATTATTTGTGGTGAAGGCGGAATGCTTGTTATAAATGATGATAGGTTTATAGAGAGATCTGAAATTATCTGGGAAAAAGGAACAAATAGATCTGCATTTTTTAGAGGTGAAGTTGATAAATATGGGTGGGTAGATGTAGGGTCTTCATTTCTTCCTTCAGAGGTGATTTCAGCATTCTTGTACGCACAGCTTGAAAATATTGACTTAATTCAAGACAAGAGAAAAGAAATTTGGAACAGATATTTTAATGCGTTTTCAAAAAATGAAAATCTAAAAAAAATGGTGCCAAAATATCAGGACTTCACAACGAATAATGCACATATGTTTTATTTAAACTGTACTTCATTAGAACAGAGGAATAAAATTATAAAAGGATTGAAAGAGAAACGTATACTGAGTGTATTTCACTATTTATCACTTCATAAAAGTCCATATTATACTAATAAACATGATGGTAGAGAACTTGTTAATTGTGATAATTATGCAGAAAACTTATTAAGGTTACCTCTTTATTTTGAACTTACAAAGGAGCAGCAACTTTATATTATTAATATAGTTATAAAAATAATAGAAGATGGAAATCCCCTTTAATGTGAAGAATGTTTCAAATTAAAGAATATTAATCATAGCCTTTATTTTGATCACTTCAATTTATGTTAGTATTAATGATGATCTAAAATTGATTGAAATTTTTACTGAGATGAATGAGTATTATGACATTTACCTTTATAAAGTTAATACAAAGCCATAGAGTATTAATATAGTATAGTCAGTCGTGAATAAAGAGGATTCTATAGAAACTGTTTAATTGTCAAACGACATTGTTGGTCCGTTAGATATAATGCCGTTTTTCACATTTATTAGTTAATACTTATAAGTTCAGTCATTCAGGTTTTATTAAAATCCTATTTTGAAGGATGTAATTTAAAACATGTGATAACGCATAAATAAAACTGATTTATGTCATAAGACGTCTATTACCTTATCACTAATTTTGAATGTTATAACTAACAAAACTAAATTAGAATGGAATCAGAAAAAACAGAATTAACTGGAATAAAATTTATTGATAATATTTTCTTTGATCACGATATGAACCGATATGGTATTATTTCAATGCTTTTATTAGTAGTTGGAATCTTAGCAGGTATTGCAGTTGGAACGGGTGGAATTGAATCTACAATTCAATTAATATTTTTAGCTTTTACAACTATGGCTTCTTTATCAATGGTTTTAGCTGTTGCACCTATGAAAGTGATCGTTTATACAAGTTTGGCAGCAATTGCAGTTGATATTGTAATTTTAGCAATAAATATGATTTTTTAATAGAAATTTAAAAAATTAAAGTCTTGAAAAGGAGAAACTATATAGTTTCTCCTTTTTTGTTGATAAAATATGGAAAGATTTCAAGTAAAATTTTATCAATCAAAATAATTAAATTAATTTTGTAAACTTTAAAACCAAAATCAAATCATTATGACTGCAATTACGAAAGCTACATTCAAATTTCCACACCAAACAAATGTTTATAATGGAAAAGTAAGAGATGTTTATTCATTAGAGAAGGAGTTAATTGTAATTGTAGCATCTGATCGAATTTCAGCGTTTGATTACATCTTACCAAAAGGAATTCCATTTAAAGGTCAAGTGTTAAATCAATTAGCAGAAAAGTTTTTAAAGGCCACTTCTGACATTGTACCAAATTGGTTAATGGCTACACCTGACCCCGCTGTTGCAGTTGGTCATGCCTGTGAGCCATTTAAAATTGAAATGGTGATTAGAGGGTATATGGCTGGACATGCAGCTAGAGAATACAAGGCTGGAAAAAGAATACTTTGTGGTGTTACTTTACCAGAAGGAATGAAAGAGAATGATAAATTTCCTATGCCAATCATTACGCCAGCAACTAAGGCTGAAGAAGGGCATGATGAAGATATTTCAAGAGAAGAAATTATTACTCAAAATATTGTATCTAAAGAAGATTACGAATTATTAGAAAAATATACATACGCTTTATTTCAAAGAGGAACTGAAATAGCAGCAGAAAAGGATTTGATTTTAGTAGATACTAAATATGAATTTGGTAAAAAAGATGGTAAAATCTATCTAATAGATGAAATTCACACTCCTGATTCTTCTCGTTATTTTTATGCTGATGGTTATGCCGAAAGACAAGCTAATAATGAAGAGCAAAAACAGTTATCAAAAGAATTTGTACGTCAATGGTTAATTGAAAATGATTTTCAAGGCTTAGATGGTCAAACTATGCCAGAGATGCCAGAATCGTTTGTGAATTTAGTTTCTGAACGTTATATTGAACTTTACGAAAAAATTACTGGAGATAAATTTATTAAATCAGATGTGACTGATATTCATTCAAGAATTGAAACTAATGTATTAGGCTGGATTGAAAAGCAATTTTAGTTTAATTTAGTATTTTTTAGAATGAAGCCATCTATATATTTTTTATAGATGGCTTTTTATATGCAATTAATTACTATTTTGATAATACACTAGTTTATTCATATAACATTAGATTAAGGGTATTAAAATCTTTAGTATATTATACTTTAAATTCATCTAATAATTGAATTAATTGAAAAATAATTGATTTTTGTTGTAATGTTTTAAGATATGTGCCACTAACCAAGAAAAAGCTATTTTGAGTAACGATTTTTATAAAGTATACATATTGCCCTATGCGGGTATAATAATTAAGTTGTGCAGGGCATATACTAATTCACAAGAAGATTTTGAAGATTACTATCAGGAGATATGCCTTCAGATTTGGCGGAGTAAAACTAATTTTAGAGAGGAGTCAGAATGGAGTACCTGGGTGTATCGGATTTCTTTAAACGTTTGTTTGACTTTACTTAAGAAAAGAAAAAATAATAGTCAACATTTTGTATCGGACAGTATTGTAACAGAAGAAACTGAAGATAGTTATGCATTTTCAGACGAATCACTAAATCTATTGTATATCGCTATCCGAAAGCTAACAGAAATAGATAGGGCAGTTATCATGCTTTATTTGGAAGAAAAATCATATCAAGATATAGCAAATATAATAGGGACGAACCCTAATAATATTGGTGTGCGTGTTAACAGAATAAAAATTAAATTAAAAACTTTATTAGATGGAAAAATCAATTGAAAAAATATGGTCTGAAGGCTTTTTAGCCAATGACGCATTAATAGTACCAAAAGTTAATAACCTTTATGAGCGAAAATCAATACATATCATTGATAAATTTACACGTATGTTTAAAATCAATTTGATTGCAATCGTTGTGTTCTCAATCCTTTTTTTGGTGGTAACTGCTTATTTAGGAATGCCAATTACAGGGATTGTTTTTTTTAGCATACTTTCAGTTCTTGTGTTTATAAACTCTAAGTTACTGAAAAGTTTAAAGGAGATAGATAATAGTGTAAATAGTTATGAATACCTTAAAACATTTAATTTGTGGATGAAAAAGCAAATTTTGGTGAATAAAAGAATTGCTTCATTTTTATATCCCATTATATTTAGTGGAATAATTTTAGGGCTTTGGTTTCAAGATGCAGAAGGAATGCCATTAGGTGAAAGGTTAGTTGGAGAGGTACTTTATGGTTTTCCGGATACGTATCTAGTGTTTGGCGTCCCATTAATTGCAATTGGAGTAGGTTGTTTTATTATAGGATTACTCGCATATTTTGGTGGTAGAATTTATGAATTTGATTTAAAATTAGTTTACGGTAGGGTCTTAAAAAAATTAGAAACTTTACTATCAGATTTAGAATATTTAAATACCTAATTTGTGAGAATTAAAAAAGAGAAATCAAGAAATTAAGAATTATAAAGTAAGAAGTAAGAATCGAGTCTCTAAGTCTTGATTCTTACTTCTATGAGTATAGATAGCCTAGTGTCGATTGTTTTTGGACACTAAAAGAATTAAAAAAAAGAATAGTATGAAATTAGAAAACGCATTACATACTTTTTACAGATTTAAAAAATCAAACAGTAAAAGCATCTGAACTTAAAGTTTATGATGAATTTAGTTATATTCTCACAGAACTATTAAAAAGAGATTTATCTAAAGATTACATACTATCCATAGAGTCTAAATTAGACGAATTAGAGCTGGAAGAAAGTAATGGTACAGCAGGTGTGAGATTTCATAAAAAGAATTTATTGAAATTTGAAAGTTTCCTAAAAGAGAAGTTAGAGTTAGTCTCGAAAATGCATTATACTAAACTTGGTGCAGGTTTAGGAATATCCTTCGGAATTCTTTTTGGTGTGATAGCCTTATCAAGTATGGAAAGGTCATTGAGTATATCTTTTGGTATGATAATCGGAATGGTTATAGGTATTGCTATTGGAAAATCAATGGATACTAAAGCTAAGAATGAGGGGAGAGTATTATAAAGATAATTTTCTAAAATTGTAACTTTTACCAATTTCAACTGTTATTACTTATATGAAAAAGAAAATCACTGTACTATTACTACTGACATCAGTATTAAGTTTCGGCCAACAAGAACCACAGTTTTCCATGCCTTGGAATAATTATAGCTTGTATAACCCTGCAAATACTGGAGTAAATAATCAACATTTTTCTAATATAACCTATCGATTGGCTTATTTGGGTATTTCAAATAATCCTCAATACATTACAGCCAATTATGAAACAAAAATTGACAAGATAAATAGTGGCATTGGATTAGGTTACATATTTGATAAAAAAGGGGTTGGAGAATCACAAAAAATACGTTTGAATTATGCCTACCATTTGACATTTAAAAACAATAATTCTTTAAGTTTTGGAATCTCAGGAGATTATCAACTTAATAAGTTTAATCCAAATTGGAATCCTCCAGAATTCCCAACAGATCCCAATTTACCAGAGGCTATTTCACAAGGTAAAATAAATTTGAATGGAGGTTTACTTTTTAAAACTAAAAGACTTGAAGTTGGGGTAGGGTTAACTCAAATTAATCAACCTTATTTCGATAATTTAAATTTTACAAATCAAAGACACATTAATGTCATGGCATCTTATAAAATTCAGCTAATAACTGACTTAGTGTATAAGCCTTCTATCTACTTTATTAGTGACTTCATAGCTGGTAGTTTACAAATTAATAATCAATTTGTTTTGAAAGAAAAGTATTTTTTAGGATTAATGTATAGACATACAGACGCTGTTGGAATTCAACTAGGAGCGACATTCTTTAAAAACTTTCAGATAGCTTATGGATTTGATTTGTTAACTGGACCATTAACTCAATTTGAAAATTCACATGAAGTAGCCTTAACGTTTAGGATAAAATAATGTATTAATTCCACCTCAAAGTTATATTATTGGACTCTTCATTCCAAACTTGTTTAGTTATGCTAACACCATCTCTAGAATAAGTAACTGTTGAACGTACCACATGTTTTGTGTAGATAGAATAAGCCTCATTAATAACAACAACTCTTATTATTTTGTAAGCTATTGGTTCATCATAGCGATTAAATTTTAAATCAACTCTTTCTTCTGTTATACCTTGCTGGAAGTTTTTACTATATTCTTTGACATAAATCTCAATACTTTGTGCCAACTTTAGTAAAATTTTGTCAATTTCACTAATTCTATTTTTGGCATGTGTATTATCCCAGGTAGGTTGAAATCGAATAGCTCTTTGATATAGTTTTTTTGAAGTCAAATAGTTTTTCTGTGAAAACAGTACATCACCTTTAGATATCATTTTTTGATGCTGCTTCTTATTGAAAGCAAGCATAGTTGTATCCTTTGGTTGGTTTACAATACGGATTGAATCATGTTCTGTTATAACTTGAGATAGGCCACTAAAAGAGAGTAGGAAAGTAAAAATAAAGGATGTAAGTAACTTGTTTTTACTCATTTGTAATTTTAAAGGTATTTAAATATAGTCTTTATTTAATAAAAAAGCAAATCTAACTAACGGTAACACGAATAATAACATTAATTTTACACTAATGAAAGTTACAGGTTTTACATTTATTAAGAACGGGGTTACTCTTGATTATCCTATAGTGGAAGCTATTAAATCAATCTTACCGATTTGTGATGATTTTGTGGTTGCTGTAGGTAACTCTGATGATAAAACATTAGAATTAATTCAATCCATTAACCAAGATAAAATCAAAATTATTGAAACCGTTTGGGATGAAACTATGCGTGAAGGAGGAAAAGTGTTGGCTTTAGAAACTGACAAAGCCTTTAAAGCTATTTCAACTGAGTCTGATTGGGCATTTTATATCCAAGGTGATGAAGTTATCCATGAACAATATTTGGATGCAATTAAAGCTGCCATGCTAAAACACAAAGATGATTCAGATGTAGATGGCTTACTTTTTAAGTATCAACATTTCTATGGATCTTATGATTATGTTGGTATTTCTTCAAATTGGTATAAGCATGAAATTAGAGTCGTTAAAAATGATAAATCAATTTATTCATATAAAGACGCACAAGGCTTTAGAAAAGGTGAAGACTTAAAACTTAATGTAGTGGCTATTGATGCTTATGTAAATCATTATGGTTGGGTAAAACAACCAGAGGCCATGCAAAAAAAACAAGAATCATTTAATAAACTATGGCATGATGATCAATGGGTGGAAGATAATGTAGTAAAGGTGAAAGCATTTAACTATGAATCCAATGTCCAACACTTAAAACGATTTACAGGAACACATCCAAATGTCATGCAACCAAGAGTAAATACAAAAAATTGGACATTTGATTATGACCTGTCAACTGTAAAGAAAAGCTTAAAAGATAGAGTGAAATCAGTAATCACATCTGTTTTCGGATTAAATTTGGATTATAAGAATTATAATATCATAAAAAAGTAAAAAAACACATTAATCAATATATAATTTTCAAGTCATTATTATTATATTTGAACATCAAAAATTAACACATTATGGGTAGAGCATTCGAATTTAGAAAAGCACGAAAAATGAAACGTTGGTCAGCAATGTCTAAAGCGTTTACAAGAATTGGTAAGGAAATCGTAATGGCCGTTAAAGAAGGTGGTCCAGATCCTGATAATAATTCTAAATTAAGAGCTGTAATTCAAAATGCGAAAACGGCCAACATGCCGAAAGACAATGTTGAACGCGCCATTAAAAAAGCTTCAGAAAAATCTACAGGTGACTTCAAAGAAACATTATTTGAAGGGTATGCTCCTCATGGCATTGCAATAATTGTTGAAACTGCTACAGATAATAACAATAGAACTGTTGCTAACGTTAGAGCTTGTTTTAATAAATGTGACGGAAATTTAGGTACTGCCGGTTCAGTTGAATTTATGTTTGATAGAACGTGTAACTTCTCTGTAAGTGGGGAGGGTTTAGATGCTGAAGAATTAGAATTTGAATTTATTGATTTTGGTGCTGAAGAAGTATTTGCAGATGATGAAAATATTTTGATTTATGGTACTTTTGAAAGTTTTGGTGCAATTCAAAAAGAATTAGAAAATCGTAAAATTGATATTTTATCATCAGGGTTTGAAAGGATCCCTACAGTGATGAAAACATTAACTGATGCAGATGAAATTGCTTCTGTTGAAAAGTTATTAGAAAAATTAGAAGATGATGATGATGTACTCAATGTATTTCACAACATGCAATTAGAAGATTAATCGATTATAAATTATAAAAAAAGCCATTCAAAACATATTGTTTTGAATGGCTTTTTCAGTTTAAACTAGTTAGTTTAATTGATTAAGTTGTAGTACGTAAGTATCTCTTTATTAATAAGATATAGTTATTTGATAGATTTGAGACACTTCCTCTTTAATCGTTTTTTGGGTCCATGATATTAAGACTGAATGGTTATCAGTTTCTACTAATACAGGATGATCACAATCTTCTTTTTCGGTTGTTATATATTTAATCAACTCAGTTCCATCTAAAGTGGTAAACCTAACGCCAATCTTATTAATAAATCCAGCTTCAGTTTTAAAAGTTTCGTCCCATGCTAACACAAGTGTACCATTTTCTAATGTAATAGCTTGTGGGTGCCTAGCATGTGGATTAATTAATTCACGTTCATCAAACTTATTATTGCTTTTTGTCAAGTGAGTTGAATAAACGCCATCTGTTCCACCTGAAGTAAACCAAAAGAAAGATACACCATTTATTGAATTAGTAATAGATGGGCCTGTATGGGGACAACCATAAATTACCCAATTATCTTCACTGATTCTTGTAGATTCTGTAAATGAAATTCCATTATCAAGTGATGATAAATGAACAATATCACGGATACTGTCATTGATAATATCTCGATAAGCTACATGAAGTTTATCTTGATTATCAATAAAAATATCAGTTCTACAACATTGACATGTTTTTTGACCTATTTCTATATCTTTTCCAAATCCATTATTGTTACTTGTTTTAGCAAAACATAAAGTTGAACCATCACGTTGACGTTTTCTTCCATCTAACCATACAGCACCAATTTCACCATCAGGTAGCGTAGAGATGTCGAAAAAACTTCTCCCAACCCCTTCAGATGTATCTGTATGTAAATAATTAGGTTCCGACCAAGTTTTACCGTCATCAGCAGATAAGGTGTAATAAATTGCACCTGCAAATCTATTCGTTAGTGTAGGTGTTCGTCTTTGATATACAGCTAGTATGGTTCCGTCTTCTTTGAAGGCTAATTTTGGCATAGTTTCTTTATGTGCAGTTAATCCATTAGTAGGAGTAACGGCAATCGGTGCCGCAAATGTTTTACCATTATCTTCAGATATAGAAAAGTATAAGTAAGCGTTTTCACCTTCACCCTCGACCCAACTTATAACTGCTTTATTTTGATGGTTTACAGTAAGAAAAGGACTATCGGCTAAACTTTTTCCGGTTGAAATTCGCGTAGATTGTTTAACTGTTAATTCTTTTTGTATTGGTTCTGGTTTTATTTTATCCGTTACTTCACAGGATACAAGTGCGGCAAGTAGTAATAAAGTAATACTGTTTTTCATAATAATATAGATTATAAAAGAGGTAGATTAAATCTACCCCTTATCCTAATATTTGTTTATTTTTTCTTTCCTTTAAAGTTATATGCAACTCCTAAATTAACTGATAACGGACTTCCAATAGTGTAGCTTTTACCCCATTTAGATTTACGAACATTCGTAGCATATAATGAATTTGTTACATTAATCGTGTTCACCCAAAGGTCAAAGTTTTTGATTTTATAACCAACTCTAACGTTAACTAAATTAAACCCTGGATATTTTTCCGTGTTTTTAGTATCTAAATAATATGAACTAGTGTGTTGCCATTCAAGTGAAATTCGCGCATTTTTAATGAAATCAGGCTTATATGTAATTTCTGCATTAGCAATAAATTTTGAGGCCCCGTTCATATAGTTTCCTGATAAATCTAATGTACCTTCCGAATAGTTCACGAACGTATGGTTTGAATTTGTTCCGCTGAACCTGAATGAGATAGATTCTATTGGTGCATAATTTATAGTATATTCAATCCCCTCATGCTTGGTTTGTCCAGCATTTTCGTTTATAGATGAACCATCATCTTGTAGAACTCTAATTATTTCATCTGTTCCATTTAATTGATAGAAAGTAACTTCTAGACTACCTTTATTTTTAGCGAAACTAACCCATCCGCCAATTTCATAATTAGAATAGGTTGCAGGTTTTAAGGTTGGGACTTTAGTACCTCTATATAAATCACTGACACCTGGAGGAGAAAAACCAACTGAGTAGTTAGCATAAACTCCTCTACCTTTTCCAAAATCATAAGTTAAACCTATTTTAGGGGTGATATGTTCAAAGTAATTTTTTTCATCTGGAGCTCCAGAATATGCCATTGAATCTAAATTATTATCATAATTATAATCAATACGGTCATAACGTAAACCTGCAACTACTTTTGCGTTTTTTAGAGGTGTCATTTCTAATTGTGTATAAGCTGATGTATTTAGTAAATCAACATGATATTGAGCCAGTAAAGAATCAGATTTTGTAAATCCAGAGTAGATACCTTCTGAGTTTTTATCAATTGAAATATAATTTGCTTCATAAGAGTTTGGACTAAAATCAGCACTTATCCCAGTAATCCAATTCGTTTTTAAGAATTTAAAAGTTTGTTTATGTTGTGCAACTAAACCATAACTTTGAAACGTATTGTCATTAACTTCACCATGCGCCAATAGAGGGTTACCTGAACCAGCCCAAGGTTTAAAATCATCTTTTACTCTATAACTAGGATTTTGTGCAACCGAATTATCTCTAGCAAATGCTGTAAAGGTAGTCTTTGATTTTTCAGACCAATATTCTGTCAAAGTAGATCTGAAACGTAAAGCGTTTACACTACGGTTGGTAAATGTGTGTAAACTTGTAAAATTCTGATTGTAAAAATTTGTACTATCTAGACTGCCAGCCATATCCGTTTTATAATCAATATAGCTCAAAGCGTTAGTCCAAAGTGTTCTCTTATTAATTTTCCAATCACCTCTTAGGGTTAAGGCTAATTTTTTAAAATCACTATGATCTCTAGGGCCATCAGTTTTGTTGGCATAATAACCACTTGCTACTATACCAAATTTATTCCAAGTGTTTGAAGCTGAAAAATCAGCACGTTTATAGCCAATGTTGTTTCCTTGAAGTTGAATCTTACCTGTTGGTGTAAGGGTTGGACTTTTTGTAATAAAATTTATGGCACCACCAATAGCTTCACTTCCATACATAGAAGATGCGGGGCCTTTAATCACTTCCATACTATGTGTACTAGCCATATTAATTTCAATAAGTGAATTGTGATTGAAAACTCCTGTCGTTCTAATTGGAATTCCATCCTCCAGATATAAAAACAAACTTTTATATGAGATCGGCTGACGAATACTCATACTGTGTTGTTCATTACCTAAATCAACCATAAAAACACCATTTACTTTGTTTAAAACTTGATCAATTGATGTTGCTTTGGTCTCTTCTAATAGTTGAGGCGTAATAACTGAAATGGCAATTGGTGCATCTTTTCTTTCTTGTCTATCTTTACTTGAAGTCACAATAACTTGATTCATGCTTAAAGAAGATTGCGATAAAGAAACTGTTACTCCCTGTTTCCACTGTACTGTTTCGGTTAAGTAACCAATGAACGAAATTGAGATACTATCTATTGTAGTAGAATTAATTAACTCAAAATTTCCATTTAAATCAGTTATTCCACCTCTAGAGGTATTTTTAATTTTTACCATTGCACCGGTTAATGGTTCTTTTGTTTCTGCATCAATAACTGTCCCTTTATATTGGTGTTGAGAGTAGCTGTTTAAGGACATAGCTATCATCATTAAAGTAATATATATTGTTTTCATTTTATAAATTTTAGTAATAGTCAATGTAGTGCTACAAACAAATCGTAACAACTTTACACCTTATCAAAATAGAGGGTGTGTTTTTTTGAAAATTGGAAAAATTATAAAAATTGGGGCGGAGGAGTAGGAATATCTAAATCAAAATTGTTCACAAAACTAGACATGTAAATTGAATTTTTTGAATCTATTCCATTTAAAATTTCGAAAGAAATTGGGGTGTCAATTTGAAAGAATAGAATTGAAAAGATTTCTTCATTTGGAGATGGAATAGGGAAGTCCCCATTGTTCTCTGCATTTACCTTTTCAAGTTGTTTATTTAAATGACACTTACCTTGACAACCTAATTCTGGTTTATCTTTATTGATACACAAAAATTCAGAAATATAATTTTTATTAATGGAATAATCAAGGTACGGATAGTATTGTTTCAGAGATGTCGAAACAAATGCAAGTAAAAAAAATATGGAAATTATCCGTTTCATATTGAGATTACAAAACTAAGTATTGAATTGTAAATAAAAACTGTTAAAAGTCATGAATTGTTGGTTATATCAAGTTATAAGTATGACTATTGTTTTGATTAGTTTAATTTCTTTGAATAAAAATCAAAATTACTTTTTTGAATTAGTAATTTATATTTCCAATCTGGAATTAAGCAACTGCAATCTTCAGAGTGGGTATAGTTATAACCCAATTTTTCATAATACTGATGCAATCTGATTTTATGAGGAATATCCACATCTTTAAGACGTAAAATTTCCATTTTTATATGTGTCGCATGATACTTTCGTGCTTCATGTTCAACTCTATTAATTAAAGCCGTACCAATACCTTGACCACCAAACTTAAAATCACTCGATAATAAACTAAACGTATATGTACTCTCGTCCTTTCTATAAACATGAACCGATCCAACAATTACATCATCTAAATAGGCCACAAAAATGTTACCTTCTTCAATTAAAGTAGTATAATCTTCAATAAATAATCTAATGTAATTTTTACCCCAAATTTCTTCCTCAGTGACTTCATAAGCTATTCTCATGATTTCATGAACTTGGACAATTTCCTCAGTCGATAAAGATCTTTCAGAAGTTGGTATTATTTTTAGCATGGGTATAAGTATCTAAATTAATCAAAATATCCTAGGTCTGTAGAATCCACAGTGAATGTACATGTTTGATGTCTAGCTTTTTTACTTCCCCCCATAACAGACGTCCAGTTAGCTTCAACTGAAATAAATTTATGACAAATAGAATCTTTAGTATTCTTAATGAATAAAGTATCTCCTAGCCATCTACAAGGTTCCATTTCTTGCTTAGTATCTAAATTTTCAAATGAATAGATTACTTGTTGTTTTAAAGGTAAAATAACATAAGTAGTATCTTTAAAGTCAGGGTTGTAAACTGTAAGGGTGTCTAAAGTTTCATTTTTAACAACTCTATCGTGTTTTAGGTTATGATCACAAGATGTGATCGCAAGTAGTGATAAAAGGATAATAAGTATTCTCATTGTAATTCAATTAATGTGATGCAAAAGTAGAATATTATTTATACTTTTGAGCTAAGAAATCAATCAAAATTATGAACAATTTACCAATAGATGTTATTTATGAAGACAATCATTTAATTGTTGTCAATAAAAGATCAGGTGATATTGTACAAGGGGATAAAACTGGTGATATGCCATTATCTGATATTGTGAAGTTATATATTAAGAAAAAGTATAATAAGCCAGGTGATGTTTATTTAGGAACCGTTCATAGATTAGATCGACCAACAACAGGTATTGTGTTATTTGCTAAAACGTCAAAAGCGCTAACCAGAATGAATAAAATGTTTGCCAATAAAGCAATTGAGGGTAAAACAATAATAAAAAAAACGTATTGGGCAGTTACAGAACAAAAGCCTAAAGATAAAAGAGGAACACTAATCGATTATTTGCGAAAAAATGAAAAGCAGAATAAAAGTTATGCTTTCGAAAAAGAAGTGAACGGAAGTAAACGTGCCGAATTAGATTACTTTATAAAAGGAAGTGGAGATAAATACCATTTTATTGAAATTACACTTAAAACAGGTCGTCATCATCAAATTAGAGCTCAATTGTCTAATATAAATTGTATTATTAAAGGTGATTTGAAATATGGTGCTAAACGATCAAATAAAGATGGTTCAATTCATTTACATGCTAGATTGCTGGAATTTATACATCCAGTAAAACAAGAATTAGTGACAATAATTGCTCCAACGCCAAAAGATTCTCTATGGCAAGCTTTTGAGAAATTAAAAAAATAATTGTGAACACGCTCCGAACATATATCGAACAGATTACTAAGGTTGATAATCATGATTGGGAGATATTCTCATCAAAACTAATCAAAAGAGAATTTTCCAAAAAAAGTAAAATTCTTAATATTGGAGAAATTGAAAACTGTATTTCATTTATAGAAGATGGAATTGTTAGACTTTTGATTCCACATGAGGATGAAGAAAAAGAAATTACATTTGGATTTAGTTTCGAGAATGAATTCATCAGTGCGTACGATTCTTTTCTTACTCGAACGCCTTCATTATATGAATTAGAAACCTTAACTAAAACTACAATTTGGAGTATTTCCTATACTGATTTACAAGAGGTGTATAATAGTACACAAATAGGAAATTTAATCGGGCGATTTTCTTCAGAACGATTGTATTTAATAAAATCTAAACGGGAACAGTCTTTGTTAACTGATTCAGCTGAAAAACGTTACCTTAATTTGTTTAAAGAACGACCAAAACTCATAAAAAAAATCCCCCTAAAATTTATAGCCTCTTATATCGGAGTTACTCCACAAGCACTTAGTAGAATTCGTAAACGAATTTCTTAACTTAGGTTCATTGTGTGTACCATAAAAGCGTAATACCTTTGTTTTAATAACTAACTAAAACAAAAAAACATGGAAATTCTAATATTAATGAGCGTGCTATGGTATTGTGGCTTGTTTTTTCAAACCTTCTTTTTACACAGGTATGCCGCACATCAATCTTTTACAATGTCAAAAACAGTAGAACATATCTGTTTTTTTCTGACTTGGATTTTTCAAGGGTCAAATTATTTAAGTGCTTATGGCTATGGCGTTATGCATAGAATGCATCATGCATATGCAGATACTGAAAAAGATCCTCATTCTCCAAAATATGACAAAAACCCATTAGTCATGATGTGGAATACAAAAAATAAATATCAAGATCTAAATAAAAAACGTATTAATGTAGATGAGAAATTCACCAAAAATGTTCCTCAATGGGAAAAGTTTGACAAATTTGCTAGTTCTAAATTTTCAAGAATCAGTTGGATGATTGCTTATACTATTTTCTTTTATAACTTTGTAACTGTTTGGTGGCAATGGTTATTTTTACCGATTGCGTTTTTAATGGCTCCTTTTCATGGTATGATTATCAATTGGTTTTCGCATATTTATGGCTACGTTAATTTTAAAGTAGATGATACATCAAAAAACTTATTACCCGTTGATTTTTTGATGATGGGAGAGGGGTATCATAATAACCATCATAAACATGGAAGTAGAGCGAACTTTGGAGGCGTTAGATGGTTTGAAATTGATCCAACCTATCTAATCATGAGATTATTAAATTTGTTTGGAATTATTAAACTTAAAAAGAGTAATACACTTATAAAAAGAGATTTTACATAGATGAGTAAACCTAAAACCACTAAAATATATTCTGTATTAGAGGAGAAAATTAATGTAATTTCTCATGGTATTGGTTTTATACTGAGTGTAATCGCTTTGGTTCTTTTAGTTGTGAAATCTAGTTTGTATGGAACTGCCTATCATATTGTTAGTTTTACAATTTTTGGGAGTAGTTTGATTGTACTTTATATGGCATCTACATTATATCATAATGCTAAAAAAGAAAAGGTTCGAAATCGATTGAATATATTTGATCATGCTTCTATTTTTGTTTTAATTGCTGGAACTTATACGCCATATGTGTTAGTGTCACTTAATGGAGTAATGGGGTGGGTATTGTTTGGTATCACTTGGGGAGCAGCAGTAATTGGTGTAACCCTTAAACTTTTTTTTATAGGGAAATATGAAAAACTGTCTACTGTTTTATATGTTCTAATGGGATGGATAATCATCATAGCAATTAAACCTCTATTGGAGAATCTATCGACTGAAGGTTTGTTTTGGTTATTTACTGGAGGAATATTCTATACGATTGGTGCCGTTTTTTTTAGTTTTAAACGCCTTAAACTAAATCATGCTATTTTCCACCTATTTGTAATGCTAGGAAGTATATCCCATTTCATTTCTATTTATTTTTATGTTTTACCATTAAATAATTAAATAAGGCAAGCTTAATTTTAAGTTTTTTAACTTTCAACTATTGGACTCTCCTTATAATTAGGTCTCTATTAATCTGAAAACAAGTATATAATTACCAGTTTCTAGAGAATTCACAAAAAAAGCTTATCTAGTTTTTAAACCAGATAAGCTTCCGTACTTTTTAAATTTATAGATTAAAATTTATTTTGCTGGCAATACTAATGTACTGACTTCACCAAAACCAATTCTTAATCCATCCTTTTCACAGTGACCTCTCATAATAACAGTATCACCATCATTAATAAATTTACGTTCAGTTCCGTCAGACATTTTAAAAGGGGTAGTTCCTTTCCAAGATGTTTCTAACATTGAACCATACATTCCTTTTTCAGGTCCAGAAATAGTTCCAGAACCATAACCATCACCGCAATTAATATTACACCCGTTCACAGTATGATGCGCTAATTGTTGGTTCATATTCCAATACATGTATTTATAGTTAGATTGACCCACAATGTTCTCATCACCATTTTCTGGTTTAATAATCACATCTAAATTAATATCTATATGCTTGTTTCCTTTATATTCTAAATAAGGTAAGACTTTTGGGTTGTCTTGAACAGGGCCTGCAGTTCTAAAAAATTCTAATGCATCAATTGTTACAATCCAAGGTGACACACAAGAGGCAAAACTTTTACCTAAAAATGGCCCTAAAGGCACGTATTCCCAACCTTGAATATCTCTTGCACTCCAGTCATTAAATAATGACATTCCAAAGATGTAATCATCAGCTTCCTCAGTTGAAATTGTATCTCCTAAAGGTTTACCTTGGAAGGTGTAAAAAATAGTTTCTAATTCAAAATCTAATAATTTAGACGCTCCAAAAACGGGTACGTCAGCGGTAGGTGGTTTCATTTGACCTTTTGGTCTGTAGATAGCTTGACCAGAAGGGATTATAGATGATGAACGACCATGATAACCAACAGGAATATGTTTCCAGTTAGGTAGTAAAGCGTTATTTGGATCTCTGAATAAACAACCTACATTATAAGCATGTTGTTCACTTGAGTAAAAATCAGTATAATCTCCAACTTTAATTGGTAAAGTCATAGTCACCTCATTTTGTTCTACTAAAACTTGAGCTACGTGATTAGCATTGTCTCTTAAGTCAGCGAAGTCAGACACTAATAATTTATAAATTCTCAATCTTAATTCACTTGTTGCTTTTTTTCCTTTTAGCATCATAGTGTTTAAGAATTCTGATTCAAAATCAGAAGCTGCAAAAGGTAAATTATCTAAATACCCTAAAACCGATAACGCTTTTAAATCTATAATTTTAGAACCAATAGCAACACCAACTCTAGGCGTTAAAGAATCTGTTTTAAAAATTCCAAACGGTAAGTTTTGAATAGGGAAATCTGAATTTGAATCAACATCAATCCAAGATGTATGTTTTAAATCAACTATTACTGACATAATTTATATTATTTTTGTGTGAAACCTCTTGCAACTTTGCAAAAAGTATTAAATTTATTCTTTGAATGCATAAAGATACAAAAGAATTAGAAAACAGGAATAAAAAATGGCTTGGAAGAGGTGCTTTTTTATTTGTTATATTTCATTTTGTCACCTTATTAATTACAATTTTTCCCACTTCATTCACAAGTGAAAAAGCACAAAGAATTTCAAACTATTATGTGAGTCCTTTATTTTCACAATCTTGGAGTATGTTCGCGCCTTGCCCGTTAACAGATAATTATTTAGAATATAAGTTATATTTTGATGGAGATTCAACAGAATTAATTAAACCATCTGAGACAAATTTCAAATTCCATTCGGTACTTAGATTAACTCACCATGGAGATTTAGCAGTAGGAGAGTATAATTTATTGTATTGGATTAAATTGGAATTAGACCAGCTCAGAATTAAACCTAATCAAACTTTAAATGATGATGAACTACAAAAATTCAAACAATCGGATGGTAGTTTTTATCTAAAGAATTACTTAAATGGAGCATCACTTAATACAATAGGTGAAAAAGCAGATAGCTCAACCTTCATTCTGAATTATTATAATGTTAAAACAAATGAAACAAATAGTTATACTTTAAAGCATATTAAATGACAGCTATCACATCATATTTTACGTCAGAGTTCACCCATTGGTCAAAAATTGATTTTTTTAAACGTGTTTTGTACGCATTTCTGTTTTTTAACACTTTAACTTTATTGCCAGCAGTAAATGATATTTTTGGATATAATGGTTTAGCTGGTTTTAGAGGATTTAGATGGAATGGAACGGAGTCTTTCTTTAATTTATTGAGCCACCCTATAAACCATAATCAAACTTGGATCCATTGGTGTTTTGTCATAGGACAACTTTTTTTCTTAATTACTGGATTTTTTAGAGTTAAACCAGTTCTAAGTTCTGTTGCTATTTGGTTTTTAACGATTAATCTTTTTACAAAAGGAGGCCTGTTTTTTACTGGAGGAGAAGTATTAGTTAATTTCTTATTGTTTTATTTAATTTTTATTCAAAAACCGAAAGATAGTGTAAATTCTCTTTTTCAAACAGTACTAAATAATACATTTTATTGTATTATCTTAATTCAAATTTGTGTATTGTACTTCTTTTCTTTCTTTTGGAAATTGTATGATCCTAATTGGTTGAATGGAAATGCGCTTTATTATGTATCTAAAATAAATACATTTTCATCTAGTGGTTTAACTTGGATACTAGAGGATAATAAGTTATTAGGACAATTTTTAACGTATTCTGTTTTAGTATATCAAGGTAGTTTTGCTCTCGTAGTTTGGATAAAAAAATTAAAAGTTCCTTTTTTAATTATAGGTGTTCTATTTCATTTATCCATTAGTATAGGAATGGGTATATTTGCATTTGGAGTTATTATGTCACTTAGTTATCTGCTGTTTTTAGACAGTTCACAAATTAATTGGTTGAAAACTAGATTAAAAAAATCACAAAATATAAAGCAATAAAGCAGTCATTCATTCGTTTGATAGTCAAGTATGAAAAAAATAATTCTTTTCTTAAGCCTTTTTATCAGTTTAACTGGTATGTCACAAATTGGTGGTCAAAGTACCTATGATTTTTTAGATCTAGATTTTAACAGTCGTTCTATGGCATTAGGTGGTGACTTTGTTTTGGTGTCAGATGATGATGTCAACTTATCTGTTGCAAATCCAGCATCTATAACAGATAAAATGGATAACAACTTAAGCCTGAATCATGCCATTTTTCCTAGTGGAATTAATTATGGTCAGATTGTTTATGGAAAAAGTGTTAAAGACTTAGGAACGTTTACTGGACATTTAAGATATGTATCTTATGGTTCTTTAGAACGATTTGATGAGTTTGGGGTTCAACATGGTACATTCTCTGCAGGTGATTATGCTTTAGGACTTGGTTATTCAAAAAAACTGAATGACTATTTTTCACTAGGTGGAAATTTTAATCTAATTTTTTCACATTTAGAAACTTATAGTTCATTTGGAATAGGTGCAGATATATCAGCTCAATTTTATGACCCTAAAAACAATATTACAGCAGTGATAATTGCTAGAAACATTGGGTATCAAATAAAAGGATACACTTCAGGTAATCATGAACCAATGCCTACTGAATTATTGGCTGGTATTTCTTATAAGTTTCATCATGCACCATTTAGATTAAGTTTAATGGGACATGATTTAACAACTTGGGATTTATCTTATAACATTCCTGGTGCAGTAGAAACTTATGATGCTTTAACAGGCGATACTATTCCTGTACCATCTGCTAAGTTTGTAGAAAAATTATTTAGGCATATTAATTTTGGAATTGAAATTTTGCCTACTGATAATTTCTCTATTAGATTAGGGTACAATGTTAATCGCAGAATGTCATTAGGAGTTGTGAATAGAATGGGTATTTCTGGTTTTTCTGGTGGAGTTGGGTTTAAAATTAAAAAGTTTGAATTTGACTATGGTATTTCATTTTATACCGCTTCTGGTATTTCAAATATGTTTACGATAACAACTAATTTAAATGAATTTCAAAGGAAGAAGTAGTCTAGATTAAAATTTAGCTTTTCGTTACTAAAAAACACTTTACTGATGATAATTTTAATGTAAATTTCTATATTTGTAGAACTATGGTTGAAATTAAGTGTAAACAGTGTAATACTTGGAATGCAGATAGTCATTATTGTGAAAATTGCAACGCTGTAATTTCAATGGAAGAAGAAGCTAGACTAGAGAGTGAAAAGCAAGCTGAACTCATTAGAAATAAGCCTAAAACTAAAACGGATTTATTTCTAGAGAAATGGAAAAATCATCCTAATTTCATTTTAAAAGCAATTTACTATATCTTATATTCTATCTATTTCATATTTGCAAGTATTGGAGCTCTTTTTGCTTGGTTAACATTGATGACTCAAGCTTAATGAAGTTAGTATGGAATCCATATTTCATTAGCTTATGTTTACTCTATATCATCAACAAATTTACGAACTTCCCTGTTGATTCTAATTCGATTATTTCTCTCTTTTTTAAAAATTATTTTAATGATTTTTTGTATTTACCTATTGTTCTAACTATTTGTTTAGCATCTATTAGAGCGATTAAAAACTTACCTAGGTTTACATTAAATATTGGAATGATTGTAGGAATGACATTATTTTGTGCGATTACCTTTGAATTAATTGGCCCTAAGTACTACCTGCATTCAACTGGAGACTGGCTTGATGTATTGATGTATTCCATAGGTGCTATCTTTTTTTATTTTTTACAAAAAATATATGTTACCAATTCAGAAGTATAACTTATATTGGTATGAAATTCCTTTTAACACTATCCCTTTTATTTATAAGCCTTATTAGTCACAGTCAAATGGCTGGTACTTTAACAGAAATTTATTTTGAGTTTGATTCTTATGAATTAACCCTAAATGCTAAGCAAAGTTTAGATGACGAAATTATGTTATTTAATGAAACCTCAGAGATTAATTTAAGTGGGTACACAGATACGATTGGTGGTGTAAATTATAATTTGTACTTATCACAAAAAAGATGTGAAGCAGTAGCTGGATATTTAATTTCAAAAGGGATAAAAGCTAGTGCGATACATAGTGTTGGAAAAGGAGAAAGAGAAGAATACCTTCTCTCAGTTAAAAAGAGGGCAGTTTCAATTTCAGGTAGCACTTTTCATTCGTTGGAAAAACTGATTAAAAAGACTCCAAAGAAAAAAGAGATTGAAGTTATAGAAGAAGTAAAGGAACTAGAGGAAGAGATACAATCTTTATCGGATGATGTAGCTGATTTGGAAGTGGGGCAGACCGTTGCCATAAAAGGCCTGAGTTTTATTCCTGGAAGGCATATTTTATTACGTAGTTCTGAGCCAAACTA
>Ga0256845_1000683_pt1 | contig 30437 bp, 28 predicted proteins | sample RiftiametaG_FD_189101 | JGI IMG/M metagenome (GOLD analysis project Ga0256845, IMG submission 189101) | Tube worm associated microbial communities from hydrothermal vent at the East Pacific Rise, Pacific Ocean - Riftia | ecosystem: Host-associated > Annelida > Integument > Unclassified ...
GTCGCATCGCCGTCGCCATCCCCATCGCCGTCGCCATCCCCATCGCCGTCGCCATCCCCATCGCCGTCGCCGTCGCCATCCCCATCGCCGTCGCCGTCGCCATCCCCATCGCCGTTCCCATCGCCGTCGCCGTCCCCATCGCCGTCTCCGTTCAAAATGGGCGAGACACCGACACACTCTTCGACGTTTCCGTCGCCGTCGCCGTCGCCGTCGCCGTCGCCTGCTCCACTGGTGTTCGGTGAAATGTTCGGTTCGCTGAGACCGTCGGATGAACATCCCGAAGACACAATGGTGAAGCCGGAGAGAACCACCACGGCTGGCAGTTTACGAAGAACCATTTTTGCAAGCGTAGGCCTAAGCACGACGACGGCAGCGTAGCCTGATTACTCACGTAAAATCACGTCGCAAGTTTTCATTGATTGTTTGAGAGAAGCCGTCTGGTGTTTGAATTGTTCTGTCGCACACTGGAAGTTCTATACGTCAGCGCTACTAGAGCCCAAAGACTACGAACTGAGCGATCGGCGCGCACCGGCGCGAATCAAGTCGGAGGTCGCCAGGAGCGATCAGCCTCCCTCTCGTAGATCCCCGTGCGTTCCGGGCTCTGTTCGGGCACAATGCTCGCGCATGTCGAGAAGACCTCCCCGAATCATTACCGATCCTAGTCGTCAATGGCGGCAACTGCTCTCGGAGGGGGGCGCTGGTGGGACGAAGACCTATGTCATGGAGTTCGAGCAGGGATGTCTTGTTCAAGTGTTGTGCTCGGACGAGGGGGCGCCGATCGCTAGCTCCGTTACGTTTGTTCCCGGCGCGAAGCTTTCCGAGTTCGGTCACCCCGATAGCTAGTCATGAGTTTGGTCCCGTGCTGTCGGTATGGCGGGTGTTTGATCGCGGTATCGGACGGCGAGATTTGAGGACCCTTTGGCTCCTTAAATCTGGCGTGGAAGATTCCGCGGCGGGACTATCTTTCGGCGTCCGGGCTGGATCCGAAAGGACTCTCAGAGAATGAAACAAGCGAGTGTCTGCTCGATATGTTCCGTCTTTTCGAGCATACATTCGATGTCATCCTGGGAGAGGTTCATAGCCTTGAGCAGGGCGGCGGGGGCAGATGAAGGGGGTGACCACGGAAACTCGCCCATTCCCGCGGATGCGGCGAGGTGCTCAGCGAGAACCAGGACTCGGGCATGAGGATCTTCGAACGCCTTGCGTGAGTGATGGATAGCGATGAGTTTCGTCAATATCGGTGGCAACATCCATTTTGCGCAGACCGTGGCTCCGGTGCGTGCATGATGGGTGTCGAGAAACTTTTTTTCAGCACCCGCGAGGGTCATTGTTCCATCACGTACGCACTGAAGAGCCTGACCGAGCTGAGGTTGTGCTGCACGTGCGAGCACTAGGATTCCAATATCGTGCATCAGACCGGCCGTAAATAAATTGGCGATCCCTGAGAATTTTAGTGTTCGAGCGACGACCTCCGTCCACAGAGCGCAGGCTAAGCTGTGGCGCCATAGCGTTGCGCCATCGAGTAGGTCTGAGTCGGAAGTTTCGAACTGGGGTGCGAGGACCATCGATGCCGCAATTTTTTGGATCTCCACGATACCGAGCAGCTGCACGGCGCGCGTGATGGTGGCGATATTTCTCGAACCATAAAATGCGGAGTTGGCGACCTGGAGAACCCGTGCTGCCAAAGATTGATCGCGAGTAACCACCTCTTCGAGTTCACCGACCGTGGTATCGATATCGCCGGCGAGCCGGAGCGTCTCCACCAGGGTACTGGGAAGGGACGGGAGGTCGCTAATCGAGATCTGTAGCTTTGACTTTCTCGGTGGCCGAGAGGACTGCACGGATCCCATCACCATTGGCATCGACCCGATGGATGCCTGGCTGAAATACACATCGTGGTAGGTCCAAAGTAGGCCGGATCGTGGCCTCGGAGGAATTCCGTGCGCTGCCGGTGCGAGTGCAGCAGGCCCAAACGGCCCGCCAAAGAGAGGACCCGCGTATTGGACCCCCCATACTGCTAGGAGGGTTCAAGTTCACGCACGGTCAGAATCTTGTTCAGTTTCCTGGAGGCAAATTTCTGGGAAGCTCGACGTTATCAACGACATAGAGCACCTGGTCAGAATCTTGTTCAGTTTCCTGGAGGCAAACTTCCACACTCGGTTTGGCAGTTTGCGAGCGTGCAGAGCATAAGTGCCTGCGTCTCGGCGGGAATCCCAGTGGTGCCACATGCCCCAAGGCACTCGAGTTGGTTCCCTCCATCAAAGACACACTGGAGGATGCAAGTGCAGTCCGTGCTCACCGCACAGGCGAGCGCCTCATGCGCACAATTCTCCGCGACACATTCTTGGCAGGGGTTGCCATTGCCATTGCCATTGCCATCGCCATCACCGTCGCCGTCGCCGTCGCCGTCGCCATCGCCGTCGCCATTACCATCGCCGTCGCCGTCGCCATCACCGTCGCCGTCGCCGTCGCCATCACCATCACCATCGTCGCTGCTCGTCGCAGTGTTCGCCGCAGACAAGAGGCTTTCGTCCTCCGAACACGCTGGGAGGCTCATGAGTCCAACTGCAAGAAGGGAAAACGATGTCAGGTTATATTTGTGAAAAGTCATCACTGCTTTGTTCCGGAGATGTCGCTGATAGCGATTCGATCAAGTCTTACGGCGTGTCCATTTTTTTCGATGGATGACACGATCGAACCATTCACAAAGATCTTGATTTCGTTGAACAGAACACAGACCGGGGCGAGTATCAAGGATCGGCGGGGGCCATTCAATGCCAGGGCCTTCTCGATGGGGGACCTCTCGGTATTTGGTGGAGTGGAGGTGGCGAATTGACCTTTGCACGTGGAACGGTCGGTCGTGCTTACAGAGCTCTCGGCGGGTCGTGAATCTCTATCATGAGGAGTTTTTTGCTTGTTTCTGTCGTCTTCGTTGGCTTCGGTACCAACGTTCGGCTGCTACCCCGAGGCTCAGTCCAAATGCGAGCAATGCTAGGCCCGTGGCGATCGACAGGCGGGCCCGTGGAGGCGGGGTGGTGGCGGCAGCCGAAATCCGGCTGGCGACAAGCACCGTAATGTCTTCAGAACTTGCTGCCGGGACGATGGCGGCCGCGGCGGAGCGAAGCGTAGAGAGGACCGCATCCATGGTGGGATCGCCAGGAACAAGACTCGCAATTGCGGTGCCACCGTTCATGGTGGATCGATAACGGACCAAAACTTTTGGTGACAGTGCGCAGCTCGTTGGAAGCGTCACGGCAGCGCGGACGTCGTATCCGAGGTCGGCGATTGCTGATTCAATCTCTGTACCCAAGGCGACTTCCAAACGGGCGCGTTCTCCTACGCGCGTCGGCATGAGCGCGGGGTCTCCAAAAATGTCTTCCTTGTTCTGCCTTTTCTCGGCACGTGACGAAGATGGCGGGTGCGCAGGCTCCGGAAGACAAGCTGTTAATACGAGTGCAAAACAAAGGTATGCTGTGGTGTGGGCCATCTTCGCGGACCGTGGCTGTTGCGACGCTGGCGGATATGGCCTAGCGATTGGTTCGAGAACTACCTGGGATATGATTCGCGTCATTCGCAAAGTTTTCGTAGTCGGTCACCATAGAGCGATACTCGTTTTGACCCAAGCTCGGCGATAGACTCTAGAGCGTTCGCACCGCTCGCAGCGAGGCGGGTGAGGACACGTGTAGGCAGCACGACCTGGAGCGGGACTTCCCTTCGTTTTGATTCTTCGGATCTCCAGCGTTTAAGATCGGTCTCACGTTGTCTGTAGATTGCCGATGGGCGTTCACGGGAGGGGCGAACCGGAAGAGCTTGGGGGGTGCATCGCGCATCTTCAAGGCAATCGAGGAGCGATTGGCCGAGGGTTCGAACGATCTTTCCTTGCAGTCGGGTTCGTCGAAGCGCAGGCATATCCGCAGGATCTTGACGCGCGAGTGCGATGAGCGCTTGGTTGGCAATGAGCCTTCCCGGCGGGAAATCCTGCCTGCGTGCGACAGTATCTCGCCATCGATGCAGTGCGACGAGTCGACGGGTGTCGTCCAGATTAAGATCTTTTGCACCCTTGAATCCAAGAGCTTGGGCTGGGTTGAAGTTCGGGGCGTGAGGAGCCGCTGCCATGACCGCAGTATTGGCAAGCTCGACCTCCTGTACTAGGTCAGCGTCGGCAACCGCCATTTGTAAATCCCGTGCAACCTTCGGTAGGTAGATGACGTCGTCGAGGGCGTATTGAACGGCCGCTGAGTCTAGGGGGCGCTTACCCCAGTCGTATTGGCTGTGTGCCTTTGCGAGATGAACTCCGCAAATATTTTGAACAGCTGTTTGATAGCCCGTTTTTGGCCATCCGAGAAATGACGCGGCTTGTTGGGTGTCGAACACTCCATTCATGGCAATGCCATATTCGCGTTTCATAACAGCCACGTCGTATTCTCCACCGTGCAGATAGACGGTTTTCGCTGGGTCAGTAAGATGGTTTCGAAGTGGGGCGATTGGGTCGAGTTGCGATCCATCGAAGGCCAGGGGGTCGATGATGAACAGGGATCCTTCCACATTGATCTGGATGAGACAGACCCGCTCGCGGTAGACAAAATAGGAATTGGACTCGGTGTCGAGTGCAATCCAAGGGGCGCGGTTCAGCGCCTTCTCGAGCGGCGAAAAATCTTCGACGCTCAAGATCCGTTGGTGGGTGACCGTAGAGTCGTCCATTGCTCGAAAAGGGTACAAGAGGCGGCCACGTATCGTGGTCTATTTGTTTGCCGAGTAACGAATGCCCCGTTGGATTCATTCCTCGCCGGAATGTGCGGCCAGTCGCCCGCTGTTGTGTGTGGCGAGGAGTCCGCCCATTCGCCGTGCAACTGGCGCGGTAGGACTCAGGGGTTCGTGGAAGAGGGATAGCGTCGACGGGGAGAGCGGCTGATGAATACACGAGGCCAAGAATCCCCACTCGAGAGCGCATTTTCGAATGGATGGTTCGGGGATGGTCATCGGCGGAGACCGGCAATCATGCCTACGATCAGCAGCCATTGAAGAGTTCCCGCGAGACGACAATAGGCCGGGACCTTCGACCTTGACCGACCACGAGCGACAAGCGAGTGCGGTTGTTGTGAACATGTCGTTGATGAGTCGATTGTGTTTCTCGCCCATTTTTTTGTGATGGGGTGCCGAGTCGATAACGTTCCAACTGCGCAGGTGTCTGGAGATGGAGATGGCGACTGCGCGGGCGAGGAGGGTTGCGATTGCTTCTCCTGCGACATCTGCAACGAGGGGTTGGTATGTCGAGGGGGGGGGATCTGTGAGGTCGTCGTGTGCGGGCATGGCGTTCTAGACGGTCTTGAGGCCTGCGATGACGGGAACGAGGGCGACTGGATGGCTGCAACAACGATTGTACAGTTTCCGGGGTAGAGACATGGATCCGCACTCACTCCGCGGAGAACTCCATGGCGAATAGGTTTAGCGATGTGGTCGTGTCGCCCACTGGCAAGGTCTACGCTGTAGGGGCGCGGGAGACGGCCGATGTTGGGCAGGACCTTCTTCTCGTAAAAATCCAGTTCGAGTGGCGAAGTCTTGTGGGAAATGACCTTCAATGGAGATGGTTCGGGAGAGGACGAGGGCTTCGGGATCTGTATCGACGACACTGCACAATTTATCTGTATCGCTGGGGTGTCGAAGAATCCGGGCACGGACAACGACGATATTTTTGTCCTAAAGATTCGGGAGAGCGATCAAACGAGCATTTGGAAAAGGACAGTAGATGGCACCAATACTGTCGCGCTCGATGTCGCTCACGCGATTGCGATGGGATCTGATGGCGCGGTCGTTGTTGCGGGTGCGGTGGACCGAGAGTTAACCAACAAAGACATCTGGGCGGGGAAAAACGACAGCTCAGGTGGGACAATTTTGACCCAGACTATAGAGGGAGACGGGGGACTGAGCGACACCGCGAACCAGGAGAAAAATATTTGGGTTCGAAAATTGTCCTAAAATCTCGGAGCGACGCTCTGGACCGCGACCTTCAATGGATCTGAAAGCAGCACAGATGAGGCCCATGGTGTGGCGGTAGGACCTAATGACGCGGTCTTTGTGGTTGGATTTTCAAAACAGGTCGACAGCGATGTTTGGCTAAGGGCCACGATGGTGATGGCCGTATGACTGGGGAGATACGAGCGCGAGATCGCATTTCCAGATCGATCTCGTGCCAGAGTCATGAGCGTCGAGCGACGATGGAAACTTGGCCGTCTCTAAAGATTGACGCCGGATTTTTTACATTTCGAGCGGAGTGAACGGCGCTTGAACACGTTGACTTTGTTCAGCGCTGATTTTGCCTTCGCGCGGCTCTTCATTTTGCAAGCCGCGAGCACCATGACCTCCGCGGTCGATGATTTTTTATTTTTTAGGTAGCTCTGTTGAGCGAGCCTGTGGGCTTTAGCGGATTCGCCTTTCGCCAAGGCCAATTTTGCCTGCTTGAGGGCCTCTTTCGCAGACAGGGAGCGCGACGACGCTGCGGATTTCGCTGGCGACTGCTTTTGCGCTGCGGTCTGCTTCTTGGCGACTGTCTTTTTGGAGGGGGTCGCTTTCTTCGAGCGGGAGCTAGAGCGGGAGCGGGAGCGGGCAGGCGTGCTGGAATCTGCCTCTTTTTCTGTGGTGTCGGTCTGAAAGACGTCGGTGGCGATGCTCGGCTCCGCAGGTAACGGCTCCAGGGGGCCGGCCACATTGGTGACCGAGTCGAAGGCCGGTCGTGCCGTTGTTTTTTGGGCGGTCGTTCTAGGAGCGAGAGCTGCGGTCGCTGAGGGCGACATCTTTGTGGGACTCTGGGACGGCGTGGTGACCTGCGGAGACTTCGTTTGTACTTCGTGCCCGAAATCGTTGGACCCGGCACGAAGTACGACGGCAGAAGCAAGGATGAAGAGTCCCGCTGCGAGCCCGACGATGGCCAGCCGTTTGTGATGGGAGCGTTGTGGGCCCCGTTCATGCTGTGGAGAGGGTGTGGCGGGTTGCCCGGAACTCGGAGGGGTAGGGCGAATCTGATTTCCAACAACGGAGGTCGGCACATCGCTGGAGGATGCTTGGCCGGGAACCGCCAAAATCGTGTGGGCGTGGGGTACAGGCTCGAGATTTGCGGAGCTGTCGTCTGGGGGGCGCTCGTCGGACAACCCGCCGGCAAGCTCCGCTGCGAGACCTTCGATGACCGAACTTGTCTCGAGCGCTGTCGAGGTGCTCGCGGAGCCGGCGTTTGGCGGCTGGAGCGGAGGCAATGTGCGAACTGCCGTGACCTGGGGAGTGACGGTGGCTGCGGTCGGCTGCGCAGCAACGGGGTCACGCTGGCGACGCCGTGTGACCCCGTTGCTGCGGCCGGGAGAGGGCAGCTTTGGCGGTACTGCGGAGTGCGGCAGGGCCTTTGTCGTCTCGGTGGTCCTGGACGGGCCTTGGTCGGTATCGGTCGGCCGCGAATCCACTGACGACTCGAGGTTGGGGGCCGAGCGAGGCTGCCGCGACGGGGTCCGAGTGAGCGTTGGCGCCGCTAGTTTGGCGGAGCTTGGCTTCGGAAGCGCTGTGGACCCTGCTGGAACGACTTGGTGCGACGCCGCGGATGTGTGGGAAATTGTTTGAGCGGTCGGCGGCGTTCGCCCGGAGGGAGTGGGCAAGGGCCGGGGCGCCGGGGGAGGTGCGGCGGGACGAGTGACGACCGAAGGGGATAGCGAGGAGCCGTGGCCTTCCGAGAGCCCCGCTGACGATACGGGACCAGAGGGTGTTGGCAACGAAGGCTCGTGTAGCTTTGCTGGCGCGCGAGCCTTCGTTTTGGAGGGAGCTGGGAGGAACGGCGATAGCGACGGCATTTTTTCCACACCGGGAACTGCGGCGATGGGAGGCTTCGCGGCGGTGGGTGAAGAAGGATTGCGCGCTCTCGAAGGGGTCGGGAGGGAAGCCGCCGTAGGCTTCGAAGGGTCTCGCTGCGGTGTCCGTCGCTTCGTGCCGGTCGGCCCAGGGGTCGGAAGCGAAGCCGGCGAGGCGGAGGCCGATTGTGTGGATACGGGCGCCTCGGCTGGCGATGTTGCGGACCGATCCAGACCGACGTTCTTTCCCGCTGAAACCTTCGCAGAGACACGTCGTACGGTGGACCTGCCTGGAGTGGGAAGATTTGTCTTCGGGCGCGGCATCGTCATGGCCGCGCGGGCGGGCTTGGCCGCTTTTGTCGGAGGTGGGAGAGGAGGTGGCGGACGGGAGGCGAGAGATTCTTTGGCTTCAGGTGGGCTGCGCGTCAGGCCCTCGGCTCTCGGCACGGCGGGACCGAGCGAAGCCAAATCTCTATCTGGGGTGGGCTTGTTGGCGTCTTTGCTCACGAGAAGCCTGAAGAAGGGGCACGCGGGGTGCCTGACCTTCCGCGTGAGGGTGCCACAGCTGGCGGCGACCGACCATCGCAAAGACTCGATAATTTTAGGGCAGAACTTCGTTCGGTCGATCTGGATGTGCGCATAACGCTCTGCTTGCTGAGCGGCGAGCGCGGTCGCGGGGCTGGGTCCGCGTCGGTCGGACTGCGAAGGGCAGTGGATATCGTCCACCGGGTCGCTATTCTTGCCCCATGTCGGACGAACTTCCCTATGTCGATCTCGAGACGGTAGAGGCTGTTGAACAGATTATGGACGAAGATGGCGGCGCTGCCGTGATCGACTTTTGGAGCCCGAGCTGCGGTCCGTGCATGTCGATGGCCAAGGATTTTGCCATGGTTGCCGGCCAATTTTCCGACGACGAGGTCCGCTTCTTCAAGATTAACACCGCGACTCATGCATTCTTGGCCGCGCCATTCAAGATTCAGTCGGTTCCAACGATACTTTTTGTACATCGCGGGGTGGTTCTCGACGCGATCATTGGCGCGATGCCGGCGGCGAGACTTGGCGCGCGCAGCGAATGGCTCGCAAAAAAATCTTCGCGCAAGGGATTGTTGGGACGATTCTTTGGCCGCTAATCCGAGTCCGTCGGCGCGCCGAATACCGCGACTGTGGTGATCCTCTCAAGAAACGACTTCTTCTTGCTGCCTCGCCCCAACTCCAAGTTCGTGACGGTGACTCGGTCAAGGCGTTGCACCCGGTCGTACCCGTTGGCACAGGGGATGTGAAACTCGCTGAGTGAAGAGATCACGAAGTCCTGTTCATTGCCCTTGGATCGTTCGCTGCCAAGGTACATCATGATATGCCCGGGCATGTATAGCAGGACGATTCCTTGGGCGGCTGCCTGGCGGATCACTGTGCGCTTTTCCTCTGTAGGGAGATCCGAAACATCGATAGAAGGTGACCCGAGTTTCGCTTGAGTGGCCGAGTGGCGCGCAAGAAACACTCCGACGGTCATGAATAGGTCGTATATGAATCGGGAACAGTCGCGTCCTCCCCCATGTCCGCCCCAGCCGTATGGTTGATTGAGCGCGGCGAATGCGGTAGCCCACAAAATTTGGCGAGTGAGCGGCAGGCGTTCCGTGCCGTACGAAAGGCCCTCGGGGATTTCAGTAATTTCGAGACCGGTCGCTGAGGGGATCACGATCTGGTGTGGCGCCCTGCCGCTGTGGCGAGCCGCAACGAGAGGAAAATCGACGCCCATCCGGAGCTTGCTTCGGCTCGAACGAACGTCGCCAATCGAGGGCAAGTGGACGAGGTCCTTTAGGACCATCAGGCGAGGTTGTCGGTGGCTGAAACGCAGGATCTGCTCATGGCTGAGGGAAGGGGTGAAGGCCGAGAGGCCTCTAACCCACCCGACGCTGTGGCCGGTGCGAAGATAGGTCCAAGGCTTGGGCCGCCTGCCAGATCGACTCGGCGCTTCGGAGAGCAGGAGGCGAACCGCTTCGCCCTGATGGAGGCTTGAACACCGGTTTCTATCGAATTCAGGATCGCGGCTCGGCCGATAGATTCCGTGATCGAGAGGAACACAATAGAGCGGGACCTCGCGATGGACGATACGGAAATCTTCGTGTCTCTTGCGTGGATGGGCTCCCATCATGATCGTTTGTGCACCCAAAAATGAGCCCGGAGAACCTTCTACGAACTCGCCAGTCTGCAGCTTCTTTTCGAACCACGTCTTCCGGTCATCGATCTCATTCCGGATCGAAGTCGCGGAGAAGACTGTGGGACTCGAAATGTCGCGGTGGGTCCCCTCGACATTGAGGCGATGTGCGTTGTGACGGTCGATTTGCTGCGGGGATAGGAGGGTACGTTTCGCCTCGCCCGCTGGTAGTTTGGCAAGCCAAGTGTCCAGACGGAGGTGGCGATCTGCGATGCCGGGGGCCCGGGTTTGGTGACGGTCTTCGCCACCGCATTGACCCGAAGTCAGTTTTAACTTCGAGGATCTTTGAGCGGAGGGGACGAGGTCGAGAACGCGGAAATCGGTGGCCTCATCGTTGGGTTCGGTTTTTGAACATGAGACGGAAGCGAGCATGCAGACGTTGAGTCCGATGGTCAGTCGCTTGAGGTGCATCGCAGCGATCGAAACTCGGAGAGTGACCCACATGGTAGAGAATGGACGAGCGTATGACTCGCTAGGGGCGAGGTGGGGTGCCCACGGGGAGTGGGCCTTCATCCCATCGGAGGTGCACATGATCACGATGGGGCGGCCAATAGGCGCGGTTCTCGGCGTGGAGGAAGCGGCGGCCGGGCACTCGCTCACCGGCTCGTTGGTCGAACGACTTGAGGACAGTGGGGTCGTTGTGTACGAAATAGGCGATCGTATCGTCTTGAAGGACCAAAGTCGCAAGGACCCGAAGGCGTCGTGCGCTCAAGGTTTCTCCGCCAGTGGAAGGGACGACTTCGATCCCTTTTTTTCCGTGCTCGCCGGTTGACCAGATCGACCTTCCAGATTTTAAAGTATGCCAAACGCAGACGGGGCCCTCATCGTATTTTTTCTGTGGTGCGAGGGTCTCGTCGGTATCCCCGAACCGCAGAAGGTATAGATCGGCATCGACGCCGCGTTTGTGGGTCCAATGGTCGGATATTTTTCCCCCGGTGACTTCGCTGATGTCACCGATTCCGAGCAATGTGGAGGTCCGGTCTTGGTAGTCGCGGGCGAGGCCGGCGAGGGTCACGATCACATTTTTTTCTCCCCACTGGCGGCTGAGCGATGGTTGATTTGTTCGCTTAAAGAGATAGAAATCGACCCCCGGTCGTAGATGATCGGCCAGAGCCACCCACCGTTTTCCGTGGTGCTGGGCGTAATGGTTGCCGAGCGACGTTGCCGAAGCGAGCCCCTGGGCAGGAACGATGAAATGTAGCCATGCATGGTCCTCGCTGGTCGTCACCGCAAGGTCGTAGCGTACGAGCGGGCCACGACTCGATGTTGAGCTTGGGTGCTCGTGTCCGAATTTTGCAAGAGACATCCATTGGCGAACCTGACGAAAGGTCCCATGAATGTGTTGCGCACGATGTTCTTGGTAGGCCTGCCGAAGATCGTCATGAAGGCCCCGGGGGGGCCGCGATGATGCCGTCCTTCGTATACCCAGCGCTCGAAGCGAGACGCGAGCTTCCTCAAGATATACGGAGACATCGTCGCGCGTAAGTGCGCGGGGTCGAGGCTGCTTGCTAGCTGTCAGCCTCGTAGATTGTCGGACCTGCGGCAGGCGTGCCGCGTGCATATCGGGGTCATGGGTGGGGAGGGACGTGAAGGCGTGTCGTCGTGGCTCCGCCTGAGTCACCATCGCTTTCTCGACGACCGGACGTGGCTGGTTTTGTTCCCCTTGGCTGGGCACCAGGCACCCGGTGCCATGAATACCTCCCGTGAGGAGGTATCCTAGGATGAAACAAGAGCAACGGCGCATCAGATGGTGGGCTAAAATGGTTTGTAGATGGCCAGGTAGGCCGCAAGCATCCCGAGTACCGGAAGCGCAAACCAAAGAGCTCTCGCCGTTTCCGGTTTCCGTTTGGCCAGGACCATGGCTGCGCCGAGGGCCACCCACAGCACGAGTTTTGCGACGATCCAACCGGGCATACCGGGCACCGCCAAGGCTGCCATGGCACCAAATCCGCTGATGATGACCAGCAACATGCCGATACCGTGAAAGACCGCACCCAACTTTGAGTTTGCGTCTTTTTCAGTGGCGTGCCCCGCCATCGTTCGCAGGGCGAGACCGCCGAGGCCGACGAACACCAAGAGAACTCCGGCGATGTGGATCACCTTGTAGAGCGAAGCGGAGAGGGCGGATCCGAGAAGTAGGCCGGACATAAGCGGACGATACATCGAATCGGTCGATTCGCGCGGGCAAAGCGAGTTTGACTTCGAATAATCATGCCGCACAACACGCATGTCGTACACTGCGAGTGTGGCTGGGCATCGAGTTACGGTTGGGCCGCTCCCTGAGTGGATCGTAGACACTTCGTTGCTTTGTTGCTTGGGCGCCAAGTGGGTGACGGTGGAGGCGAGCCACGCAGGCATCTGGCAGAGGGCGGAGTTGGCACGGGAGGTCGCGGCAGATCTCGCTGAGAGGCTGCGCGGCCAGGGTTTTGCGGGACTTGAGCTAAGCGTCGTGGTCGACCCGCCACTCGCCCGCGGCGTGGTTCGAGGGGCCCGACTGACGGCGGCGCGTGGCCGTCGCAAGCGGACTCAAGCCTGGCGCAGTGGCGTACGTTTGGATGGCGAGGGGAAGTTCTCGTGGACCGCGGACGATCTTGCGCTGTCGATCGGTGAGCTGGCGGAGGGACGAAGTGTCCTCGATGCCGGTTGTGGCGCCGGAGGAAACACCATTGGATTCGCCAGGGCCGGATCGTCCGTGATGGCGGTGGAACAAGACCGAGCGCGGATCGATATGGCCATACACAATGTTGGGATCTACGGCGTTCGAGATCAGGTTCAGTTTGTGCTCGGAGATGCTGCTCGTGAGATGAACCGCGGTGGGCGTGATATCTTGTTTGTAGATCCCCCTTGGGGCGGCGAAAGTTACGACCGCAAATGTTTTGATCTCTCGTCGTTGAGCCTGTTCCAGATGGCGATGGATTGTCGCGGCTCGTACGAAGAGGTCTGGGCAAAATTTCCGGCCTCTGCGGACACTCGACAGCTCGCCAAGTTCCCCGGTCAGCTTCCCCCAGTGGCTTTCTTCGGAACCGGGCCCAGTGATTGTTTTCGGGTCAAATTTGTACTCATTCGTTTTCGGACCATTTAACCGCAGCGAATGAACGCCGTGGTTGATTGGCGCTAGACTCCAACAGGGCGCTTCCGCCCGCAATGAGCGTAGAGTATCGAAGCACTACGGCTCGCGAGTGCGACGTTGATCTGCTACGGTGTCCGCGATGTCCTTCCTGCGGACAATAATTCCGGCGATCGGATGGACGGGGCTCGTCATGGCCGGGCTGGCGGCATGTGAGACGGGACGGTCGAGTGAATCTATCGACTACGAATCCGACATCCAACCACTTTGGGAGGAGTCATGTGCGTGTCATTTGTCGATGGCAGGAATCGCCGCCGAGGCTGCCGGGCGGACCGACCTCCTTTTGAACCGCGACTCTAGCTACGCGATGTTGGTCGAACGCCAGTCTGAGGGAATCCCGTCCATGAATCGCATCGAGCCGAGGGATCTTGAGAGCAGCTACCTGTGGCTAAAAATTCAAGGCACACACCGTGCCGTAGGCGGCGAGGGAGATCAAATGCCCCCAGCGCTCGCCATGAAGCCCGAACACCTTGAACGCATAGAAGCGTGGATTCAGGGCCTCTGAATGTCGGCCAGGCCTTCTAGGCCTTTAGCCTGGATTTCAGAAGCTCGCCAAAACTTCCAACGGACGACTTTCCCCGTTGCTTTTTCCCGGCTCTGAAGCTGGCATAGTTGAGTCGGGCCTCGGCATCTTCGACCCCCTTGATAGAGAAGCGCAGCTGCCCCTTGTTGTCTTTGCCGCGGGCGACCACCCGAACTGAGGTTCCTGCGGGATAGGCGCGACGTGCGTCTCCACCAGGAGGAAGGTCGAGTTCGCGTGTCGGGACGATTCCGGCGCCCTTCTCAGTGGAGACAAGAATTCCGTAGGCTTCAACCTTTGTGACGGTCGCGTCGACGATAGAGATCTCTGCCCGGCCGCTTGTTTCGGTATCCTGGTCACCCGCTTGTCGTACCGACAGACGAATTCGTGGGTTGCCTCCGGCGACGGTTTGCTCGATCGCTAGCACCCGGACCTTGACCCTCTCCCCAACGGAGACCACGTCGCCGACGCTGGAGACCCGGCCGTGGCCGAGCTCAGAGATGTGCACCAAGCCCTCGATGCCTCCGATATCGACAAAGGCGCCGTAGGCCTGAATGGATTGCACTGTGCCATCTACGATCTGGCCTTCAGCAAGATTTTTCAGCAGATCGCGGCCCATGGTCTCGCGTTCTGCCAGCAGGAGTGCTTTTCTCGAGACGATGATCGACCGGCCATTGTCGCGCACTTCAAGGACTTTGAAACGCAGCGTCTGGCCTTCGAACACACTGATGTCTGCGGTGAATCCGATGTCAACCATCGACGCTGGGCAAAATGCACGCAGTTTGCCGATTTTGATCTCGAGGCCCGCCTTCACGGCCTTGGCAACCTCGCCATCGACCGGAGTGCCGGATTCGGCTGCGAGCTCAAGCATGCCGACATCTGCGGAGCCGCTCTTACCAAAGGCGGTCACAAGTGTCGGTCGGTCGCCTCCGCTCGCAACGGTGCAGCGGATGCGGTCACCCACCTCGACCTTGAGAACACCGTCCTTGTCTTCAAGCTCCCAGCGGGCCACTTGCCCCTCGCTGCGTGTTCCTACATCAACAAAGATCGTGTCTTTGCCAATTTGCACCACCGTGCCTTCAGTTCGCTTGCCGACGGGCAGGCTGCCTCCGCCCGACTTCCCAGACCCGGTGAGGGACTCGTCGAGGAGCGCAGCAAAGTCTTCGTCTTCTTCGGCCACGGGCGGAGAGTACACTGTGGCCCGCAGGTTGGAAGAGACCGGTGGAATTTGTTTTCGAAGGTCTCATGCGCGGCGTCGCAGGCTTCATCTCTTCCCGCGGAGGCACCGCGAAGCGCGATCCATGCGAAAATACGAGCCAACAGCCCGAGATTATCCGTTTGTGGGGCGCCTTCGTCGCTAAGCCACGGCCGTGGCTTAGCGACGAAGGTCCCGGTCGGAGCCGGTGAGATCAGCCCTGAGATTTTGTCATGGCCGCGAATTCCGGCGGGTTTTCGACCACCGACTTGGGCTGCCATGTCTTTTCGACGTCGATGTAGCCGGCCTTGCGCAAGACGATGCGGTGGGCCTGGCCATCACCGACCGGGATCTGGATTGTGCACGGGGTCTCGCATCGGAGGATGCCGTCAACAATCACGGTCACGTCTGGGACGCTGGCGTTGATGCTCGCTCGATTTTTTGGCAATTTTTCGAGCGGTAAAGTCTCCGAGGATGTTGCGGGATCCACTCCGGAAGTGCGGAGGGCATCTGAATCGGCAGTGCCGCTGTCGCCTCGATCGGAGGTGCCGAAATTTCCGAACATCACGATGGCCAGCAAGATCACGAGCCCGAGTGCGAGGCCGCCTAGGATGAACTTGCTGCGGTCTTCGCTTGAGTCGGCTGCGATGGAATCGGCGCTCGCCAGGGAAGAAGTCGTTGCGGTGATGACGCCCGAAGACTCCGAGATCTTTCGTGGTCCCGATTTCGAGTGTCTGTCCGTATAGCGGCCCTCTTTTACGGCTCGCGCGGCGCCAATACATTCGCCAAGCAATTCAGCGAGTCGTCCGCAACTTTGGACGCGTTTAGATCGGTCCTTGCGCAGTGCCATAGACAGAACTTTTGCGGTTTCGGCGCAGGCGTATTTGGGTGTGGGAACCTTCGACTTTACATGCTTCAGCATGGTCGCCATCGGGTTCTCTCCCGAAAAGGGCGGTCGACCCTCAAGCATTTCGTAGAGGATGCACCCCAGTGAATAGATATCGGTCCGGTGGTCGAGCGTGTGTCCGTTGCACTGCTCGGGCGACATATATTGTGGGGTTCCAAAGACTTCACCCGCCCGCGTGAGTCGGGTCGCGTCGAGGCCTCCCGCGATTCCAAAATCGAGCACCTTGACGACGGTGCTGACTCCGACGGTCTCAATGAAGATATTGTCGGGCTTCAGATCGCGGTGAAAGATGCCATGTTCGTGGGCCTCACTGAGGCTTTCGGCCACCTGACGTGCGTATTGGAGCGCCTCGACCTCGGGGATGCGCTCCTTCTCCATGCGATCGGCGAGGCTTTCGCCGACAAGCAACTCCATCACCATGAAGGGCCGACCGTCTTCTGTCGCACCATGCTCGAACACTCGGATTGTCGAGGGATGACGGAGCTGGGTCGTGACCTCAAGCTCCCGTCGGAAGCGGCTGACAAACTTGCGGTCGGTCAGACACTCTTCGCGCACCAGCTTGATCGCTACGTTTCGATCGACCTGGGTGTCGTAAGCTTCATAGACTACGCCCATCCCGCCTTCGCCGATGACGCGGACGATCTCGTAGCGGCCGTTAATTATGCGGCCGACCTCTTCGGTGGTGCTCATCGTTGGGGTGGGAATGTCGTGCTAGCGGCCGGTCGACGGGCGTCGCTACGAGCCGTGCGCGTGGGGAAGGACCGCGGCTTCGGGCTGGGCCGAAAAGGGTGCGGGAGTGTACGCCAATGTCCGTGAACGTATGATATCGGCATAGTTCACCGGCGACTCGAAGTCTACCCGGAGAGGGCAGGAACCTTCAAATTCCGTCCTTTGTTGAGGTGTGAACGAATTCGCCCGTTCCTGTTCAACACGGCTGTAAAAATCCCGAATTAGACATCGAACGATCCGATTATTCAGTGGGCGTGGTTACGTGACGAACGGAGACCCTTGCGCGATTCGTCGTCGATCGCTGAAAGTTCAGGATCGTCTCGCGGCTTGCCGACGACACAACACCACAACTCCGACAGCGATTTGGGCGCACTGTACGGCAGCGCACCTCGTACAAACTATCGCCGTCGCCGCACATGGTGACTGGCTTGCGCCGTGGCAGCGCCGTCCGTATGGTCGCGCCGCGATGTCCAACAGCGCACAAACCGTGAGGTCCCTGAAGGATACCAAGGAATCCGCAGGCGATCGGTCGAAAGAGCTTCATGTGCCCAGGCACAAGGTTCGAATTGTAACCGCGGCCGCTCTGTTCGACGGTCATGACGCGGCCATCAACGTCATGCGTCGACTCCTCCAGGCGCAGGGGGCCGAGGTTATTCACCTAGGGCACAACCGCGGCGCCGAGGAGGTTGTCGATGCAGCGATCCAAGAGGACGCCCAGGGGATCGCTGTCAGCTCCTATCAAGGGGGTCATATCGAGTACTTCAAGTACATGTACGATCTCCTGCGGGAGAAGGGGGCGGGACACATCACGATCTGGGGAGGGGGCGGTGGTGTGATCGTCCCAACCGAGATCGCAGAGCTGCATAGGTACGGTATCAAACGTATCTTCAGCCCCGAGGACGGCCGTCGCTTCGGGCTCGAAGGCATGATCAATCTGATCATCTGTGGCGCTGATTTTTCCACGGCTCCCCCAGATGCGCTTAAGGAACTGCGCTCGGCGATCGATGACCCGCGGGCCGTGGACTCCAGCGCGCGGCTGGCAAGATTGATCACGGTTCTTGAGGGCGCAGGCGAAGCCGCGGACACTCTTTCGCGTGCGGTGCGCGAAGCGAAAATCCCGGACGTACCTGTGCTTGGTCTTACCGGAACGGGTGGTGCCGGCAAAAGCTCGCTGACCGACGAGATGGTGGCCCGCTTTGTCGATGATCACCCCGAGCGGAGAATTGCGGTGGTCTCGATCGATCCGACGCGTCAACGGACAGGGGGCGCCCTGCTCGGCGACCGTATCCGAATGAACAGTTTGCTTCGGGGGAAGGTGTTCATGCGGAGCATGGCAACGCGGGCATCTGGGGCGGAGCTGTCTGTGGCTACACACGACGCCGTGCGTATGTGCAAACTCGCTGGATACGAGCTTATCTTGGTTGAGACCAGCGGAATCGGTCAGGGAGATGCCGAAATCGAAGGGCTCGCAGATGCGACGATCTATGTCATGACCGCGGAGTATGGTGCCCAGACCCAGCTCGAGAAGATCGAGATGCTCGACAGCGCCGACTTCGTGGCCATCAACAAGTTCGAGCACAGAGGGAGCAAGGACGCTCTTCGCGATGTTCGTAAACAGGTGCGTCGTAATCGGTCGATTCCCTACGATCTTCCGGACGAATCATTGCCGGTATTTGGAACTGTGGCGAGTCGATTTCATGATAGTGGGGTCAACGGTCTGTATGCCGCGTTGTGCCGTCACTTGAGTGTGCCGGGCGGTACCGGCTGGGACTGTAAAATTCCGCTCGAGCAACAGGCGATCGTCTCGGAGACCGACGACATGATTCCGGCGGACCGAGTTCATTATCTCGCCGAAATTGGTCGAAGTGTTCGGGCCTATAAGGCTGAGGTCGTCGCGCAGGTCGGAATTGCTCGTCGACTCGACGGGCTCAAGAGAACGCGGGCGCTCGCGCTTGAGGACTCGGGGACTGCGCACGACGACCGTGCGGTGACGATCGCTTGGATCGACGGCCAGATCTCTGCTGCCCGCCGTACTCAGAGCGTGCAGGCCCGTGAGGCCCTCGAAACTCTCCCACGTCTTCGTGAGGCCTATGCCGCGGACGAATTTCTTGTCAAAGTTCGTGGACGAGAATTTAGCTACCCGACGTCGTTTACGACGCTTTCGGGGACGCGAGTTTCACGGGTGAGCCTGCCTCGTGACGATGAACCGGGCGCCACCGTGCGGTACATGATGCTTGAAGGCCCCCCAGGACACTTCCCGTTTACCGCTGGAGTTTTTGATTTCAAGCGCAAGGGCGAAGATCCAAAACGCATGTTCGCTGGCGAGGGCGGACCGGGGCGCACGAATGCGCGCTTCCACTACCTTTCAAAGGGAGAGTCCGCGAAACGACTGTCAACCGCCTTTGATTCCGCGACGCTCTACGGGTGGGATCCCGAAGAACGGCCAGACGTCTACGGAAAAATTGGCGAGAGTGGAGTTAACATTTGCACCCTCGATGATGCGAAAGAACTCTACAAGGGGTTCGATCTGTGTGCGCCGAACACCTCGGTGAGCATGACGATCAACGGCCCTGCGGCCATTATTCTTGCCTGCTACATGAACACTGCGATCGATCAACAGGTCGAGAAAACCGAGCAAGAGCGCGGTCGCAAGTTGCGGCAAGATGAGTGGGATGAAGTCCGTGATCGGACCCTTCAAGTTGTGCGGGGAACCGTGCAAGCGGACATCCTGAAGGAAGACCAGGGGCAAAATACCTGTATTTTCTCAATTGAGTTCGCCCTGCGTCTGATGGGGGACGTGCAGGCCTATTTTATCCAAAAGGGCGTTCGAAACTACTATTCAGTTTCGATCAGCGGCTATCATATTGCAGAGGCCGGTGCGAACCCAATCTCACAGTTGGCTTTCACCATGGCCAACGGCTTTACCTACGTTGAATACTATCGAGCGCGCGGGCTTAAAATCGACGATTTTGCGCGGAATTTGAGCTTTTTCTTTAGCAACGGCCTGGATGCTGAATACACTGTGATCGGACGGGTCGCGCGGAGAATCTGGTCGATCGCTCTTCGCGACGTCTACGGTGGAGACCTGCGCTCACAGAAGTTCAAATATCATATTCAAACAAGCGGACGCTCCTTGCACGCGATGGAGATCGATTTCAACGATATCCGTACAACCCTTCAAGCACTCTTTGCATATTACGATCATTGCAACAGCCTACATACAAATGCCTACGACGAGGCCATCACGACCCCGACTCAAGAGAGTGTTCGGCGGGCGATGGCGATTCAGATGATCATCACGAAGGAGCAAGGACTCGCCAAAAACGAGAACATGTTGCAGGGATCTTACATCGTCGATGAATTGACGGAGCTTGTCGAAGAAGCTGTGCTGGATGAATTTTTTCGTCTCGACGAGCGTGGAGGCGTGCTCGGTGCCATGGAGAGGCAGTATCAACGCGGAAAAATCCAAGATGAGAGCCTGTACTATGAACGGCTAAAGCATTCAGGAGAACTTCCGATCGTCGGTGTGAACACGTTTCAAAACCCCGATCGGACCGGCGATGAAGAAGCCGCAGGGGTGCAGCTGACAAGAGCCTCAACAGAGGAAAAGGACACACAGATCACCCGTCTGCGAGAGTTTCAGGCTCGGCACGCGAAAAAGTGCCCGGTGGCGATCGAACGACTCAAGACCGTGGCGCGGGACGGCGGCAACATCTTCGAGGTGATGATGGATGTCGTGCGTGTCTGCAGTCTCGGTCAAATATCTCGCGCGCTCTTCGAAGTGGGCGGCGAGTATCGTCGGAACATGTGACGGCTGCGACACCATGAAGATGGAGAGCGTGCACCTGTGACTAGTGACCGCGAAGTTTTTGGATTTTCCGAAGATCTCGCTTGCTGGGCCGACCGAGTCCACGTTCTCTGCGCACATCGACGGTGGCGTTGGAATCGAGAGGGGATGGCGGTGGGGTGTGATCCGCGTACAGTGCTTGAGCGGCGGGAGCTGGGCCTCGCTTGTCGGCGAGGCCCAGGACCTCGACGATTTTTTCTCCGCCGGGTGTGCGCGCCTCTATCGTGTCTCCGTAGCGGATGAGCTTCGAGGCCTTGACCGTTTGGCCAGCCATTTTGACGTGTCCGGCCGCGCAGGCCGCAGAGGCGAGTGTGCGTGTTTTGAAAAACCGAATCGCCCACAGCCACTTGTCGATCCGAAGGACGTCGGGCTTGGCGTCGTCGCTCATACAGCACCTAGCGTGAACGATTTCGCGAGCGAGCGCCAACCGCTCGCTCTCTCGGCAAACGGGGGCCAATGGATCGTAGTCTGCCCGCCGTTGACGCGTATCTGTCGCGTATCTGTCGCGGAGATGACACGGGATCTAGAAGTCGCGTGGACCACGGGCCGAGGTTTCAGCATTTCAGTCGGGCGGGTGATTGAGTTTGCTCCGAAACGAGCGAGAAACTCATGCATACTTCCTGCGTGCATCCCGGCTGGTATCGCTGCTGTATCGCGCACGCGGAGTGCCAAGGCCTATCCGTCGAAGGGACCTTGCGGGCGTTCGGGTCGTCCCCCCCTGTCGAGGAAGAGAAGTGCGATTCGAGCTCGGACGATCGCGGACAGCCCCTTGGTGTGGAGGGGGACCCAGAGTTTTCTAGGCTGGTCTCATGGGCATCGAAACACGTGGAGGCAACCGAGCGGGCCGTTGCAGCGGGACTCAATGACGTCGATGAAGCCCAGGCGAGGTTGTTCGCCCGCCGTTTTCGCGCCGTGTTTGGAATCTTGGCGCAGTCGAACGCATTGGAGGCGGAAATCTATCGAGTCGCCTTGTTGTGTCGGGTGCTGGAAGTCATCTCGGGTCCAGATCCTCGTGCACTGCGTGTTCGAGCTCTATGCGATTTTTACTACTCACAAGCTGCGCTCTTGCATCACAAAAGCGCAAGCCTCGGACAGCCTGTGGCGACGCTCGAAGAACGACTGCGAGACGCTCGCTGGGATGACATTGCCCCAGGCATCGCCCACGCGCACGTCAAGGGGTTGACTGACCTTGGACCCGTGAATCTAAATCTGTTGCGCCAGCGCGAGGGGCATATTCAAACGCTTGATTGCCGCGGCGAAAATCTCGTGGACCTGGTTCGATCGCGCGGGGCGATCGCGGCGGTCTCGGGTGGTTTTTTTCTCTATTCTGAGCCCAAGATCGAGACTCCAAGCGCCCGAGGTGATCCTGTGGGTCTGCTGGTTGGCCACCGCTTCCGTCCGCCCGTGTTTTGTCGTAGCGCCATAGTCGAACGCCGAGGACGGTGGAGTGTCGAGACGATCGGCCTCAATGCCGTATCGGTGCGTCTGGGAGAAAATTGGGTGCGGATTGACGCGACCAACGAGGTGGGTGCTTTGGGATTGAAGGCTGTTGCCTTCAATCGTGCTTGGGGTCGAGATGTTCCCTGGCGGAACTGCATTGCGATCGTGGGAGACCGTGTTGTGGGTGGCACTGAGATCCCATTGGCTGGTTTCGTCCTCGCTCTGCCTTCGGACCGAGATTGTCGGATGCTCTTGAAGGGTGACCTCCGGGTTCACTACCGGATGCATGACCCCATGGATGCCGGTATGGCGGGCGGGCCGGCACTCTTGGGCGCGGGCGCTTTGAATTTACGACGGGAGGACTTCGCAAAAACGGCTCCGCCCGTGACATTTTCGCAGGATGAGACCTTCGACCAAAACCTCCTACCGAGAATGGCCGCGGGGGTCGATCTCCATGGCACGCTGTTCTTTTGTGCGGTTGACGGCCGAAATTTCCATCGCGCGCCTGGGCTCACGCTGGGAATGACGGCCCGATGTATGGCCGCGCTTGGATGCGTTCAAGCCATGAATCTCGATGGCGGATCTTCGAAACGCATGGTTGTTGGTGAACGTGCTGTGGACCTCAGCAGCACCGAGGTCCACAGCGGATCCGCTCCAATTGAACCAGTGGAACACGAGATCCGGCCGGTTCGATCATGCATCTTGATGTACTCTGAAGCCCGAAGATGAAAGCTCTGATTGTATCTTTTTCGATCGCGCTGGTCTTGACGTCGATTTTTGCGTTTCGCTTCCGAGCGTGGCGGAAGCCGTGGCTATTGCTGGGCTATTTCGCATTCTTTCAGACGATCGAGGGGGTGGCTGAGTACTATTTTATTCCGGAAGGTGCCTTGATGTTCGAAACAGCAGCGGTCTGTTTCACAATTTCGGGGCTGTTTATTGCCGCCTGCGTATTGGTTGACCGTTTCGGTGATGCCGAAGAGCACGACTGAACGGACGGGGCTCATGCGCGGCGTCGAGGGAGACGATTCTGGTCAAGATCGAGTCGAAGAGGTGCGGAGAGCGAGTGGATTGAGTAGTGTGCCCCCATGAGCGCGTCCCGAATTGCCGAGCTCCGCAGTCTCATTTTGAAGGCAAAACAGGCCTACTACTTCGGGGACCAACCGCGGATGACAGACCTGGAGTTCGATGGTCTTGAGGACGAGTTGCGGCGTCTGGCACCCGATGATGATGTCTTGGCGCGGGTCGGGGCACCGGTATCCCCGAAGAGCTTGCTGTCCAAGGCTCGTCACGGAATTCCGATGGGAAGCCAGGCGAAAGTGAACTCAGAGGCTGAGTTCACAACCTGGTACAAGAAGATGGCCGAGAACGGCACCGTGCATGCATCATTGAAGGGAGATGGTGCAAGCGCGGCGGCCTACTACCGTGAGGGAAGGCTTGAGCAGGTTATCTCTCGCGGAGATGGCTCCGTGGGGGAGGACATCACCGCAAACGCAATTTGCTTCAAGGGGCTTCCGGCTTTCGCGGCGCACCCCGAGTTTGGCCCGTTTACGGGCGCAGTTCGTTTTGAGGTGATCTTGACCAAAAAGGCCTGGAAGATCGTCGATCCGAGCACCGCAACAAACCCGAGAAATCTGGGGACGGGAATCATGGGCCGAAAGGATGGCAAAAATGCGAGCCTTCTTAGCGTCTACGCTTTCGATGTGGTGGGCAAGGGCATTGAGGCGAGAAGCGAGTCCGCGAAGAGTCAGGTCCTGGTGAGTCTAGGCTTCTCGCCCATGCCCTACCGGACTTGCGGGAGCCTCGACGAGTGTGTGGCCTACTACAGCGAGGTCGTACGGACTCGCTCGGACCTTCCATTTTGGATCGACGGGGTGGTAGTGAAGATCGATAGCATCGCCTATCAAGAGAGTCTGGGCGCCACTTCGGGTCGACCGAAGGGACAGTTGGCGTGGAAGTTTGCGTCCGAGGGTCATGAGACCTTTGTTCGCAGCTACGTGATCAGCGGTGGCCACACGGGGGTCTTGGTTCCGACGGCTGGGTTTGACCCTGTTGAACTCGGTGGCACGACCGTACGCAACGCGGTGCTTAACAACTGGGAGGAGATTGAGCGCCTCGACGTGGCGATCGGCGATCGGGTATGGGTTGTTAAAGCGAACGATATTATTCCAAAGATCATCGAAGTTCGAGAACGGGCATTGCCGGGTGACCGTGTTGAGATCAAGGAGCCTCGGGAGTGCCCTTTTTGTGGATCTCCGACAGGTCGGAGACGGAATGTAATGGGGGGCGATGGCGCAGCAACGATTTGCCTCAACCGCGAATGTCCCCAAAAGACCTCTGGAAAGATCAAACGGTGGATTCAGGGGCTCGACATCCTCGGCATTGGGGACTCGCTGCGCCAGGCATTGATCGACCAAATGAACGTGGAGGATCCGTCGGGGCTCTACCTACTTGAGAAAACCCCAGAGACCCTTGCCGAAGTCGTGATCAATAGAGAACGTGGTCTCCGATTGGGGACAAAACGCGCAAAAAACGTTCTTCACGAAATCGAGAAGAAAAAACGACCTGGCTTGGCCCTGTTTTTAGGATCTTTGGGTATCGAAGGCCTCGGCGAGCGCCGCGTTGAACTGATGGTGAAGGCTTCGGCGGGAGAGTTAGACTCTCTGGAAGAATGGCGAAGGGGCCGACTTCGAGACGAGGAATTTTCGGCGCGTTGTGGAGTACCGAATCTAGGAGACCGTATTCAAGACGGGATCGACGCGCTGTCGATGGTTATCGATCGGCTACTGGCTGCGGGCGTGACGGCGACTTACGATCGACCGATCTCGATCGACCCGGTCGATGGTGGTGAGACCATTTGCATCACCGGTAAGCTCCCGAGCGGAAAAAAGAAGACTGACTACGCTGGGCTGATTGCCCAGGTGGGCTATAGGCTTGTATCTACCGTTTCGACGGACCTCGATTTTTTGGTGCTCGCTGACCCCGAATCGAAGAGCGCCAAGACGATGAAGGCTAAGAAGCTGGGCGTGATGTTGCTCTCGGAGGAGCAACTGGTGGCGATGCTTGAGTCGTAGCATTTCGAACCCGCTGAAAATATTAGAGGCTCGACGTGGGACGGGCGATGGGAGAGAGGAAGGAAGCGGGCCATGCGCCACGTCAATCCGTCCGAAAGGTGGCCACGAGTCTCTCAAGGGATGAGGGCAACGGTCGATGTCAAGGGCGTCGAAGGAAGCAGCCCGATGGATGATGATTTAAGTGATGGTTCCAATGCAGGCGATGCGGCGGTGAACTCCCGGCCGGTCGTCGTTTTTGCCTATTTGCCCGATTGTGAGGAGGGGGCCAGTTCGCTCAATGATTCGTTCGTCGAGCTCGGCTACGGGACCTCTCGGCTGCTCTTGGATGAAGAATCTCGATTGTCCGCCACATTGAACAGCATGGTGAGCAGGACGTTGGTTGTTTTTTGTGTACGCACGACAACGGACCTCGTCGATTGTTCAAGATGGACGACGATACTCGATGCGAGACAGGGTGACTTTCGGTGGATGACGGCAACCATGGACGGGCCAGAGCTCGGCCTTTGTGTCACGGAGATCCGCGCTCAACTACGCGTACTGTGTGAAGGTCCGGACGAGCGTCCGACGCAGGACATGGTTCCGCCCGCGATCGTGGCGGAGACACTGGCTGCGTATTTGGCGGATTTCGAACCGAGCCCAACTCCATGCGTGAGTCCAACTTCGAGTTCGACTTCGAGTCCGACTTCGATCTCCAGCGGGCCTCTTTGTTTGGATATTGGGTCCGCGCCCATCTCGATGCCGAGGTCTCCCTCGAGTGGATCCACGGGCGTGGCCGCGCCGATGGCGGGTCTATTCGCCATCACTGTGGCCTTGGTGGCATGGGCCGGATTCACAAGGGGGGCCACGACCGATTCGTACCGACAACGCTCAAAGAACACGGCACCGATTGTGGCGCCGGTGTTGTCCCATCATGATGAGGTCGCTATCGTGAGATCGATCGCAGATGACTCCGAGGTGGTTGTCCTGGGTCAGGGTCCCGTCGCGGCTCAAGAAGCCGTTGATGATGAGGACTATGTTCGAAGACTCGTGGTTCCAAATTTCATGACCGACGACTCCGGAGCGGACGACGTCGAGGTTTCGAAAGCTTCGGAAGCTTCGGACGTCGCCGAAGGTCCACTTGGGACCGCAATCGAAGACGGGACGGTGCGCCGTTCTGGTGATTTTTTGGTTCTGATTGGGCGCCGCAGTGTCGATTGGCTTGCAGCAATGAACTTTTGCCGCAGCAGAGGCGATGCCGGGATCGCGGACTGGCGGGTGCCTTCGCGCTCTGAGGCGAGTGAGTTGGCGACGGGCGATACCTTGCCACCGGAAGTGTTTTGGACGCGAACGCGCGCCGACCGGGAGGGTGGACTCGCATTTGTATCGAACAAGAGGCACAGCGGATTTTCCAAAGCGAGCAAGGATAGCGTCGCTCAGGGGATATGTGTGCACCGTAAGGGGATGTCGGAATGACTAGAACTTCGACGATCGGAGTTCGACAATGAGGCTGCCAAAATTGCCGTCGTCGTCGTCGATCTCGGGCGCGATGGCAATGATGTGGGCGGCCTGGTCGCACCAGTCGATCACCATCGGCTTGAGGACAGGATATCCAGCGCTAGAGATTCCCTTGCCGAAGATGACCCGAGCGTAGGGGTTCCCCCTACCGATCACCGCCAACATGAACAGCCGCAGCTGGGCGTGAGCGCTGTGTTTGGTGAGCCTTCGTAGACGAATTGTGGGCAGATAAGTGCCCCGAGCCCTTTGTAGCAGCACCCGTTGGTCGCTGGTGATGTGTGGATTCATGGTCATGGCGTGAGCGATGGGTAGAGCGTCGCGCCAGTGGGCTCCGTGCCATCGTTTCGCCTCTAGACCTGGGACGGCTGACGAAAAATCATCGACCTCACAAGCCGTGGGTGTGGGTGTGGGTGTGGGTGTGGGTGTGGGTGTGGGTGTGGGTGTGGGCGGCTTGGGTAAAGATTCCGGGATAGGCACTGAATCGGCCACCATCACGATCTGTGTGTGATCGAGAAAATTGGTGTCGTCGGTGCTATCGGAGTCATTGGCAAGCGCCGCGAATGCGAGCTCCATGACTTGAAGCTCGGTCAGCAGGCGCGGCGGCGACTGAGGGTCTTCAGAGGGCGGAGGCGGGGCTGGGGCCGCGGGAAACTCGATGTCGAGTTCTTTCAGTTTCTCCTTGAGGTAGCCGAAACGGTGTTCAGCGCGCCGACTTTTTTTGTTCGCCACGGTGGGCTACAGCATAGACTTTCGTGTAGGTCTGCACACCACCTGGACCCGGTTTTTCAACGTTTCGTTGCAGACGATCTCGCGGCTACGCGGCCAATTCGTAGCGGGTGACTCCAGCGCTGAAATGTCCGGATCCAGTGATGAATCTACATTCGATGGAATTGTGTTCGCGTTGATCCACCAATTTCGCGCTTGGCAGGCCGAGCTGGCGAATCACGCCCTTTTGCTCGAGTATACGGATCAGAAGACCCCCGGCATTGTTGGCGAGCTCAGCGAGAAAATCTTCGAGGTCAGAGGATCCGGCATCGGGAGGTGTATCGAGGTCCTGCGAGTCCATCGCTAGCTCCCGCGCCATGTCGACGTCGATAAACATCCGTAGGCGGTCCGAACCCATGGCGATTTCGAGCTGGTAGTACGGCGATTTTTCACGCTCATCATCGGTCATGGGGTTGGCTGTGGCTGTGGCTTCTTCTCCGCAGACGAGCACCCATGCTTCGTTTATCGCCCGGACGAGCGCCGCGTGATAGACCGCGGTGATGCCGAAAACCGGTCGAGGTACGCCACAGGCCGACACTGGGCGGGGGGCGGTAGCGCTGGGCCCCGGGTCCATAGCGATCTCGAGTTGGCCGAGAAGTTCGTAGCGCCCAGTAGGTTTAGCGAGCGTCATAGTGGCTCCGTTCGCCTTCAGCTCACTGATGACGGTCGTTGTGGCCGTGCTGGTGAGGGCGATCATCGCCGTCTCGCGCATCGCCGGTACCGCCCGCGCGAGGCGGAGAAATCCGATTCCATCGAGCTTCGGCATGTTGACATCGAAGAGCACCAAATCGATCGAGTCCGAGGTCTTTAGCGCACACAACGCCTCCAGACCGTCTGCGGCCAGGGTGACCTCGTGTCCGACATCAGCCAACCACGAGCGCGCTTGGTTGCGCCAAGTCTTTGAATCGTCCACGACAAGGATACGCATAGTATAGGGTCATCGTCCCGAACTCGTGAAACTGGAGTCGTGCGCAGGCAGCCCGGCGCGGCCCACCATGGTCCCGCGAGGAGAGGGGGCCGACGGATACGTGCGTCGTCACGAATGATCGCCGTGGGTCTCCTTTGACGAGTCTCGATTTTCGAGTCGAGGAATGGCGCCCGAAATCGAAACCCGCCAAAGCGCGTGGCCGCTCGCTGCGTATTTTCGTTCAAACGCTGTCGTTGGTCTCTCTGTGTGAAAGGGTTCAACGACGACGCCTGTACATCCGCAATACTGCGCAGCATGGGCAAATTCTTCGGCGTAGATTCGCCAATTTGTGCGTATCTCGATGCAGGTCGCTCCGCTCAGGAGTGCCGGGAAGATACTGTGCCCATACCATCTTCGTTGCAGCTGACCAGGTTTGGGGTAGGGATTTGGGTAGAAGAGATACAGTCGATCGAAGCGCAGGGCGATCTCGTCGGCTCGCAGCCAAAGGCGGACAAGGTCTGCTCTTTGAAACTGTAGATTGATAGGGTCCGCTCCAGTGGTCTGGTTGCGGCCCTTGAGCAAGCGATGCTCCGACCGGTCAACGCCGAGCACGAGATGATCGGGTCGGATCCGGGCGAGTTCCGCTGAGCTCTCGCCGGTGCCGCATCCCGCGTCAAGGATAATCGGGCACCCACGGGCTTGGGCATTCTTCAACTGGATGAGTGTCGCAGATGCGTCGATCTCGTCGGTCTCGCCAGGCGGAGCGACGGGGTATTTGTATGGCGCCCGGAGGTGGCGATCGAGAAGGGCCTCGACTCGGGCTAGCCGCAGATCGAGTTGTCCCACGGGGATACGGCTTCTTCCCTCTCGGATCATTTTGATATCGTGCATCGTCATAGACGTCGTCGCAAGTGATACGACCGGTGGCAGCCCCGCATCTTCCTCTAGCGCATCTTTACACGGAGGCGGGCCCTTGTTGTGGCCTGGTCGAAACGTTTGGACGATGGATGAAGACGAACAGCACGCAGCCAGATATCCATCCGAAAAAAGATGAAGCGAGGGGGGGCGTAGGAGGCGGGGGGATTCGGTTGAAATTACGTATAGGCCTGGGACCAAAATGCTAAGTCCCCATGGTATGAAAATATTGAAACTGTGCGAATGGTCTCCACATGAAAGCGAATCTTGCTAGCGCCGTTACGTCGTTGGTCGCCGTGGCGTGCTTGGCGGCATCCGTAGCGAGCGCAGTCGGTTGGGCCGTTGGGCTATGACAGGACGATCAACGCGATCGATTCAGCCACTGTAGAACGGCGTTATCGAACGACACTGAGGCGATGGATCCGAGCATCAAGGCTCTATGATACGGTAGAGACGTGGCGAGTGATTTTGATCTGTTGGAAGGGGGGCGCGCCGGTGACAACGCGAGCGGAACAAAGCTCCTGCATCGCCATTTTCGTAGCTTGCACCGTTTTTTGCCAACAAGGTCGACTCGGGCGTCGATGATCTTATTCAACAGACGATGTTGAATCGAGTGAAGAGCCGGGACCGATTTCGGGGGGATGCGAGTTTTCGGACGTACCTATTTACAATTGCGCGTAATGAACTTTATGCCGCATTTCGAAAATGTCGTCGTGATCGGGCGATTTTTGACCCTGCGATTCATTCAGTGTTGGATATGGGAACATCCCCAAGTTCGGCGATTGGTAAAAAGGACGAGCAGCGGCTGATGCTGCAGGCAATGTATCGCCTCCCTGTAGAGCTCCAGATCGTTTTGGAGTTGTTCTACTGGGAAGACATGAGCTCCGACGAACTCGGCACGATCTTGGACATTCCGGTGGGGACGGTGAAGAGTCGTTTGCGCAGGGCGAAGGCTTCGTTGCGGGGAAAAATGGAAGATGTTGGGAGCCGAAAAGAAGTTCTGGCGCGCACCCAAGACGATTTCGACGGATGGGCGGCGTCAATTCGCGACTGCTTTGTGAGCGGAACGACCTAAGGATCAGTTCGGGGGCTTTGTTCGCTCGATCGCAATTCGATCACGGCACGAAGTTTGGCGAGTTGTGTTCGCCTTGCATTAAAGTCAGGTCCGAGAGGCATGTAGATTTTGGTGGCGCTGGCGAGAAGCTTGCGTACGCGGACGAGCGTGTCGTCGTCGATCTCCTGTAGGCCGAGCAGCAAGGTCGCCAGGGCAAGGTAGGTGTCGCCGCTCATCAATGGGGGGCCGTTTCCAGTGCGTTCGATGAGGTTCATGGATTTTTCAAAGTGGGTCCGTGCCAGGGCGATCGCATGAAAAAGCTGAATGATCTCGATCAGCTAGGTCTCCGATTCGAGAACCGAACGGCGATGTGATCTCCTGCGCCTGATGGCAAAGCGACGCGTGCAAGCACTCAAGACCATGGG
>Ga0256845_1000684_pt1 | contig 30421 bp, 29 predicted proteins | sample RiftiametaG_FD_189101 | JGI IMG/M metagenome (GOLD analysis project Ga0256845, IMG submission 189101) | Tube worm associated microbial communities from hydrothermal vent at the East Pacific Rise, Pacific Ocean - Riftia | ecosystem: Host-associated > Annelida > Integument > Unclassified ...
AGCGATAAAGAACTACATCTATTTTGGACAATAACCAAAATGGTGTATTTCTAAATCGGGGTTAACCCTTACTAAATGCCGTAAGTTCACTATTTCACAACTCCTACTGCATAAGTCGGGTTAAATAAAGCAGTATATATTCTTATAGGGAAGAGAGTTAAAAAATAAAGAAGGGTTTGCAAAAAAAGTTTGTGGATGTAAATTATATCTTTGAAAGGAATGTGATAAGGTTGGTTTGTGAATTTGAAATGCCTAATTTTTTTCTTAATCGATAACGTGCTGTTTCAAGAGAAGTGGGGCGTTGTCCTGTAAGTTCCGATATTTCTTTTGTTGTCATATTTAGTTTTAAAAAAGCACAAAGACGTTGTTCGTTTGGTGTTAAATCCGGAAAACGCAGTAATAGTTTTTCGTAAAAATCGCTGTGAACTTGATTAAATCTGAGTTCAAATTCTTGTGTTACCTCTTCGTTGGTTATTTTATTTATCTCTTTTGATATGCGATTTATGGCTTTTTTTGTTTCGTCTTTCACTGCTTGATTTTTTATGTCAATAAGTTTTTCGGATATAACCGACAACACTTCGTTTTTTTTCATTAGTGACATTACATTTGTAGTCAACTCTTTATTTTTTATTTCAAGCTCGTGTTCCAGTTTTTGTTGTTCCAAAAGAGCATTTTTAGCTTTTACTCTTAATCGTGCAAGTATCAATATTATTATTATTAAAGCAATTAATAAACTTATAATAATAAATAGTGTAATTAAATCTTTTCGTTGTTGTTCTATCTGTTTAGCTTGTTCTTTTTTATCAAAATCATATTGCAATTCCAGTTTTGCAAGTTCAGCTTTATTTTGCATTAAATATAAGCTGTCGCGTGTTTGATATTGAATTATTAAATATTCATATGCTTTATCAATATCTCCTTTTTGTAAATATATTTTGTGTAGTATGATTGCCGCATCGAAAACAATTTGCTTTAAATCTTTTTCTTGTCCTTTTGTAAGTGCATTTTGAGCATATTTTAAACTTAATTCAGTATTATTGGTTTTACTATAATAGTTTGCTAAATTAAGTTGACACTTAAGTTGTAAAATAATATTTTGTAAATCGGTAAATATCAATAATGCCTTATTAAAATACTCTAAAGCTGCTTTATTTTTATTAAGATTCATGTTAATTGTACCGATATTCATATAATTGATGCCTTCCCACAATTTATTTTCAAGTTTACGATTTATTATACTTGCTTTATGGAAAAAATCTCCTGCTTTTTCGTAGTCTTGCATAGCTTCGTAAACAGCGGCAAGATTATTTAATCCGCGAGCTATTCCTTTTTGATTATTTATTTCTTTGGCAATATTTAATGATTTGAAATAATATTCAATGGCTTTTTTATAATTATATTGATAAAAATTAACAGAACCAATATCACTCAATAGTTTTAATATTCCTTCTTTATCATTTTGTTGTTCAAATATTCGTAAAGATTTAAAAAAATATTCAGAACTTTTTTCGTAATTATTTAATTCAATGTAAATAAGTCCGGTTATTCGATAAGCAAAAGCAAGTTCTTGATTCATATTTAATTTTTCAGCAAGGTTTATTGCTTCTTCGGCGTATTTCATAGCCGCTTTAAAATTTGTTTTACTCCAGTTTATTTGTGATAAACTTATTAATGATTTTAAAATTCCTTGTCGGTCACCAGATTCTTTTGATAAATTATAAGCATTGTTAGCATAATTTAGAGCTTTATCAGGATTGTTGTTTCGCAATTCATCTGATAATTTTAAAAGAATATCTATTTTTTCGTTGGCGTTTTTTGTAATTTTCAAAACAACCTCAAGGCTGTCACTTTTTTGAATAGATTGAGCATAACCCGACAGCATAACAAAACCGCTGCAAATAACTAACAACCATTTTGTAAAATTTTTTTTCATCAAAAGCAGAGAAATAATAAATTTAAAGTTTACTTAATAAGTATCCAAACATTCGGATTTGTCGATTTCATTCTATTCCATTCATTCACTATATCATTCCAATTATCAAATCCTTTGTAGCTGACACAATGGAAACCGTTATTTCTTTCAATAATTTCCGATTCGTATCCTTCCGATATAAGTTTTTGATTAAATTGTTCGGCATTCGAGAAAACTTTAAAACTTCCGCCTATCAAATAGAACTTTTTTGAACTTTCGTTTACGGTTTCTTCTATAACGGTTGGTTGTTTTTCTGTTGTTTCAGCTTGTTGATGTTGAATGTTTGTAGTATCTGATGCAATAGTATCCGATACAATAGTATCTGATGCAATAGTATCCGATGCAATAGTATCGACAACAGGAACTTCAACAACAGGTTTTGTAACTTCAACAACTTGTGGAGGAGTATCTTTTTTAAATATACTTATTAAATCAAATTTCATAAAAGCCCAATAGCCACCGCCTATAATTATTACAGCTGCTATAATAATAATTAATGTTTTAGCAGTATTGTTGCTGGAACTTGTTGATGTAGCAGTTTTTTTCTGCATATGTGGTTTTGGTGTTGTTTTAACAGCACGAGCAGCAGTTGGTCTTTTTGCAGCACTTTGAGGTTTCTTTACAGTTTGATTTACTGTAGCTGAAGTTTTTACAGATGCAGCCGGTGTAGGTTTGGTTTGTGGCGGAACTACCTGTTTTTTCTCGGTTTCTTTTTTCTTTTCGTTAGTTTTAGCTGCCGGAGTAGCAGGTTTGCTGCTTTGAGTTCCTGATTTTTTTTCAGCTGTTAATGTTTTTTCAAATTTTATATTCCCCTGATTGTCTTTTGTTAAAAATCCCAAACCTTTTATTTCATAAGGTTTTTTTTCGGTAAAAACTTTATTTACCTCTTTTACAAAAGATTTTATTTTATTTAGAGCATCATCTTTGTTTACTTTTTCTTCTTTTATAATTTGATTAACAAGTAGTCCGTCGTTAAATCGTAAAAAATCATTAAATGAAATTTGTTTTCCTTCGGGAGAATCTTGAATCATAAAAGCACCAAAATCGGGTATTATTACTCTGTTGTTGCTGTTTATTAATTCTATTAAATATTTGTCTAACATGGCGTAATATTTTTTTTATTATTGTAAAAATACAATAAAATTTTATTTCTTAGCAAATAGTTGTTAACTAATTTATTACCATTATTGAAAAATTAAAATAGAATTATTATTGATATGATTACATATTTTTTTGATAAATATTATCTTTTACGTGACGGTATTGACTTTGAATCGCAAAAACTTTCAATTTTATATCAAAAACAAATTGTTTGTAAAAAAGGATGTGACTCTTGTTGTGAAAATATTTCAATCTTTCCTGTTGAGTTTTATGCTATTAGTAACGAACTAAAAAACAGAAAAGATTTACCCGAAGAAAAATTTTGGTATAAATTTACCAATAGATGTAAATTTCTAAAAAACGGTGAATGTATGATTTATAAATCGCGACCTTTAATTTGCAGAACACAAGGATTACCACTGTTATATGAGAATAGTAATGGGACAGACTTTGAATTATCGGTTTGTAAATTGAATTTTAAAACTTTCGATTTTTCAAAATTTAATATAGATAATTCGTTGTATATGTCACCATATAACAGTAAGTTGTTTTTATTGAATAAAGAATTTATTGAAAAAGAATTTAATAATAAATATAAATCTACCGACAGAATTAATATTAATAAGCTATAATAGTCAATAATTTGATATATATTATTGTAATTTATTGATTGTCAGATAAATGATTGCGTGAATTTTATTATTGCTAAACTATTTATAAATTTGTGTATTCGCAGCTAAAAAATTAACGAATTATTGACAGTATAGTGCAAAAGTAATTAATATTCTTTTGCTGTAATCTTTTGGTTGTCAGTTTATTGTATTGTTTTGTATAATGCAATTTTTTTTGGTATTGTATTTGCATGTAGTTAAAATATTGATATATGTAAATTTATGCATATATTTATTTTTTTAAAATTGGATATTGCTAAAAGATGTAAATAATGTATTTTTATAAAAAAGTAATATTCAGAATTTTTAAATCATGAAAAATTTCGAAAAAAAGACTTTTGCTGCAATTATTCCTGATATTGTTGCAAAGTATTCAAACAATCCTGCATTAGGGTTTATTGATGAAAAACCGATTACTTATTCGGAAATGTTTAATAAAATTGAAGCAGTAATTGCTTTAATCGAAAATATGAAAATAAATTCCGGTGACAGAGTTGTAATATTAAGTCAGAATATGCCCAATTGGGGAATAACATACTTTGCATTGCAATTTATGGGATTAGTTGTAGTTCCGGTATTGCCCGATTTTAATGAGCATGAGTTGCAAAATGTGCTTAATCATTCCGAATCAAAAGCAATATTTGTATCTCAAAATTTAGAATATAAACTTGATTCTATTGATAAAAAATATATTGAAACAATTATAAGAATTGATGATTTTAGCGTAATACAAAGCAGTTATCACGATTTATTTTTTGATTCGGAAGCAAAACCGGCAAAAGAATACAATACCAATGAAGATAAACTTGCGATATTATTATATACATCGGGCACAACAGGTGACTCAAAGGGAGTTATGCTTTCGCAAAAAAATGTAATTTATAATGCAGTGCAATCGGGTAATGTGCAAGAAATTTTTTCTGATGACAGATTTTTATCGGTTCTACCGTTGGCTCATACATACGAAAATACAATAGGTTTTATACTTCCGATTTTATGCGGAGCAAGTGTTACTTATTTGCGTAAGCCGCCCACATCGTCAGTATTGCTGCCGGCTTTAAAAAAGGTTAAGCCTACTTTTATGCTTACTGTGCCTATGATAATTGAAAAAGTTTATCGCAGCAGCATAATGCCCGAGATAAATAAAAAGTTTATCACAAAATTTTTACATAAATTTACTCTTACTCGAAAGTTATTGTATCATTTGGCAGGGAAGAAATTATATCAAACTTTTGGTGGTCATTTGAAATTTTTCGGTATAGGGGGAGCAAAATTAGATGCTACTGTTGAGCGTTTTTTGCGAGATGCGAAATTTCCGTATGCAATAGGTTACGGACTTACTGAAACATCGCCGTTGCTTGCGGGAGCTAATGCAAGTAAAACCAGATATCAAGCAATAGGACCAAAGGTTATCGATTGTGAAGTTATTATTAATAATCCTGACTCAGTAACCGGAGAAGGTGAGATTTGGGCAAAGGGACCAAATGTAATGCTTGGATATTATAAAAATCCCGAAAAAACAAAAGAGGTAATGACCGAAGACGGTTGGTTTAAAACCGGAGATCTTGGAGTTTACGATAAAGATGGTTGGCTAACACATAAAGGAAGATTAAAAAATCTTATTGTAGGTGCTAACGGCGAAAATATTTATCCCGAAGAGATAGAGTCTGTTATAAATAATTTTAAGCATGTGGTAGAGTCAATAGTGATAGAGAAAAAAGGTAAACTTGTTGCTATGGTGCATTTTAATAAAGAGGAATTGGAGTATAAAATTAAAACTATGGCAACCGATTTTTCAAATAAAGTTGATAGTAAATTTGAAGATTTTTCAAATAAAGTTGATGAGATAATAAAAGAGCTTGCTCAGGAACTGCATAATTATGTAAATTCAAGGGTAAATAAATATTCACGTATTCAAATGTTGGAGATTCATAACAAACCGTTTAAAAAAACAGCTACAAAAAAAATTAAACGTTATATGTATAATTAAATTTTTTGCCTTACTCTCAAACAAAATTTTCTAAAACTTTTACGATATATTACACTTGACATGATACTAATTTCTATCTTCCAGCTTTCATTAGTATAATATCATCTTCATTTACCTTTATATCGCGTGCTATAACAGGGCATTTAGCTTTCAATAAAAAAAACACATCTCGATTTACATTTGATAATCCTTCGTAATTTCCTTGTCCTTTACTTATTATCATATCGGCATTATAAAATAAATCTACAAATTCTTTATTGCACAATTCCAATATAGCTCCGGGTGCAGGCACTCCCGATGATACTATCTCGGCAACTTCGGCAATTCCCGAATTTACCGCATCATCATAAGTTACATCATTAATAACAGGAATACCGCGAACAGCATATTTTACAGGCTTACCAAGTTGTTCTATCAATAATTTATCAAAAACCGATTCACCCGAATTATCACCAATATAAAGTATATTTTTTGCACTGTTTAATTTTTCTTTAAATTCGGTATAATTAAAAATTGCAAAATCCTGAGTCAAAATCTTTTTAACATCTTCAACAAGATTAAACTTTTTTGCCATACCGAAATCAATAACATTACCTGCAATTGCAACACGTATTGCCATAAGCAACGGGTCGTCAGAATTTATTATTTCCTGTTTTAATTCAGGATAAAGATGTTTTGCTTCGGCTATACTGGTCTCTTTTATTTTTTTATAAGGGTCGGCTACTCCGGTTATTTCACGTATTTTTTTATATACAACAGAACCCGACTCAGCAGGAGTTTTATCCATGGGTATTGTTTTTATGGACTCTCCCACTTCGTCAAGAATCCGTTTTATAACCGCATCATCGTTTGTTGACATTCTTCCGGCACGCAATGCCTGACTCATCATACAAGGCAAACAATCAAGAAATGTTTTCACGTATTTATATTTTTTTATGAAAATTTAATAAACCGTGCGAATTTACAATTAAAACTAAAATATCACAGTTTATTGGTTGTAAAAAAACAATAATGCCGAAAAGCTCCGGCATTATTGAAACTCAAAAGTATGAAACAACTATTACTAAATAATATTTATTGCATCACTTCATACCACAAACAAAAACACAACTTCTTTTAATCTTTTAGCGGATGCTTCATTATACCTTGTTTTATTGAAAAAAGCATATAATCACTATTTTTATGCTCCCACTCTTCGCTTATCCAGTGATACTGTTTTCCTATAATTTTCACAACATCTTCTACACTATCGGAATGTATAATAATAGGAATAAAAAAATCATTAATCACTTTTATATTTTTACCAAACTGCATTGACACCAATACATTAATATCATCTGATTTTAATAAATTAATAATCGCATCAGCTTTTTTTCGCGACCCGTGTTGTTGTTCTTCATCAAAATCACGAGCTGTATTTTTAAGTTCCCTGTCCAAAACTAAACTATTGTCTTTTTCTCTATAAATTAGAAACTTATCGGCTTCGCCAAAATGCTTTTTTTCAAAAACTCCGGTATCATTTACCGCAAATGCAAACTTTAATCCCATACTCTTGTTTTTTTTAGGAATAAGACTTTTAAATTCAAGTCTAATCATCTAACTAAATATTCAAATCACTATCCTATCCAACCTTCTTGTTCAAGTTGCATAAACAAAGCTCTCTCTTCATCGGTCATTACACGTATTGTATAATCAAAATCAAGCCCCATTTCCTTTACGGGATTTTCTATTGAAGCAATCAGTTGCTCGGCAATAGGTATATTCGGAAATGGAAATGCAAACACTACACTCACTGTATTCTCAACCAAATCAATATTTGAAACAATACCCAAATTTATCAACGAATTATTAATTGCCGGATGTTTTACATTCGACAATACATCCTTAACTTCTTGTAACGACATACTTTTTTTATTTTTTTTAATTAAACATTTTTATTTACACTTACTTAGTATTTACACTAAAGCCATCATTTTAAGTCTTTAATATGAAGAAAAAAACAAAGACAAGATTTACAAAATCAATAAAATGAGAATCCTGACAATTAATCAGAATAAACATTTTATTGATAAGCGTAATGCAGTATTTGGTATTTTCTTAAGACTACTTAATAGGATCCCAAACTATTAATATTAAAGCACCGTTTTTTGATACAAACGGACCATGTTCATCTCCTGCATCAAAAATTTGAAACGAGCCGGCTTTATAAACTTTACCATTACTTTCGTATTCGCCTTCGATAACAAAATGTTGTTCTACCGTTAAATGCGAATGCGGCGACATTTCAAATCCCGCAGGAATTTTCAACAATACTGTTTTTGCTCCATTCTCGTCGCGTAAAACTTTCCGTTGAGTTCCGTCAAAATATTCATTTGCTGTTTCCCAACCCAAGTTGTCGTATAAATTCAATAATTCTCTCATAATACACCTCCATTATTTTAGTTTAAAAAAAATTAACTGTAACATGGCGGCTCAAAAATTTACTTTTTATCAAGTAACTCTTCACGAACCAACGGTTTACCACATTCAGGACATTTAATAGTTGTGCATTTTACTCCTTGCGTATGAGGTTCTTTATATCCGCATTTTGCACATACACAATATCCTCCTACACCAAACCCGCCTCCGCTGTTTCGTCCTTTGCCGCCTCCTTTGCCTAATCCTTTACCAAATGAGTTCATTTTATTACCTTATTTTTAATTTAAATATAAAGTTAATGAACATATGCTCATTATGCAAATATTTTCTAATATTTATTTAGAATAATTTAAAATAAAAAAAGCCGGAGAAAATCTCCGACTTTTTAAATTAAACACACAAACACACTAAGTCTTAATAATAGGAAGACTTAATATTTTATTCTTCAATAGATTCCAAATCTAAAATAAATCCTTCCATACCGATAATCTCACCATCCAAATAAACGGGATTTGCCGATAAAATATGCTTTCCGGTAGCTCCGTCTTTACACCTGCGAACAGCTACCATATTCGATATTGAATTACCATGTATCACTTTATCAATAATTTCATCAAGCTTTTGCAAATCTTCTTTTGTGCGACTCAATGAATAATGCTGTCCTATTATCTCATCGCGAGTATATCCGTAAAGATTAAGCCAAGCATCATTTACTTCTTCGTAATAGCCTTTTTTATTTATACGATAATATCCGGCTTTACTGTTTTTAATTGTATTATGAAGTATTTCGGATTCTTTATCAATTTCGGTAATATCCATAACAAAACCTTCCATTCCCACAACTTTACCGTCTTCAAGAATAGGATTAGCAGAAAGAACATGCTTTCCTGTTGTACCATCGAAACATTTTCGCACGGCAGGCTCAGCTTTTACTACTTCTCCGCCCATTACTCTATTTACAATATCATCAAGTTCTTTTATATCACTTTCTGTTCGTGTTACTGAATAATGCTTTCCTACAATCTGATTTTTATCGTTACACTTATACATTTTAAGCCAAGCATCATTTACATCAACAAGCATTCCGTCTTTATCTATTCTGTAATAACCTGCAACACTTTCCTTTACCGCTCTTTTTAAATTCTCAACAAGTTCAGTCTCCTCATCCACATCAACAACTTCCCAACCTGTAAGCATAGCCTTAATACTTGTAAGCGGCGTTTCACCCGTTGTTGTTAAATACACATGCATTATTACAAATGCCAATAAAAAGAAAGCTCCTATTGTATGAACCATTGCTACATTACTCAATCCCGCATGATGCACAGGATTTTCGGGATAAGTATAAAACATATACACAAAACCTGTAATAACCTGAACCGGTATTACCAAAAGTTTTAAGCCCAAATAAACCATCCTCTGCAAAGGATTAAATTTATTATAAACTGTTTTATGAGTCGGATGTGGTGCTCCTTTAAAAATTCCAAAAATATAATAATTTATCTGAGCCATCAGATATTTTGTTGTTGGGATATACTGTTTCCACTCTCCTGTTACAAAATGCCAAAATATTGCAAAAACTATCAATACTAAAAATGCCCATGCAGCTGCATTATGCCAGTTTACTGCATTTTCGAAACCAAAAAACTTATACGAACTGTGAATTTCAAATCCCGTAAAAGCCAAAAAGAATATAAGCAAAGCCTGCGACCAATGCCAAAATCTCTCAAAACGTGTATATATAAATGTTTGTTTCTTCATGTCAATTATATTTATTTTCTTTTTATTATTTTTTACTGAAATATCTTAATGTCCCGTGAATCGTCACCCCGATAAATATTAATACTAATAATATCATACCTATTCTATCAAGTGTTTTATTATAATCGCGACCGGGCATATAAAATCCCGAAAGATTTTTCAACCTGCCGTTTCGTGAGTGACAATCGGCACATTTAAGCGACTCTTCGCGTGATGATACCATATGATTTACAGGCCAATACATTTCTGTTCTGATAAATGAATAGTGCCCGCTGTAAGGCAATCCGGCAGAAGCCATACCTGTGCGTGCCGCTTTATCCCAATCAAAATTTTTCCAATAAGCAGTACTGTCTTTTCCAAAAAGATGCGGTATAATCAACATTTTGTTTACAGGGTCGAAAATTTGCTTGCCGCGATGAACTTTTACAGGATATATTTTCGCTGAATAATCATTGTAACTACCAAGTAAAGTATTGATTTGCACAGGCTTTGTAGTATCATCAATAACTTGCCCTGCAAGATAATGACGAGCATTTCCGTTAAACCAATAATATTCGGGAATAACATTCTTTTTCCATATAAAATTACCTTTAAATCCGTGATATGTCATTATTCCGTTGCTGTCTTTTACAATTTTAATACTTCCATCAGGATTGTGCTGCCCTGCTGTTGACCAATCCCAATACATTTTTGTGGGAGCAGCTTTGGCATATACAGGAATATGGCAAGTTTGACAAGCCACTCTTTCGGTATGCTGATTAAGCATTTTATTTGCATGAGGCGACGATGTGTGACATTGTTCACAAGTTGTTCGGTTTTTATTATATGACGATACCGAATAAGCCTGTCCTTGTATATCGTGCTTATCGGAAGCATGACAAGCAACACAGCTCATATTCTGACCGTCAATACCCATATGAATGTCAACTTTGCGAGTTGTTTTTGTTAATACCTTTTCAATATCGCCGTGTTTCACATTATTACCGCCACCACCTGTATAATGGCATGTTCCGCAATTTTGCCTTGACGGCATCCCCACATTAGCAGCAATTTTATTATAATCGGGCTTTTTAAATAACTTCCCGTGAAACATTTTATCTTCTTTAACAGGATAGCCTGCCATTGTAGGAAATTTTTTGTAAGTTCCGGTTTGATCATGACAAACAATACAATCAATCTTATCCTGATTGGTAAAATCAAAATTTTTGTCTTTCCAACCGTAACCGATATGACAGCTTGTGCATCGCGGTTTATTTGACGAAATACCTATACAAAAATTATTTATATTATTTTTCTTTCCCAACTGAATAGTGTCTCCTGCATCGGTAATATACGGACGAGTCCATTTCCAATGTGATGAGAGCATTACATCGTGTCCGGTTTTGTTATGACAAGTTAAACATGCAGCAGTAACCTGCTCGGGAGTCTCGAATTTTTGTTGCAAAATTTGAAACTTACTGTGGTCAACTCTCGATGAACTCAAAGAGTCAACTTTATAATTAATTAATTTTACCGTTACAGGTTTACTGTTTATTCGCTCTTTTTTTATGAATAAAAATGCAATAAACCAAGGTAGTAAAACCACCATAAAAAGCAGTAACACCCTGATAAAATTTCCTTTTTTAGTATTAATTTTTTCCATACAAAAAGTTTTTATTTATAAACATTTTATTAATATTGTTGTATTAACATTTTAGATATTTAACTATTTTTAAATATCTATGTATGCAGATATTTGAATATGTAATACAAATATATTGTTATTTTGAACAAATGTTCATAAATATTATATAATTTATAACATGCCGAGACCAAAACGTAAAAGAAAAATATTTTCGATGCCTCTTGCCAAAGGGTTTAAGCCTTTTGGAACACCATTTTCCGATGCAGAGATAGTAATATTGTTGCTTGAAGAATATGAAGCCTTAAAACTTGCCGACTACATGAACTTAACGCAAGAAGAAGCAGCAAAAAAGATGAATATATCGCGACCAACATTTACGCGTATTTACGAAAAAGCACGCAAAACAATAGCCGAAGCATTTGTTGAAGGTAAAATTATTGCCATAAAAGGTGGCGATGTTGATATCGACACAAGTCATCTTACCAACGAAAAAGCAAAATTACAAATGGGCGAAGGCGGTTTTTGTATTTGCCTTAAATGCGAAGTAAGACTTGAACATCACAAAGGAGAACCTTGCCGCGACAGAAAATGTCCCAAATGCGGCAAACCGATGATTAGAGAAAATTCACTACATCATTTGGCATTAAAAAAAGAAAATAACAAAGAATAAAGTTTTTGCTTTTTACAATATACTCGCTACTTTTGGATGTTTTTAAATTTTAAATTATAAAAAATTGAAATTTCATCCGCTATATATAATAATAAGTGTAATATCGGCTTTGTTGATAATCGGTTGTAACAGCGAAGAGCCTGTTTGCCCCGACACTCAATCGTATGATTTTAAATTGGGATTGACAAAAGTTAGCGATACTGTTTCAAATGAATTGAAAATATACAACCCCGAAGTTGGAAGTTTCTCTACCAATGAACCTTTACCTTTTTATGTAAGTATTCCCGTAAATATTACATCGGACAGCACTGTTTTTTATATTGATTTTATGTATGTAAGAAACGATACTGTTTTTGTAAAAAAAACCGATACAATTGCGTTTACTTATATGTCGGATGTATATTTGAATAATCAAGAATGTGGATTTGTAATGACTTTTGACATAAAAAATATTTATGTGTCAAAACACCATATTGATTCTGTTACTTGGCTCAACAATAAAATTGACGAAGATAATGAAAGAAATCTTGAAATATATTATTAGCATTTTATTGTTGCTGACAACAATGGTGACGTTTGCTCAAAAAAACGACCCTTTTAAAAAGCGTCAGGTATTTGTAAGAGTAGGGATAGATTTATTCAGGTTTACTCTTCCTTTTACAAACGATTACAATAATAATGCTTTGGAATTATCTCTCGATACCGAAATAAAATATCGCTATTTTCCGACTTTTGAATATGGTTTTGAAAAAATAAAAGACAATACCGAAATACAAAACTATTCACTTACCGGAAATTATTTCAGAATAGGATTTAATTATAATATGATAAATTACAAACACCGACTCGACCGCAATATTTTTTATATCGGTGCTCGTTACGGTTTTTCAGGTTTTTCACAACAAGCCAACCGCATAAATTTCACCAATCAGTGGGGTAGTGTAAATATTGCTTATCCCGAAACATCACTCACAGCAAGTTGGTTCGAAGGTGTGGTAGGCGTAAGAGCCGAAATTATTACCAACTTTTATATGGGTTTTACTATCAGAATTAAAACAATGCTTAAACACTCCGACTATGGTCAAGTTGTGCCTTATCGTGTTCCCGGATTCGGCAATGGAACAAAAAGCGTTGCTTACGGATTAAGCTATTCTGTGTTTTATGCTATCCCTATTAAAAATAATGATTTCGATTTTAAAAAATAAGATAACAGGTAATTAGTTAAAAATTGAAAGTTTATAAAGTTGAAAGTTATTCAATAGTATAATGATTTAGCCCAAACAATGCAATAATAAATCTCATAAATTAATTTACCTCAATAAATATTTCCGATTTGGTATAATTGGTATTTTGTCTTAAAACAATATCTTTTCCTTTACTTATTTGCGAAGACAATACACCTTTTGAAATTAAATACCGATAAACAACATCGGCTTTTTTATTTATCAACTCTTTATTTTCAATATCTTTTACAGAAGATTTTACACCACAAATATTAAATTTAAATTTAGGATTATCTTTAACATATCCGGCAAAATCATTAAGAATAAGTTTTGAAAAATCATTTAACTTCAAATTATCGTTGAAATAAATATTATTTAAATAAAACGATGTATTCGCCGATAATTTATCTATATGCAAATCAACAAAAAAAGTGTTAATACTATCAACTCCGTCAATCAGTCGATTGCCGAAAGTATAATTATCGGCATCAACAGTTACATAAAACATATTATCTTTTTTGGGAATTACTGCGGCAAAAGTGCCTGCATTAATATTTTCAGCTGCCTCATAAAAATCATTCGATATAATATTAAAAACTTTTATTGAATATTCCTGAACAGATTTATTTTTAGAATCGGTAATTGTTCCGCCAAGAATTATCATCTCTTGCGGGCGAAACTTTCCGGGAATATCAACACTAAAAATATCACTACCTCCGTTTCCATGCAACGATTTTGTTGAAAAATACCCTTTTATTCCGCGGGCATCGGTAATAAAATTAGTTTCATCACCGGGAGTATTTATCGGTTTACCAAAATTTTCGGGCATCTCCCACTCTCCCTGTTCATTTAATCGGGAAACAAAAATATCGAAACCTCCGTTGCCGAAATGTCCGTTTGACGAAAAATACAGTGTTTTATTGTCGTAGCAAACAAACGGATTTTGCTCATCGTTGATAGTATTTATAATAGCTCCCAAATTTACGGGAACACCCCAACTTCCGGCTGAATCTCTTATACAATAATAAATATCTTTCCCTCCGAAACCGCCTTTACGATTACTTACAAAATAAAGAGTATTACCATCTCTCGACAGAGAAGGTTCTCCATTGTAACCATTGGCTGTATTTATTTTAAAAGTCATCTTTTCGGGTTCATCCCAATAACCATCATCCCCAGCAACAAAATATAACTCGGCGGCATCAACATATTTGCCTTTTACTTTTATTTTTTTGTAAAAAGTAAGATACATCTCTGTATTTTGCATATTCACACACAACTGCCTGAATGCCGTTTCATAATTAAACGGATAATCAAGTTTTTTTCCTTGTGCGAATATAAAATTTTCGACAGAATCAACCCCCGAAACCGAAGACGAAAGAAACTCATTAAACAGTGCCGTATAAATTGAATTAGGTTTATGCTTTTGATATTGTCGCGAAAAATAAAACACCTGCCCGTCAGCCGTAATAAACGGATAAAGTTCATCTTTTGATGAGCAAATATTATTTACTTGCGAAACAGTAACATCAAACGGATGCTCTTTCCAATATTTCCATTTAATATAATTAGAATAATAAATATTTGCTTTTTTATATCCTAAGCAAGTAGAGTCGCATCGGTTCATATATTTTTCAAGATAATGTCCTGCCAAAGAATATTCGCGTTGCATATAAAACTGCTCACCCATATAATAATAAGCACCGTAATTACTGTATTTTTTACACAACTTTGCCGATTTCTCAAAATAATCAAATGCTTTGCGAAAATACATATTTGTATATACTTGCTCTTGAATATCGTATTGCGACACAATGGCTTTAGTATGAAACAGTCTGCCTAATTCAAAATATGCAGGGCAAAAAGCAGTATCTATTTTAACGGCTTTTCGCAGATAATTTATCGCCTTGCTTGTCTTTACCGAATCGGTAGCCGTAGCTTTTTTATATAAAACATTTGCCTCATAAAATTGCGAAGTGTCACAATAATTTTGCGACATTGCAGAAAAATACAATGTTGTTAAAATTATAGTGATAAATATTTTATAAACTTTATTCATGTTTCAATACAAAAAATGCTAAAATTGCCATTATATTACAGCATTGTAATTTAACAAAAAAGATTTATTTTTATTGCAACACAAAAAAATATTTGATAAAATTGAACTATTCACTATTAGACACCGAAATAACTTATCTTAAAGGAGTGGGCACTCAACGTGCAAATACCCTTGCTTCGGAACTCGGCATAAAAACTTATCGCGATTTAATATATTATTTTCCTTATAAATATATTGACCGAACTAAATTTTATTCAATACGCGAGCTGAATGCCGATATGAATTTTATTCAAATAAAAGGCAAAATAATAAAAATAGATATTACAGGACACCCACGAAAACAACGACTTACCGCTACTCTTTACGACGGCACTTCTACAATTCAACTTGTATGGTTTAAAGGTATAAAATGGGTTAAAGAGCAGTTAAAACCAAATATAGAATATGTGATTTTCGGAAAACCGACGCTTTTTAACAACAGATTTAATTTTACGCATCCCGAATTTGAAGAATTAAGTAAATTTAAAGAAAAGCCGGAGTTTAATCTTCAAGCATATTACAATACCACCGAAAAGATGAAAACAAAATTTCTCAACTCTAAGGCTATTCATAATTTGGTTTTAAATATGATACCACAATTAAGAAACCAAATTCCCGAAACTCTACCCGATTATATTCTTAAAAAACATAATTTGATGAATATTTACGAATCGCTGTATAATATTCATCTGCCCATAAGCAACGAACTTTTACAAAAAGCACGTTTCCGACAAATTTTTGAAGAATTGTTTTATATTCAACTTAAAATATTACGTCTGAAAACGTACCAAAAGGAAAATTTCAGCGGATTCAAATTTGAGAAAGTAGGACATTATTTTAATACTTTTTATAAAGAGTATTTACCGTTTGAACTTACGGGAGCACAAAAACGCGTATTGCGTGAGATACGCCACGACACTAATACCGGCAAACAGATGAATCGTCTTTTACAGGGCGATGTGGGCAGCGGTAAAACTCTTGTTGCATTAATGTCGATGCTCCTTGCCATTGATAACGGCTATCAGGCTTGCCTTATGGCTCCTACCGAGATACTTGTTCAACAACACTATAAAAGCATTACTGAGATGTTGCACCCGCTGGGGTTAAATATAAGACTTCTTACAGGTTCTACTACTCAAAAAAAACGGCGTGAGCTGTTAGCTGAACTAATCAACGGTGATGTTCATATATTACTGGGCACACACGCTTTAATTGAAGATGTTGTAAAGTTTAAAAATCTCGGAATGGTAATTATTGACGAACAACATCGCTTTGGCGTTGCACAACGAGCCAAGCTATGGCAAAAAAACATAAATCCTCCGCATGTATTGGTAATGACAGCTACACCCATTCCGCGAACTTTGGCTATGACTCTTTACGGCGACCTTGATGTTTCAATTATTGATGAACTTCCGCCCGGACGAAAACCAATAAAAACAGTTCACTACTACGACTCAAAACGATTACGTGTTTTTGCATTTATAAAAGAACAGATAGCAAAAGGAAAGCAAGTTTATATTGTATATCCGCTAATTAAAGAATCGGAAGCAATGGATTACAAAGACCTTGAAGACGGACTGGAAAGTATATCGCGAGCATTTCCGCCTCCACAATATGCCATAAGCGTTGTGCACGGAAAAATGAAACCTGCCGAAAAAGATAAAGCAATGGATTTGTTTGTAAAAAAACAAACTCAAATAATGATTGCAACAACAGTTATCGAAGTTGGTGTAAATGTGCCCAATGCCACAACTATGATAATAGAAAGTGCCGAAAGATTCGGACTATCGCAACTACACCAATTACGTGGAAGAGTGGGACGCGGTACCGACCAATCGTATTGTATTTTAATGACAGGCAATAAACTCACTTCCGACGGAAAAACACGTATTGAAACAATGGTAAATACCAACGACGGATTTCAAATTTCGGAAGTTGACCTTAAATTGCGAGGACCGGGAGATATTGAAGGAACTCAACAAAGCGGTATTCCTCTCGATTTTAAAATTGCAAATCTTGCAAGAGATACACAAGTGCTTAATTTTGCCCGCAATGTAGCTACGGATATACTCAACGAAGATGCAAATCTTGAAAAAACAGAAAATTCAATCTTAAAAAAACAACTTGAACAAAGATGGAAATACGAGTTTGATTGGAGTAAAATCAGTTAAAAACCATTAAGGATTTTATTTTAACATTAAAACATTGAGAAAATTAAGAGGTTAGGGAGTTAAGAGTTTTCACCGCAGAGACGCAGAGACGCAAAGATTTTTATCCACAAATTACACTAATTTTTACTAATTTATTTCCGTTGCCAATACGGCTTCGACAGATGGTCACTGAGCTTGCCGAAGTGTTCTCCGAAAGAATCGGAGTAAACTAGCCTCCGAAGAACCGGTCACTGAGCCTGCCGAAGTGACTTTTGCCGGTTGGCATCTAAATTCAAATCAAAGCAAATCTTCCCTTGAGAGCCTGTCCCGTGCTTGTATCGGAAGAAGTGTCCACCTTAGTGGACGATGTTTTTTTATAATAAAATTTCCTTTTTGGGAAACTTTATTGTATATTTGTTGAAAATTATAAAGAGAGAATGGTTAAATATGAAATATATTTTTTAGAATATGCAAAAGAGTTTTTAGACAAACTTGATGAAAAATCTCGTAAAAAGGTTCTTTTTAACATTTGGAAATCAAGAGAAATAAATGACCCTGAATTATTTAAAAAATTATCAGAAGATATTTGGGAATTTAGAACTAAATTTTCAACCAAACAAATCAGGTTACTTGCTTTTTGGAATAAAACAGATAAAAATGAGACATTGGTAATTGCAACAAATGGATTTATAAAAAAAACAAAAAAGACACCTAAATCAGAGATTGAAAAAGCCGAGAAAATAAGAAAAGAATATTTTGAACAAAAGTTAGGGAGAAAATAAAAATGAAAACTTATTCATTAGAAGAATTGACAGACAAATATATCGGGGAAAAAGGTTCAAATGAAAGAACTCAATTTGAATTTGAATTAAAAGCCGATATTCTGGGAGAAATGATTAAAAAAGTGAGAAAAGAAAAAAAATTAACACAAGAAGAATTAGGTAAATTAGTAGGTGTTCAAAAAGCACAGATATCTAAAATCGAAAATAATGCAAAAGATGTTAGACTTTCAACTATAATGAAAGTATTTGCTGCATTAAAAGCATCAGTTAAAATGAGTATTGATTTTAATACAAATTCTCATTTTGAGATAGCATAAAATAATAATGTAAAATATTAAGAAATTTATTTTAACATTAAGGCATTGAAAAAATTAAGAAGTTAAGAAAATTAAGGTTTTACCGCAAAGACGCAGAGACGCAAAGATTTTTATCCACAAATTACACTAATTTTTACTAATTTATTTCATCTTCGTTGCAAGCTCAGCTTCGACAAGCTCTCCGAAATCCTTCGGAGTAAACTAGCCTCCATGCTTATTTCTGCATTTTGGTATTATCGCATTCATTATATCATTAAATAACTTTCAACTTTATAAACATTTAACTTTCAACTTATTATCGCATTACTGCATTATCGCATTAAATACTTTTACCACAAAGAACACAAAGTTTCACAAAGTATTTTTAACCACGAATTACACAAATTTTCACTAATTTATTTCATCTTCGTTGCAAGCTCAGCTTCGACAAGCTCTCCGAAATCCTTCGGAGTAAACTAGCCTCCATGCTTATTTCTGCATTTTGCATTATCGCATTCATTATATCATTGAATAACTTTCAACTTTATAAACTTTTAACTTTCAACTTATTATCGCATTTCTGCATTAAATAATTGTATCATTACATCATTGAATCATTGTATCATTTTCTTCGTTGCTAATCCGGCTTCGACCAGCTCAGCCTCCGGCAGAACTTCCAACACATTTCTGCATTTTGGCATTATCGCATCCTCCTGAGGCGGACAAGTTTTCTGTATTATTTATTTTATCATCAATTGCTTTTCTTTTCCGATTTAGCAATTATTTTCAACATTCCCTCATCGTAAATATTTTCTTTTGCATATAAATAACCTTCGGGGAATAACCTTTTAAATTTCGATAAATACGGATAAATATCATAATTTCCGGTTAAATAATATAGTTTAGCCAATGAGCCATAGGCTATCCCCAACAGCCTTTTATCATATTTTTTACAACTTTTGATATACTGTATTTTTATTTTTGTCAGCTCAATTGCTTTATTAAAACACGTTACAGCTCTGATACTGTCGCTGTTTTTTAAATAATACCCCATTCCGATTATACGACTGTTTATTGAAAAATAGTTCGAATCGTTAATAATATCATTCAACTCCTTTTCAAAATATAAATTAATATTTTTTACCCCCAAATTTTGATAAATAATAGAATCGAATATTACTGCTTGCAAGGGATTTACCTTTCTTTGTGTGTTTTTATTCAAAAATTCGTTATAATCATTATAATATTTGGTGTAACTGTTTTTTATTTTGTTTTTTATATCTGGCAGAGAGTATGTGCTCGCATTTAATTGTTGTATATTGTTAATAATATCTTTACGAGCCATTTCATTCAAATCGAAAACCATATTTGCTTTCAATAATATTTCAAGAGTATCTTGCGTGCCATTTACAATAAGAGTTTGTTTTCCAACCATTAAGGATGGCATACTTTCCACAATAAACCTGTTTTCGGTTTGCTTAATATCAAAAATCCACAATGTCGAAAAATTATTTTTCACCGGACTAAAAATCCTCTCTCCTTTTCTGATATACTTTTTATTGGTTATTAAAACATTAAAGTCGGATAAATCAAGTCGTTTTTTGTTCCAAGCCTTTATTTTATTTTGTTCCACACCCAATAAAAAATATTTATCTCTGAAATCAACATTGTTCGACGATAATCCCGATGTATCGGAAATATTAAATTCGGAATAACCAGCAATATTAAAAAGTCTGTTTACTTTATCCTTATTGCTTCCCGCAAAAAACAATATCTGCTCATAAATATCGTCAGGTTTATAATTACCTGTTATTAAATGAATTGAACTATCACTGCTGTGAAAGTTATTTTTCATAAAAAAACCGTTTACCGTTGTTTTAGCCACACCTATCATATAATCAAGAGAATATAAAATTAACTCTATTTTATCATTGTCATTAAAAACATATTTAATATTCAAACGGTTTACTTTTACCTTTTTATCATTATTTATTCTCAACAATCCCAAATCATCAGGCTCATTCAAAATATAATCTATTTCTCGTATTTTTTGTTCGTTTGCAGTTATATAAAATTCCGATATCTCTTTTCCGTTTTTCGATGTCAATCTAATCTTTTTTCCTTGCTCTGCAGGTAAAACCGAAATTTTATAATGCTTTTTTTTGATTTTAGAATTTGATGATAACAAGTAACGTGTGTCAGTAGTTTTTTTTGAAAAAGGGTCAAAAAACAATATCAATTTATCGGTATCAAGATTTAAAAACGTAACCATACTGTTATACCAAAAACTACCGAACTCAACATAATCATCTTGCAACTCAAAACCTGAATTATGAGAATATAAAACATCAAGTTGAGCCATTATTTTTTCAACAATCATATTATTTACCGATGTTTCCAAATAAAAAGCATATTTGTTTTTCGAAATATCTGTTTTTCTGCGATATTTTGAAATCAGTTTATTTAAAATTTTATAATAATTGATTGTTGTTGCCGAAACCGTAACTTCCTTTATATTATACTGCTTTTTTTTTAGATAAACAGTATCATGCGACAAAAAATAATCGGTTTTGAAATTACCCGAAGCATACGACAAATGGCTGATACGCCATGTTAAATTATTATTTACATCTAACGGGAATGATATTTTACCGTCAATATCGGTCAAAAAATACATCCTACTGCTGTCTGTCGTAACGGTAGCAAATGCAACAGGTTCTTTTGTGTTTTTATCAACAAAAAACAGAGGTTTTGTTTGGCAAAAAACCATATTGCTTAAACCCAAAATAGTTATAATTATAAATATCGGACTTTTGTTCATGGCTAAACTTAATATTTATTAACAATAATTTGACTTAAATTTACGCCTGTTACTTCTTATTTCAAATTAATACTTTTATTAAAAATATAGTTTAACAGCATATAATTTGAATATATTCTCATAAAAACTCGTTTGTGAAACAATATTTAACATCTCAACTCATTGTATTTTAAATATATAAATGTATTTACATATATTGTTATTTAAATTCATCCTAAATTAGCAAAAAACTGCATTTTTCGTTAATACTTCTTTATTTTACAAAACAAACGTTTTACTTTTGTCAGAAATTAAAAAACAGAAATGGAAGAGGGAATAATTTCTCATCAAGGAGTTGTAGAAACCGTAACACCCGAAAAAGTTACGGTAAAAATTGTTAGTGCAGCAGCATGCGTATCGTGCCAAGTAAAAGGTGCATGCAGTGCATCCGATGTTCAAGAGAAAATTATTGATGCCATTCCCGGCAAACGAAAAGTAAATCCGGGCGAATGGGTAACAATAGTAGGGAAGGAATCAATGGGCTTCAAAGCACTGTTTTTAGGATATTTATTACCGTTTTTAGTTGTTTTTATATCATTAATAATATGCACATCGTTGCAAATAAATGAACTTAAAGGCGGGTTAATATCACTGTTGATGTTGGTTCCGTATTACGGAATTTTATATTTAACACGAAATTCAATCAGAAAATCATTTATATTTGAAATTCAATAATAAATTATTAGTAATATGAGTATTACAGTTATTTGGACCATTGTTTCGCTAGTTGCCTTAGGCATTTTATCAGCGGTGATACTTTATTTTGTAGCACAAAAATTCAAAGTAGAAGAAGATCCGCGAATTGACGAAGTTGAAGGGATGCTTCCCGGAGCAAATTGCGGTGGTTGCGGTTTTCCCGGATGTAGAGGTTTTGCCGAAGCAATGGTAAAAGCCGACGACATTTCAAATTTGAATTGTCCGGTATCGAGTGCCGATGGTATGAAAGCCATAGCGTCATATCTTGGACACGAAGCGGTTGCTGCCAAACCAAAGTTGGCTGTTGTCCGTTGTAACGGGACTTGTGACAATCGTCCCAAAGTAAATAACTACAATGGAGCCACATCGTGTGCCATTGAAGCTCAGCTTTACGGTGGCGATACAGGATGTTCTTACGGATGTTTAGGACACGGCGATTGTGTTGCAGCATGTCAGTTTGATGCAATGTATATGGATCCCGAAACAGGGCTTCCGGTTATTATTGAAGAGAACTGCGTTGCTTGCGGTGCTTGTGTTGAGGCTTGTCCGAAAGACATTATCGAGCTTAGAAATGTCGGACCTAAGAGTCGCAGAATTTTTGTTTCGTGTGTAAACAAAGACAAAGGCGGAGTTGCTAAAAAAGCTTGTTCGGTAGCTTGTATCGGTTGCGGAAAATGTTTTAAAGTTTGTGAACACGATGCAATTACCATCGAAAACAACCTTGCGTATATTGATTACGACAAATGTAAATTGTGTCGTAAGTGTGTTGAGGTTTGTCCTACCGATGCAATTCACGAGATAAATTTTCCGGCTAAAAAGAAACCTATAAAAGAGGTTGCCGAAGAAAAATAAAGTTTGTAATTTAAAATTTTATTTGGTTTTAATTTGTAAATTAAAATATTAGGAGACAATATGTTAAAAACATTTAAAAAAGGTGGTGTTCATCCGCCCGAGAATAAATTCTCGGCTAATGCTCCTATCACTGCCGCCGAATTGCCAAAAGTTGCTCAAATACCATTGGGACAACATATTGGAGCACCCGCTACTCCTGTCGTTAAAAAAAGCGACAAGGTAAAAGTAGGGCAACTTATAGCCAAAAGCAGCGGTTTTGTTTCTGCAAATATTCATTCATCAGTTTCGGGAACAGTTGCTAAAATTGACAATATTGTTGATAATTCGGGATTTAGCCGTCCTGCAATAATAATTAACGTAGAAGAAGACGAATGGGAAGAGTCAATAGACCGTTCCGATAAAATAGTTGATGACTTATCACATTCAGCCGAAACAATTTTAAAGAAAGTTCAAGAAGCAGGTATTGTGGGACTTGGCGGTGCTACATTTCCTTCGCACATAAAACTTTCGGTGCCTCCGGGTAAAAAAGCCGAGATGTTACTTATCAATGGTGTTGAGTGTGAGCCTTATCTTACTGCCGACCACAGACTAATGCTTGAAAAAGGTGAAGAGATGTTAATCGGCGTTAAGCTGATAATGAAAGCCATTAACGTAACAAAAGCAGCTATCGGAATAGAAAATAATAAACCCGATGCAATAGCTCACCTTACCGAGTTGGCTAAAAAATACGACGGCATTGAAGTTGTGGCTTTAAAAGTAAAATATCCGCAAGGAGGTGAAAAACAACTTATTAAAGCAGTTATGAATCGCGAAGTTCCTTCGGGAGCATTACCAATTGAAGTTGGTGCCGTGGTGCATAATGTGGGAACAGCTTATGCAGTTTACGAAGCAGTGCAAAAAAACAAACCTCTGTTTGAAAGAGTTGTTACCGTTACAGGAAAATCAATTGAAAAACCATCTAACTTTTTGGTAAGAATAGGAACACCTACCGAACAGCTTATTGAAGCTGCCGGCGGACTACCCGAAGATACAGGTAAAGTTGTAAGTGGCGGACCTATGATGGGTAAAGCACTAAGCACAATAAACACACCGATAGCCAAAGGTTCGTCGGGAGTTTTAGTGTTTAAACGAGAAGAGGCGGTAAGACGCCCTGTTCAGCCTTGTATCAGATGTGGTAAATGTGTATCTGTTTGTCCTATGGGATTAGAGCCGTATTTGTTAATGACTCTCTCTGAAAATCAAATTTGGGACAGGTCGGAAAATGAACGCACAATGGATTGTATTGAATGTGGTTCGTGTGTTTACACTTGTCCGGCAGACAGACCGTTGCTTGACTACATAAGATTAAGCAAAGCTACTGTGGGTAAAATAATCAGATCAAGAAAACAATAATATTGGAATAAAATGGATAGATTAATGAATGTATCGCCCTCGCCACACGTATCGGGGGATTATTCCGTAAAAAAAATAATGTATGGTGTGATACTGGCTCTTATGCCTGCTTTTGCCGCATCGGTATATTATTTTGGAATAAGTGCAATAATAGTAACGGCGGTTGCTGTTGTAAGTTCCGTAGTATTTGAATATCTCATTCAAAAATACATAATAAAAAAAGAGCCTACCATTACCGACGGTTCGGCAATATTAACAGGCTTATTGCTAGCTTTTAATATTCCTTCGAATCTTCCGATATGGATTATTATTATCGGAGCTTTTGTTGCTATCGCTGTTGGTAAAATGTCGTTTGGCGGACTTGGGCAAAACCCGTTTAACCCTGCTTTGGTAGGACGTGTTTTTCTTTTAATATCGTTTCCTGTGCAAATGACAACATGGCCTAAACCTTTGGAATTTGCAACAAAATATATTGATGCCGAAACAGGTGCAACACCTTTGGCATTTTTAAAGGAAGGATTAAAAAACGGAGAAAGTGTTTCAAGTCTTATGAGCAAACTACCGTCGCATATGGATATGTTTTTGGGACATTTAGGCGGAAGTATGGGAGAAATAAGTGCCATAGCTTTGCTTATAGGATTTGCTTATATGCTTTATAAGAAAATCATTACTTGGCATATACCTGTTTATACATTAGGAACAATATTTGTATTTTCAGGAATTATGCACCTTGCAAGTCCCGAAAAATTTGCAGATCCTATGTTTCATCTGTTAACTGGTGGTGCAATGTTGGGAGCAATATTTATGGCTACCGATATGGTAACATCGCCGATGACCTACAAAGGAATGGCAATATTCGGAATAGGAATCGGGGTAATAACAGTGCTTATCAGGACATTCGGAGCATATCCCGAAGGTGTTTCATTTGCTATTCTTATTATGAATGCATTTGTGCCTATTATTAATTTATATGTAAAACCTAAACGATTTGGAGAGGAGGTAAAAAATGGCAACTAAACAATCCTCATTTATCAATATGGTATTAGCACTGTTTTTAGTAACACTAATATCATCAGCAGTATTGGGTTTGGTATATGAAGCAACCAAAGAACCTATTGCACAGGCTAATCTTAATAAAAAACTTAATGCTATTAAGGAGGTTGTACCTGAATTTACAAATAACCCTGATGCAGATCAATTTAAAATTGCATTAGCAGAAGGAGATTCTGTAACTGCTTATCCTGCAAAGAAGGATGGCAAATTAGTGGGAACAGCCATAGAATCATACACTATGAAAGGATTTAGCGGACTTATCAAAATTATGGTAGGTTTAAATCCCGATGGTTCTATACATGGTATTTCGGTTCTTCAACATCAAGAAACTCCGGGATTAGGTTCTCATATGAGCGACCCCGGATTTAAAGGGCAATTTATTGGAAAAGACCCTGCTAAATTTAAGTTAATAGTTAAAAAAGACGGTGGAGATGTTGATGCAATTACAGCAGCAACTATCAGTTCAAGAGCATTCTGCGACGCTGTTCAGCGTGCTTATGACGCATATATGAAAAGTTCTTCAAATCAATCTGCAGAAGCAACTGAAGCATCTGTACAAACAGAAGGAGGTGAATAATGAATCAATGGCAAAATTTTACTAAAGGATTTTTAAAAGAGAACCCCGTATTTGTTCTTTTGTTAGGAATGTGTCCTACATTAGGGGTATCTACATCAGCAATAAACGGACTTGGAATGGGTCTTGCCACTACATTTGTATTGTTAATGTCAAATATAGTAATTTCAATAGTTAAAAACGGTATTCCCGATAAGGTGCGTATTCCATCGTATATTGTAATTATTGCATCGTTTGTAACAGTAGTTCAACTAAGTATGCAGGCATATTTACCTTCACTTTTTGAAAGTTTAGGTCTATTTATTCCTCTTATTGTGGTAAACTGTATTGTATTGGGACGTGCCGAAGCTTTTGCATCTAAAAACAATGTGATATCGTCAGCAATAGACGGACTAAGTATGGGGCTTGGATTTACATTTGCCCTTACAATATTAGGTGCTGCAAGAGAGCTGTTGGGTAGCGGAATGGTATTTAATATTAAAATATTTGACAGCAGTTACGGAATGTTGGTATTTATTTTGGCTCCGGGAGCATTCTTGGTGCTTGGATATTTAATATCAATTGTTAATAAATTGAATAAAGCTTAGGAGGTAAAATTATGGAATATGTAATTATAGTTATATCCGCAATATTTGTTAACAATATTGTATTAAGTCAGTTTTTAGGTATTTGCCCTTTTTTGGGTGTATCTAAAAAGATTTCTACTGCTGCCGGAATGGGTGGAGCCGTAACATTTGTGATGGTAATTGCTACAATTGTTACTTATCTTATTCAAAAAGGTATTCTTGAACCACTTGGCATTGAATTTATGCAAACAATTACATTTATTCTTGTAATTGCCGCATTAGTTCAGTTAGTTGAGATTATTCTTAAGAAAGTAAGTCCGGCTCTTTATCAAGCGTTAGGAGTATTTTTACCTTTGATAACAACTAACTGTGCAATACTTGGAGTAGCAATTATGACTATTCAAAAGAATTATAATCTAATGGAAGGTGTAGTATTCTCAATTGCAACAGCTATAGGTTTTGCTCTTGCACTTGTAATTTTTGCAGGATTACGTGAGCACTTAGACATTATGAAAGTTCCCAAAGGGATGAAAGGTGTTCCTATTGCTCTTGTTACTGCCGGTATTTTGGCAATGGCATTTATGGGCTTTAGCGGAATTGTATAAAAAATACTTATATGAAAATATAAAAGCTGCTTCATTTGATGCAGCTTTTTTTGTTTACAGATTCTTAGGAAATATTTTTTGGAAAACTAATTGGCAATAAGCTGTAGTGTCATGTCAAACATACTGTTACCATACCAAGTTTTGTAAATTCTGTCGAATTTTATTACGAAACAATAGATATTTTTTACATAAATCTCGGGATAATACCATTAAAAAAGAGACTATTCCAAAACGGAACAGCCTCTTTTATTCAGAAGATTTAAACTTATACTTATTTTATAATCACTTTCTCTTTATATATTTTATCTCCTTTCAATACAATTAAATAGATACCTGCCGGTAGATTATTTCTATTAATAACAACTTTACTATCGTAAATATTATTAGTGCTTTGAACTAATTTACCTACACTATTGTAAATATTAAGTGAATAATTACTATTATCAGGGTTATCAAATGTTATTACTGTATTATTTGTAAAAGGATTAGGAAAAATAGATAAATTTGATTTATCAATACTGTTTATACCTAAATAATCAACAATAACTTGAACATAATCAGTAGGAACAGATATTCCTTCGTTGTATAATGCTTTAACATAAAACCTGTAAACTCCGTTTTGTGTTAATTCATAAGTAAAATTAGTTTCCGATACATGATTAATAGAATCGTATTCACCGTAATTATAAGACTTATATATATTGTAGCCTATTAAATTTTCTGAAGTTGCTGCATTCCATGTTAATTTTATATTATTATCTTCCAATATTTCAAATTGCAAATTAGAAGGAGCAGTAAGAGTTGCATTAGATACAATTACAGTATAATCTTCAACTTCACCGAAAGAAGATATTCCACAAGGTTTAGGGTCATCGGCTGCACTGGCATAGTAAGATAATCTTATTCTCATGCGTAATTTTGTATCTTTTAATGCACCGGATGGAGGAGTAATATTTGTTGTATATGGACCTTTTCCTAACTCAGAAACAAAAACATTTTCACCTGAATCGTTAAAATCACCATCGTTATTCCAATCGATCCAAACAGCTCCCATATCATTATTATAAGCCTTATCTCCAATAGTAATTTTAAGATTTATGCTTTCATCCGGTTTTAAATAACCAAATAAATCGGCATCTGCCGAATAATCTGCATAATGATCTGCACCACTAGTATTAACCATATTATCGCCCAACTCTATTTTACCTATATATTCTGTAGAAGCATTACTTCCTCCACTGGCATCACAATAAACACCTACGGTATTTTTAATAACTTTTCTTAAAGTATCATTTTTTCTGTTTTCATCATTAGTTAACAATGCTATAATTTCAATATTATATTCTACATCGGGTAGTGATAAATCGGCTTTATCATCAAAGGTTATAGTTTTAACTTGTCCGGGGTCAATAGAGGAAACTGTTTGAGTAAAAGGACCTTTTAATCCTGTTCCGTTGTTTATTGTATATTGAATATCAAAATTAGATTGTGCTTCGGTTCCATTATTATAAACTTTAACCTTAATACTCTCTTCTGAACTTAATCCATTTCCTGAAACAGGTGATTTTAACATTCTTATACTAATATCTTTCACATAAGATTTAACTTTAGCTATTTCATATTTAAATATCATTTCATTACCGGGAAAGCAATCTGTTAAACCTAATATAACCAATCTATCGTCTTTGTTTATAAAAGTATTAATTCCCGAAGCAACAGTATTTGACGAACCACCTGAGGGTCCGGGTATATCAGTAGCTACATGCTGAACATCTTCCATCACTGTATCTGACTTGTTAATATCATAATAACTTATCTCCAATTTACTTTCTCCTGTTTGAGTAAAACACCAAAGTTTCGGATTTTCAGAATCAGTACCATCAAAAGCTGTTCCCGATATTCCGGGTCTGCTAAACTCTGTAAATACATTTTCAATAATTTCTTCACCAAACATATCAACAGCTGCTAATTCATGCCAATATCCTACCCATAAACCACCATCTCCATCATCTAACGTAGGATCGTAAGCAATGTGACCTACTGCAATACAACTTGGCAATGTAAGATCAATTGTTTTTACTAATTTTTTATTCTCTAAATCTAAAACATAAATACCTTTCTCTTTATGACCTTCTGATCCATAAAAATATTGTCCATCATATGTTAGGCAGTTTACATGAATAGCTCCATCAATTGTAAATTGTTCAACAAAGGTTCCATCTATTTCATATTTATAAAACATTTCGGTGCTAAACGATGATACGTAAATGTACTTACCATCGGTTGCAATACCTGATGTTGAAGAAGAAACGGATTCAAAAGTCAATAAAATATCCCAAGCATCTTTACTACCGCTAAATATTGTTTTTTCGGTAGAATCAGGACATTTAAGTTGCATCCTGTTAACGTTTTCCTGAGCTTGTAATTTTTGCGTAACAAGTTGTAAGCTTATTATCACAATTGCAAAATAAAGTAGTGATTTTTTCATAATTTAAAATATTAAGTTATTTATGAGATTTTTTGTCTTCTTTATTGTTTATTTCTTTAATCAGCTTTTTTAATATATCATTTTGTAATTCTTTTTTTTTCAAAAACTTTTCTAATTCATCTTTATCTATCTCTGCCCTTTTGTCTTTATTTTTATCCATTATAAAAAGTCGTTAAATAATTATGTATTTGTAATTCTTATTCAAATTTTGGTATTTATTATTTAGTTCCCAAAATTTATAATGCTACAAAACCTAACGGGTATATTTTTATACCTTACTTTTATTCTACATTTATTGATTATTAAAATATATAGATACTTTTTTTGAATTTTTATTTATCTTTTTATAACAACGTAGTGGTTTGTTAATTAGCAACATATAATTTTTGACATGGAAGTTTACATATATAATTTTTATGGCAATTTGAATTTTATAAAAAAATCCAAAATATATAATAAAAAATTTACATTTAATCCAAACTATGCAATAGAAAACAAAAATAGTTTTCTATTGTATAGCGATAAAGAACTACATCTATTTTGGACAATAACCAAAATGGTGTATTTCTAAATCGGGGT
>Ga0256845_1000685_pt1 | contig 30399 bp, 24 predicted proteins | sample RiftiametaG_FD_189101 | JGI IMG/M metagenome (GOLD analysis project Ga0256845, IMG submission 189101) | Tube worm associated microbial communities from hydrothermal vent at the East Pacific Rise, Pacific Ocean - Riftia | ecosystem: Host-associated > Annelida > Integument > Unclassified ...
GTAGGGGGCGGGAGAGTAGGGGGCGGGAGAGTAGGGGGCGGGCAGAGTGGGCGCAGTGGCCTACTCGCAGGCTTCGGCTTCGGCGATGCACCCGGGTGGGGCCGGGTCGTTCGCGTTCATAGCGATGCAAACCAGGCACTCTTGGTCCGTAGAGTCGGGCCCACAAGCCCCGGATTCGGCACACTTGGTGCCGATGCAGTCGGCGAGTTTGATCAACAGGTAGGCCTCGTCCTGGCTCAAGCTCTTGTCACACTCGATGAAGCACGAGAGGTCGGGCTCGGGGTCCGGGTCGATGATGGCCAGGGACTGACAGGTGATCAGGCACTCGATCGCGTCGCGACAGGTGGTCTCGAAGGGTCCGGTCTCCTCCGCGGTCCAGTTGTCGTCGCCGACCGTGTCCGTCTCGTCGCTGTACACCACGCCGGTCTCGGTGGTGCCGTTGTCGTCGGCCTCATCGCCGGCGAGCAGTTGATCGGAATTGAAGATGCACCCCTGGAGCCCCAAAAGCGACAGCAACAGCGCGCATCCAGGGGCAAGGGCGATCAAGCGTTTGCTCGTCGGCGCCGTATCCACTGTCGCGACGGTAGCAGTAAAATCGCTGGCGGCCTACCCATGTGCGAGCGCCGAGGGAACCGCGACACCCGTGTCAGGGGGGCGGAGCATCAGGGTGCGAGCACCTGCACAGAGGCCCACCTGGCCGTGTCTCGACCAGGTCGACGCAGCGACAAAAAATCGTCGCTGACCGAGGGGCTGGGGTCGGCGACGGTCGCCTTCCTGGAGCAGATCGAGCGGTGGAGTCGGCGGTGGTCGGGCCGCCGCTTGTGTTGGACGCAAAGGCCCGCCAACATAGGGGCATGGCGTATTGGCGTGATCTTGCGGGTCGACGGTTCGGGGCTGCGGCTTTGTCGGGCGCAGCTTTGGGGCTGGTCGCGGCGAGCGGGGGCTGCCGGGGCCCGGAGGTGTTCCTGGATTGCGAGGAGTCGGCCGAACTCTTCCTCGAGGCCGCCGATGAAGAGGGACGCCTGATGAGCCCGGTGCCCAAGGGCGGCCCCTACCCGGTGGCGATCAAGTTCTCGGAGAAGGGCCTGAACACCCTGCTCGAGGGGGTCGTCGGGCAGGATGTTCCGTTTACGGGTGAGCTGCCCTTCGTGTGGTTTTCGGGCCCGGGCAAGCTTCACTTCGAGGCCACCAGCGACCCGGTGCTCGAGCTCGAGTCGCTCGAGGGCTGCCCGACCTGTGTGCAGTACTCGATGGATTTCAACGCCGTGTTGATCGGCGCCGACCAGAAGCCCCAGGGCGCGGGCATCGGCTCGGTCAAGTTTCGGGTCCCCATGCTGCTGCGCGAGCAGGGCGACTCGGCGACGGTGCTTGTGGCCGACTACAGCAAGCTGCGGATCCAAAATTTGTGGCTGGACGCCTTTGGTCTGAAGTCGGCCGAGCACGAGGCTCTGGTCGGCGCGCTCGGCCAGTTCATGCAGGACGAGATCCAGGCCAGCTACGGTGAGACCGAGCTGCTCAAGCTCGACTCTTGGGAGATCGGCAACAACGACGTCCGTCTCCTGGCCCGCAAGCTGATCGTGTTCCCCGAGGAGGACACCTTGGTCCTGGCCATGCAGAGCAACCTGCCTCTGCCCGCGGGCGGCGGCCTCGAGATCACCGGTGAGATGCCCATGGGTGTGTCGATGGTCGTCGATTTTGATGTCGGCTTGCTCGCATCCATGATCTCGCGCCTGCTCGCCGAGGGCGAGATCGATCGGACCTACGACAAGGACGGCAATCCGGATCCCGAGGGCACCTACGGCCTGACCTTCGACTCGCTCACCGGTCAGCCCAACGGTCAGCTGCTCGAGTCTCAGTTCAGGGTCTGGCGGATCGACGATGGCTACTGCGGCTACGCGGTCGCGCAGATGGACCTGGAGGTCGACCTCGACCCCGAGACCGGGATCATCGAGCTCACCGCCGGGGAGGTCGCTGTGGTCGCCGGGGCGGGCTCGGGAGCGGTCGCCGCAGACGAGAATCAGCTCGTCGAGGACAACCAAGCTGTGGTCGCCAACTTCCGCACCGGCCTCGTGGACAACCTCGGAGCGACCATCAACTACGACGCCCTGGGCATCGAGGGCAGCTCGATCGTGTTCGAGACGGTGGCCCGCGACGTCCACGAGAATCACCTCGAGACTTGGTTCAACTTCTTCGTGGTCGAGAACCCCTGATGCCTGTGATCGGATTCATGATCGGAGTCGAGCGGCCCGCCCTTCGACTGCTGGGTAGTGTCGCGCTGGGTAGTGTCGCGCTGGCGGCGGTGGCCTGCAGCGGCAGCGGAAGCGACGACACGGGCACGAGCATCACGGTCGGCGACGAAGTCGGGGACCTCGACGACAGTGATTCGGCCGACCTCGACGAGGGCCCCGAGATTATCTGCATGCCTGGGCAGACCCGCTGCGCGGCCGCGAACACGCTCGAGACCTGCGCGCCCACGGGCCTCGCCTGGGACCCGAGTTTCTGCCCTACGAACGCCAGCTGCATGCCTTGCTCGGAGGAGGACCCGGAGTGCACGGGGGCCGTTTGTGTGGGGCCCTGCGAACTGGGTGAGGAGCTCCCGTCCTCGGCCGGTTGCTCGTTCTTCGGGGTCGGCATGGTCATCAACACGACCTTGAACGCCGAGGCGGTCGACGCCGTCGTGATCGGCAACCCCAGCGAGACCGAGGTCGCCACGGTCCAGCGCTACCTCATCCCCCTGGGCTCGAATATCGAGGAGGCCGTGGGCGAGCCGGAGACCTTGGACCCGGGCGAGACCCACGTGTTCCTGTTCGACGAGGGCCTGACCGAGAACTCCAACAACGGGGCCGGGACCTCGAAATACCAGTCGGGTGGGCTCTACCACTTCGTCAGCGATCTGCCGGTCATCGCGTATCAGCACACGCCCTATCAGCAGGCCTCGACCAACGAGTCGTCTCTGCTCTTGCCCGAGGACGCAGCCCGCCAAGACTTCGTGATCATGGGCTACGACCCCTACGCCGAGCCCGGCTACTTCACGGTCATCGCCCTCGAGAACCAGACCACGGTCAGCTGGACGCCGACCGCGGCCACGGCGGGCAACAACTTGCCCCTGCCCTTCGTGGAGATCGGCGAGGTCGGCGAATACACCATCAATCGCTTCGACGTGATGCGGATCGCGGCCTCGGCCAACGGTGAGGTCCCCGAGTTCGACCAGGATGTCTCGGGCACCGTGGTGACTTCGGACAAACCCATTTTGGTGATGGCCGGCGTCGTCGGGATCCGGGTGCCCTACTGCACCGACTGTCCGCCGGCCACCGACCACGTCCAGGAGCAGGTCATCCCTCTGGACTACTGGGGCGACAAGTACGTCTGCGCCCACTCCCCGGTGCGCGCCGACGAGGACCACTACTGGCGGGTGTTCGCGGGCAGCGGCGACATCGACGTGACGGCGAGCCCGCCCGTGCCCGGGTCCCCCTTTCACTTCGACGCCCGCGGCGACTACGTCGAGTTTTCGGTCCCGAATGGGACCGACTTCATCCTCGAGGGCAGCGGCGCTTTCATGCCGGTCCAGTACACGGCCAACAACGGGCTCTCGGGTGGGCTCGGCGATCCGGCGATGTACCAGATGATCCCCACGGCGCAGTTCCTCTCGCGCTACTTGTTCGTGACCCCCGCGGACTACGATCAAGACTACGTCCAGGTGATCCGCGCGATCGGCAACGCGGCCGTCTACCTCGATGGGGTCGAGGTCGGGGGCTACACGGACACGGGCGACCACCAGGTGGCGACGGTCGCTATCGTTGCGGGCAGCCACGACATCCGCAGCGAGGAGCCGTTTGGGATCCTGCAGGTCGGGTACAAGGGCAAGCACCTCGATCTCGATCCGGCGATCTTCCCGGCCGCCTACGGCTACCCCGGCGGCATGAAGGTCGAACAGATCTTCATCCCCTGAGCGCAGGGCGACGCGCGTAGGGCAACGCTCGCGGGGTGAGCTCGCTGGGCTACCATGGTCGCCACGATGGCCTCCACGTTAGCGACCGCTCCGACTCGCCTGGCTCTGTCGCTCGCGTTGGTGATGGGGCTCGGCCCCCTCGCTGGGTGTGACGGGGCCAAGTCGAACACAGGGGCGAGCGCGACCCCCAGCTCGGGGTCGAGCGCAGCTCGAGGCGGCGGGGATGGCCAGCCCATTCCGGTCGACGCGGTGGGGGACCTGGAGGGGAGCATCCGCCTGGTGCTCAACGACCCCACGGGCCGAGACGGGCCGGGGGCCGGCTGCGAGGTCGAGCTGTGTACGTCGCTGCTCTCGCTGATCGAAGGCGCGAGCACCAGCATCGACTTCGCCCTCTACGGTCTGCGCAACCAGCCCCTGATCTTGGGGGCCCTGCGGGCGGCCAAAGCCCGAGGGGTCGCGGTCCGGGGGGTGGTCGACCGGGACGTCGAGGGCGACAACTACTATTCGGGGACGGAGGAGCTGGTCGCGCTCGGCCAGGTCCACGACGATCGGCGGGCAGACCAGCAGCTCGAGCGCGAGTTCAAGCGGGACGAGCGGGGCAAGAGGTTCGGCGAGGAGCCCAGCTGTGTGCGCCCCGAGGGTTTCGCCGGATACGTCCAGTGCCTGGCCTACGACCTCGGAGAGCGCTGCTTGCTGGCCACCCACGCCAGCCGGGAGACCTTCGAGACCTCCGAGGACAACACGGGCAAGGCCTTCAACAAGATCATGCACGACAAGTATTTTGTCGTGGATGGGCGCTACCTGTGGACCGGCTCGACCAACATCAGCGACTCGGGCACGGGGGGCTACAACGCGAACCTGGTGCTGGTCCTCGACTCGCCCACGGTCGCCGGCTGGTATACGCGCGAGTTCGAGACCATGTACGGGGGCAAACATCACCAGCAAAAGCCCAAGACCAAGGACATCTACGACGGCCCGCTCGAGACCCGGGTCGGGAACGCGACGGTCCAGGTCCTGTTCTCGCCCCAAGACCGGGCGATCTCCGATGGGGTCCGGCCCCTGCTTCAGGCGGCCCAGGAGCGCATCGATATCGCTGTGTTTTTCCTGACCAGCAAGGCGGTCACCAAGGATCTGATCGCCGCCCACCAGCGTGGCGTGAAGGTGCGCGTGATCCTGGACGCGACGGCAGCCAAGAACGGCTACACCAAACACGAGCTCCTGCGCGAGGTGGGCATCGCCGTGAAGGTCGAGAGCTGGGGCGGCAAGATGCACATGAAATCGGCGGCCATCGACGGCCAGCACCTGATCGCCGGGTCGATGAACTGGACCTCCGCGGGTGAGTGGGACAACGACGAGAACACGCTGCTCATCCACGACCCTGCGCTCGCCGAGCAGTATCACGGGACCTTCGACAAACTGTGGGCGAGCATCCCCGAGCAGTGGGCGCACGCCAACCCGGACCCGGAGTCGCGGGACTCGAAGGGCTCTTGCGAGGACGGCTTCGACAACGACTTCGACCATCGGGCCGACGCCGACGATCCGGGCTGCGGTCCCAACCCTCCGGCCCTGCCCGAGCTGCCGCCGCACTGGGTGATCCCCAAGGACAAGATCACCTGTCAGCACCCGCCCAAGGCCTGAGGACTGAGGACTGAGGACCGAGGACATGGGAGCGAGCTGCCGGAGGTGGACCTTCTCGGGACCAGGTCACGGGCCCGCGGTCCGAGGGCTGCGCGCACGACACTCGCGCGGGGTGTGGGGATCGGTGTTCACATGTCTGAGTCCGCTCGCGCTGAGCGTGGGTATTGGCGTGAGCGCCGATGCACTCGCCGCGGCGCCCCCAGAGTCGCCGCAGGTCGGGGCCCTCGGAGCACCCGCCGAAGCTGGGTCCGAAGAAGCGAGGTTCGCGGGGCCCCCTCGGGTCTCGGGTGTCTACCTCGGCATGGGGATCTGGCCGGCGCTGAGCTGGGCCTTCTCTCCGAACCTGGAGGTCGATCAGCGAGGCGCGCTGGGTGGGGGAGGGGGCTCGCTGCGCCTGGGCCAGGCGGTGTTCCCTTGGATGACCCTGGGTCTCGATGCGGACGGCGGGTTCTACTTTGCGCCTGATCGCGTGTTCATGAACGGAGGCGCGATGATCGAGGCCGGCTTCTACCCGTGGTCGCGGCGACCGCTCTCGCTGCGGGTCGGCTTCGGCTTCGGCGCAGGTCTGATGTTGGACGATCGCAGTGAGCTGCGCGGCGGGGTCGGGGGCCCGAAATTCATGGCCGGGCTGCGCTATGAATTTTTCCCGCGCGCGGCCCAGCGGCGAGCGCGTGAACCCGGCGGTTGGATGCTCGGGCCCGAGATCGGATGGCGGGGATTTACGCCCGCGGCCAAGGGCCGGCCGATGAGCAACACTGTCCTGATTGGTGTCTGCTTTGGCTACTACTGGGGAAAGTAGACTTGCGTCGTAACCACGGCCTGTCCCCATCGTAAGTCGGCGTGCGGCGTAACCGCGCGCGTTTGGCGTATGATGATGATGATGTCCGAAGTCCACACAGTCGCTTCTTCGGGGGGCGCACCGCTGGGGGGCGCACCGCTGGGGGGCGCACCGCTGGAGGATCTCAGCGGCGCGTCGCAACCGCCGAGTGAGACCGCCACCATCTCCGGCCTGCCCTCGGGCGCCGATACCTTCATCGACGAGGGGGGCGGCCGAGGGGGCGCGACGACCCTCGGGGGGCGTGGACAGACCGTGCTGCCAGAGGTCCGCAGCGACGGCGGTGACCTGGTCATCGTTCCCCGGGACGAGGCCCGCTACGAATCCGGGACCGTGCTCGGTCGCGGGGGCATGGGAGAGGTCGCGCTCGCCCACGACCGGGACATCGATCGCAAGGTCGCCGTGAAGCGCCTCTTGGCCGAGGACAACCCGCGCGCGGTGGCCCGCTTCATCGACGAGGTCCGCACGGTCGGCAGCCTCGAGCATCCCAACATCGTGCCCATTCACGACGTGGGTGTGGACGACGACGGGGGCCTGTTCTTCGTCATGAAATACGTGGAGGGCGAGACCCTGGGCGCGGTCATCAAGGCTCTCGCCGCGGGCGACCCCGCCTACCACAGTCGCTACACCTTCGAGCGCCGCTTGGATCTGTTTGCGGGGCTGCTCCGGGCGCTGCACTACGCCCACAGCCGAGGTCTGGTCCACCGTGACATCAAGCCGGACAACATCATGGTCGGGCGCTTCGGCGAGGTCATCTTGATGGACTGGGGCATCGCCCACCGCATGCGTGGGTTCGAGGCCGGCTCGGGGACACAGGGCCAGGCGAGCGTGGGTTCAGGCCTGAACCCGGCACCGGCACCGGCACCGGCACCGGCAGGGGGCGTCTGCTACGAGCGCGCCGCCGACGAGACGGTCGATGGGGAGGTCATGGGCACACCCCAATACATGTCGCCCGAGCAGGCGCTGGGCGAGGCCCAGGAGCTCGACGGCCGCAGCGATATCTACAGCGCCTTCGTGGTCCTCTGGGAGCTGCTTACCCTCCGTCCCTACATCTCAGCGGGGCGCTCGGCGGTCCAGACCCTGTTGGCGGTCCAGGATATGAGCGCGCCCGGGCACGGTGACCCCGCGTATTTCAATCCGCATCAAGACGCGGTCTCCCTCGAGCTGCGCCACTTCCTTCAGCGTGGCCTCCAACCCGAGAAAAACGGGCGCTTCCCCGATGCGGGGCAGGTGCTCGATGAACTCGGCCGGGTGCGCTCGGGGGACTTCGAGGTGGTCTGTCCCATGACCTTCCTCAAGCACAACACCACGGTGATGGACCGCTTTATGGACAACCACCCGCTGGTCTCCATCGCCATGGTGGCGAGCGCGGCGGTCGCCTTTGTGGGCGGTGTGGGCGGCTGGGTGTTCTGGGCCGTGGGCTGAGTCGGTCAGGGTCGCTCGTCCGCGCCGATATCGGGGGTGGCATCCCGCATCTCGAGGTCGATGTCCGTATCGACCGTGTAGCTGAGATCGGCGGCATCGACCGGAGGGATGTCGTCTGCCGAGAGGTGCAGGTCGCCGGCAGCGGCGTCGACGAACCACTCAGAGGGTGCGTCCTGGAGGTTGCCGGCGTCGATGAGCGGCCCGCCGACTCCCCGGTCGCGGACGTTGTGAGACACGAGGTTGTTGGCCACGACGCCGCTCGTGGTCGGGAAGCGGTACTCGATCGACGAGAAGGGCGGGCTCGTGGAGTACACGGTGTTGTGGACCACGGTGGCTTCACAGGCCGACTCGAGGGCGATCCCGACGTCGAAGCCCGCGCCGGATGCAAACAGGGCCGGGTCGTCCGCAAACACGAAGTTGTCGACCACGGTCTCGGCGTAGGACTGGGCGGTGGCGCCCCCACAGGGCTGATCGGGGTAGGCGCGGCCGAGGCTGTCTTCCCCGAGGCCGAGGCCCACGCCGCGGGCGTTGTTGACGAGTATGTTGCGCTCGATCACCGTGTCTCGTCCGCCCCGCCAAAAGTGGACGCCGTGCTCCGAGAGGCCGTTCGCACACCAGAACCCCTCGATGTGGTTGTCGCGGATCTGCCAGCCCCAGGCTTGGTGGGCGTCGATGCCCCCGGTGTAGCAGTTGTTGCGTACGTACCCGCGCCCCTCCTGGGTGAGCTCGAGGTGGGAGCAGGCGATGACACCCTGGTCGGCGAACAGGCTGCCCCCGTCGGCGGTGTTGATCTTGATGGCTTGCTCGGCTGGATCGATGATCCGGATCCGATAGAGCTCGACGCCGGAGATCGAGGCTCCGGCGGCGGGGGTGACGTGGATCGGGTGGTTGTAAAATCGGCGCAGGGTGAGGTCCGTGATGGTGACCTCGCTGGCGTTGATGGACAGGCCGAAGGGCGTCTCCCAGTTCCCGTCGATGATCACGTCTTGGGCGTCACCGGTGGCTCCGCGGACGGTCACACCCTCGGTCTGGAGGGAGATGTAGCTGTTCGGGCCGAGCATGTAGGTTCCGGCCGCGAGCATGGCCGTGTCGCCCGGGCTCAGAGATTCGAGCACCTGCTCGAGATTGTCGGAGGGGTCGACCTCGACCACGTTGCCCTCGGGGGGCGGGAGCATGTCGCAGTGGAGTTCCTCGGGTGGCTCGCCGGTGTCGCTCGAGTCGGAGTCGCTCGAGTCGGAGTCGGAATCGGTCTCACCGGAGCTGGTATCGCCGGAGCTGGTATCGCCGGAGCTGGTATCGCCGGAGCTGGTATCGCCCGAGTCGCCCGAATCACTGGTGTCTCCCGAGTCGCCCGAGTCGCTCCCGCCGGTCGGAGTGCAGGCCATGAGCGAGAGGGGGAGGATGACGACGGTCAGGGCTCTCATGGGAGCTGTTGTACCTCAGCGGTCCACTCCAGTTTCAGGGCTCAGAGTTCAGCTTCAGGGCCCAGTTTCAGGGCGGGGCCCTGTCTCAGGGATAGCGGGGGCCCCACTCGCCGCCGGCGAGGCGCTCACGCTTGATCTCCTTGGTCAGGGCGTAGCGCGAGCAGGGATCTGTGGGGGTGCCCGCCAAGAATGAGCGCATGGCGCAGTTGAACTCGTCGGGCGAGGCCATCATGGGGGAGTGGGTGCCGAGGTGCACGAGGTAGCCCTGGCTGTCGGGGATCGCCCGCTCGAGCGCGCGCATGGCCCTGCGGGGGAGCACCGGATCGTCGTCGCCCCACACGATCAAGGTCGGCACCTGGATGCGGGCGAGGTCTCGGTCGGGGATGCGGACGTAGTCGAGGGCCAAGAGGGCGGCGAGGGCCTCCAGGTAGGGGAGCTCCTCCACTGTGCCGGCGAAACTGTGCACAAAATCCTGGCGGGCGCGGCTCATGGAATCGAGGCCGGGGTAGTGGTCGCCCGTGGTCATGTTGGCGACCTGCAGCCAGCCCGGGTTGATGGTGTGCAGGATCGGCCCCGCCTTGCCCAGATAGCGGGTGCCCGTGGAGTCGGCGAGGACCAGGGCGCTGACCCGCTGCGGGTATCGGATCGCCAAGGTCGCCGCGAGTCGGCCGCCGCCCGAGTTGCCGACGACGACCGCCCGCTCGACCTCGAGGGTGTCGAGTAGGGCGAGGGCGACCTCGAGGTGTTGGTCCGCGCTGTAGTCGAGATGGTCCCCGCGCTCCGACCTTCCATGGCCGGGGGCGTCGAATACGATCACCCGGTGGTCGCGGGCGAAGTGCTCGAACTGGGCCCACCAGTTCTGCACGTTGCCGCTCCAACCGTGGATGAACAAGATCGTCTCGGCCGGGGCGGCCTCGGGTTCCGGGGTCTGTGTGGGTCCGGCCTCCAGGTAGCAGATGCGCAGGCCGGCGAGCTGCAAGTAGCGCTCCTGGGCCCAGTAGGCGGGCGGCTCCCAGCTGGCCTCACCGGCCCGAGCGTGGATACAGCCCGGCTGCGCCCAGAGCAGACTCAGCAGCAACATTGCGCCCAGCCGCCTGCGGTGAAACCCCTCGCTACACCATCGTGGGCCCGAACAGGCGGAGGGACCGATCCTCACCATTTGATCCTCACCATTCGATCTTGGTTCCGATGGAGGGCGCGGTGGGCAGGGACAAGATCGGCAAGGTCGATTGGAAATCGTAGCTGTAGTTCAAGAACTCGGTGTTCTCCGCGTTGTAGACGTTTTGCACGTCCAGGTAGGCGGTGATCTTGATACGTCGGTAGACCCAGGTCTTGTCGACCCGCAGGTCGAGCTGGTGGAAGGCCGGCAGGCGGGCGCCGTTGGCCGGGCCTCGAATGGGAATATAGGTCGCGCCACCGTCGTCGGCGGCGACGACCCCGTTGACCGTCGCCGTGTAGGGGTTGCCCGAGACCAGGCGAAAGCGGGCACCGATGCGCCAGTTGAAGGGGAAGTCGTAGCTGGCGATCAGGGTCAGGATGTGGGTCTGATCAAAGTCGAAGAGCTGGGTGGACCGGCCCGGGGCCGGGGTCCGAGTCGAGCGCATCAGGGTGTAGGACAGCCACCCGTAGAAGTTGTCGCCGAGCGGCTTTTTGATCAGCAGCTCGGCGCCGAAGATGTTCCCCGTGCCGACGTTGGCGAAGTTTTGGGGCGCCGGGTCGGCGCCCGGGCGACGCCTGAGATCGGTGCTCTGGCTGAGCAGGCTCTCGAGTCGCTTGTAGAACCCGGTGAGCTCCACGCTGATATCCCAGGGCAGGGTCTGGGCGACCCCGAAGCTGGTATGCAGCGCACGCTGGGGCAGGGCCAGGGGGTTCCCGAACACGAGGTCGGCCTCGATCAGGCCGGGGCCCTGGCTGTAGAGACCCACGCCGCCTTTGAGGGCCGTGTCCGGGGTCAGCTGGGCGATGAAGCGCAGGCGCGGGTCGACCGTGGTCCGGGCCAGCTGGGCGCCGTCGTTGTAGTGGTTGAGGCGCACGCCGGGCGAGAGGACCAGGCGCTGTGCGACCCGCCAGGTCAGGGTCGAGTACAGGCCCGGGAGCATGCGTCTGTAGGTGGTCTCGCGGGTCTGAGCCTGGGCCAGAGCCGGGCTGGGAGAGCCCGCTCCAGAGCCTGGGAGCTCGGCGCGGCCCTCGTACCAGCTGCCCACAAACTCGGCGCCGACTCGGATCCGCAAGCGAGCGCTGAGCTGGCGGCTGAGCTCGGCTCGAGCGGAGAAGGTGTCGCTCTCGAGGTCGAAGCGCGTGCCCCCGAAGATGGAGCTCGAGAGGAACTCGCGCTTGTAGGAGGGCGTGAGCAGGACCTCCCAGGGCCCGTCTCGCCGGCGGTAAACGAGGTCGGCCCGGTGAAACCACTGGACCGTCTCGAGGCTGTCGCGGGCGTCGGGCTCGATCTCGTTGGCGTCGACGAACAGGAGCTTGGCCCGGTCGTCCGAACCGAACACCCTGACCGAGAGCTCGCCGCCCACGGGCGCGGGCAGGGGATAGTCGAACAGGCCCTGGTAGTCCCAGTAGCGCGGTGCCAAGGTCAGGCCGAGGCCGGCCTCCTCGGGGATCACCAAGGGCAAGATCGCGTCGACGTAGCTGCGCCGGGCCGAGACGATGAAGCTGCCCTCGCCGACCCTGCCCTCGACCAGGGCGCCGGCGTCGAAGAGGTCGGCGTCGACGTAGCCGTGGTAGCCGTCGCGCCTGCCCTTGCGCGGGACCACGTTGACGATCCCACCGAGGGCGTCGCCGTAGCGGCTGTCGAAGTTGCCGGGGATGAAGTCGATCTGGGCCAGGATGTCGGAGTTGAAGACCGAGCTCAGGCCTCCAAAGTGAAACAGGGTCGGGATCTCGTGGTAGCCGAGGTAGACCCCCGAGTCCCCGGGGGCGGCCCCCCGGATGCTCAGCTGGCCGGCTCCGAACGCGGCCCGGGCGACCCCAGGGAAGTTCTGCACGGCCTTGAGAGCGTCGCCGTAGGTGCCTGGGATCTCGTTGATCTCCTCGAGCTTGATGGTCCGGACCACGGCCTCGGGCATGAGGTCTCGATCGACCTCGACCTCGGTGCGGAAGGGGGCGCCCGAAGATCGGGTCAGGAAGTACTTGGTCTCGAGTTGGGCGTCCGGGGCGAGGGTGACGACCCACTCGAGGCGCTCGAAGTTTGCCGCGAGGAACACGAGGCGGACGCGGCCATCGGGGACCCCGCGCAGCTCGAAGCCGCCGGTGTCGGTGGTCGTGGTCCGGTACACCCACTCGGGCTCGAGCTCACCTCCGTGTTCGGGAACCAGGCGCCGTTTGACCCGCCCGTCGGGGTACTCGCCGGCCGGCACGGCGAGCACGGCAGCGCCGCCGACTGGAACCCCGCTGCCGGCCCCGAGCAGCGCGCCCGAGATCCGCAGGGGGGCCGCAGCGGGGCTCGGCCCGGGGTCGGCGGCTTCGGGGGTGTCGGAGCCGTCCGAAATCGCCGATCCCGGGTCTAGATCCGGGTCTAGATCCGGGTCTAGATCCGGGGGAGTGGGGGGCACAAAAGTCAGCTCGATCGAGAGCAGGACCTCCACCGCCTGGCCCTCGTAGCGCGCGGCCTCGAAGCGCAGCGCAGCGACGGCCTCCAGGGCGGTCGCGTCGAAACCCGGATCGGCGCTGTCGAGCACCTCGAGCTCCCGGGGCACGCCGTCGACACCGACGACGTACTGAATCACGACCGCGCCGGTCGGTGGGGAGCGACGCTGGAGCAGGGCGGGAGGGTAGGCGAAGTGGACTGGGGCTTCGGCGACGGGAGGTTTGAGGACCGGCGCTGGAGCGGCTGGAGCAGGTGGTGCGATCGGGGGCGCGAGGGCGCGCGCGCTCGGCCCGGGGGCGGCGACAACAGCAGCGAGACCGATCGCCGCCGCCAGGATCGAGCGCTGGGGTGAGCCCTGCACGATGCTCTGGATAACACAGGCCCGGGCCGACACGGATCGCTGCGAGAGGTTCCCTGGGTTGTGTAAGAGGCGGGTAGAAGCCGCCGTTCGCCGCCCCACAAGGCCATGAAACGCTTCTACCGCTGTCCGCAATCGCTGCTCTTGATCGCCGCTCTAGGGTTGTCCGCAACCGCCTGTGACCACCACGACCTCGGCCCCCTCGGGCCCCTCGACCATGAGCAGAGCGTGGAGGTGAAGACGGTCGAGACCCGGGCCTACGTGGCTCCGGTCGACCTCGAGCTCGAGTGGAGCCTGGGCAATGAGCTGGTGCCCGCCGAGCGCAGCAGCGAGATGCTGGCGAGGATCCATATCCAGGCCCCGGAGGCCCTGGACCTGCCCCGGCCGCCGGCGCGCGTGGTCTTGGTGGTCGACACCTCGGCGTCCATGCGCGGCGAGGCCATCGACGGCGCCAAACAGGCCGCCGTCGAGCTGGTCGATACGCTCGCCGACGGCGACAGCTTCTCCCTGGTGGTCTTTCACTCGCGCACCGAGGTGCTCATGGACGCGACGATCATCGGTGATCAGAGCCGAGTCGCGGCCAAGGCCCAGATCGAGAGGATGCAGGCCTGGGGGACCACCGACCTCAGCGGCGGGCTCGCGGCGGCCCTCGCTCAGCTCTCGATGGCGCCCCTATCCATGGACCCGGAGGGACGCGTCGACCTGGGTCGGGGGATCTCGGCGGCGGGGGGCCCGGATCCCCAGGTGCTCGAGCGCGTGGTCTTGCTCGGCGACGGTGTGCCCAACGATCCGAGCCCGATCCCGGCTTTGGCCCAGCAGTTCGCGGCCCGGGGCGCCGAGGTGACGGCCCTGGGCTACGGGTTGGAGTACGACGAGACCATGCTCGCCGGCCTGGCGGAGCAGACCCACGGCGGGTTTCGCTTCATCGACGACCCGGACGCGGTGGCGAGCGTGTTTCGTGACGAGGTCCTGCACATCCAGCGGACCGTGGCTCAGAACTTGGGCCTGGGCCTGGCCTTGGGCCCGGGCGTCGAGATCATCGAGGTCGTCGGTCACGCGGTGACCTGGAACCCCGGCCAACGGCGGATGGAGGTGGCTCTGGGCAGCATCTCCGAGGGCCAGGAGATCGAGCTGATGATCCGCCTGGCCGTGGGCCCGCACCACGACGGGGCCACGGTCGAGCTCAGCGACATCGAGCTCGCCTACGTCGACGTCCACACGGGCACGGGCGCCCGCTTCGAGCGTGACTTTTTGCTCGCCAGGGCCAGCGCCGACGATGCTGCGATCGAGGCGGGGGAAGATCGGGACCTGGCTAGGATCGGGGCCCGGGCCCGAACCAGCGCGGCGACCTTGGTGATCTTGGCGCACGCGCGGGCAGGGCAGGTCAAGGAGGCCAAGCGCCTGCTCGATGAGGCAGTCGAGTGGGCGAGGGCCTCGGCGAAGCGGCTCGGGAGCGAGGATCTGGCGAGCCAAGCAGGGGAGCTGGCGGCCCTGCGCAAGGAGCTCGCGAGTCTGGCACGCACAAAGCAAAAGCAGGCGCCCTTGGCCACAGACGGGCCTTCTATACCACCGTCCGACTACGCGCTGCCGCCTCCGATCACCGCCGAGGGGGCTCGCCAGGTTCGGGAGGCCCACAGTGAGGCCTACAATGATCTACATTGATGTGGGTGAAGCGTACTCGCACTAAAGAACTATGAATCGTTATAGTATTTGAGATCGAACCTGGAGTGTAGCGAATCTACCGTTCTCGATTTTTGCACTGGGCCTCGGCCTTGGTGCATTTGAAACGAACATGAATATGGTCGTCGTGGCCCCGAACATGTCGAATCAAGGGGCTGCCGCTACCTGGAGGTTCAGGGTACTCCATCCACTCGCTCAAGGCCGAGTCGCTGTGGCGATCGGTCTGACGCGCATAGTCATAGAGCAGCTTCTGCAGCTTGCTGTCGATGAAAATGACCTCGATCGACCTGCTCTCACGCAGCAGCTCCAGGAGTGACCAGGTGAGCTCGCGGTCGAGGTTCCTGGCGTCCATCTTGCGCCAATTGAGCTCTTCCTTTTTGTCCCATATTTGTGGGTAGCTCAAGTCGACGTCTCGACCGGACTGATGTGAACTGTGAGGTTTGAGCCGCCCGCCATTGCGCGCACTCATGTTGCCGACCAAGATGGGTTGTCGGCCTGGGAAGCGGCGCGCCCACTCGCGAAGCACCAGATCCAAGGTCGCTACGGTGGTGGTCGTCGCCCACCCTTTCCAGGGGGTGTGCTTGAGGATTCGCCCAGGGCCGTCGACCATGGGCATGGCAGCGGTGACGGAGCCGGCGCCGGCAAAGTTCACAGACTCGCTGCGCTGTCCGGGGGGTCGCCGATAGACGACCAGTCGCGTCGAAGGGGGCAGCTCACGCTCGAGAGAGACCCCAGGGTTGAGCGTCTCCATCTCGTGATGGAAGATTTTATACAGGTTGGCGACTACCTTCATCGAGCCGCCGCGTTTGATCGTGTAGTGCACGACATCGGGTGCGGCGAAGTCCCGTGGCCAGATCTTGCCGGCCAGGAGCGAGCCTTCAGGGGGCCCACGGGGGGCTGCTGGGTCGCCCTCTCCCGTCTCTTGGCCGAGCTCGGGATCATCGATGCCGCCCGTGGCCGCGCCTGCCTCATCGGCGGGTTGCGGGTCTGCGGGCTCCAGGACCTCTCCAGAGAGGGTCCCGCGGTGTTCGATGTCCGGCAGCTCGGCGCTGGTCTGGGCTTGCTCGCTCAGCGCGGCCGAGGGGGCCTCGGTGTCACCCTGGCGGTCGCCGATCTTGAGCAGGGCGACGACGATCCAGATGGCGCCCGCGACCAGCAAGAGCAGGGACAGGACGGAGGGGCTTCGACCTCCGGCCTCCGGGGCGAGCCCGTCGTCGTCGTCTGCGAGCCCGTCGTCGTGAGCGAGGTCGCCATCGAGGTCCTGGTCGGTCCCCGAGTCCACGCCCCTACCGCCGGAGTCCGGCTGCGCTTCCTGAGGGTCGTCGGGACGACCGTTATCGTTGTTCGAAGGGCCCATACCTTCGTGGCCCGCGAGTGTGCGGTCTGGGCCCGCGCGGGTGCAAGGGGGGGGGGCGCGAAGTCGAGAAAATTTCGCGACAGAGCCCCATAGGACCACGCGAGGGCGAGAATCGGGGACCGTGAGAAGTCCTCACCAGGGCCCCGCACGCGGCTACGCTGGGCCCGAATCATCGCCTGCGTTACGGTTCGCGCACTCAGCGAGAGCGCCGAGGCCCGGCTCGGGTCCGTCTATAGAGGAGCGCCTCGCAGACAGCGAAGACAGAGAAATCCCATGGTGCACATCAGCGACAGCTTCGACTCCGGCAACATTGAGGTCATCGACGCCAGCGATCCGGGCGACCTTCAGCTAGCGATCCGCAGGGACCATGAGGCCGAACACCTGCAGTGGTTTCACTTCCGAGTGACCGGGGCCCGTGGCCAAGATCTGCGGATGCGAGTGCGCAACGCGGCCGAGGTCAGCTACCCCAAGGGCTGGGAGAACTACCGGGCCTGCTACAGCTACGACCGGGAGGATTGGCAGCGTATCGAGGGCACGAGTTTTGAGAACGGAATTTTAGAAATCGCTCATAAACCCACCCAAGACAGCGTTTATTACGCCTATTTCGCTCCCTACTCCATGGAGCGGCACCACGATTTGGTGGCCGAGTGTGGGGGCTCGCGCAGGGTCAGGCACGAGCGTCTGGGAGCGACCTTGGACGGGCAGGACCTCGACTTGCTGCACGTGAGCGAGGGCGAGGCCGAAGGCCGAAAACAGTGTTGGATCATCGCCCGCCAGCACCCGGGTGAGAGCATGGCCGAGTGGTTGATGGAGGGTCTGCTGGCCCGGCTCTTGGACGAGGAGGACCCGGTTTCTCGGGCCCTGCTCGCGGTCGCCGAGTTTTGGATCGTGCCGAATATGAACCCCGATGGCAGCCGCCGCGGCCACCTGAGGACCAACGCAGCCGGGGCGAACCTCAACCGGGAGTGGCTCGAGCCGACGATGGCGCGGAGCCCAGAGGTCTATCTCGTGCGCGAGAAGATGGTCGAGACCGGCCTCGACTTCGCCCTCGACGTCCACGGTGACGAGGCGCTGCCCTACAACTTCATCGCCGGGGCCGAGGGCACACCCTCCTTCGGTCCGCGCTTGGCCGGGCTCCAAGCCAGGTTCGAGGCCGAGCTCGAACTCGCCAACCCCGACTTTCAGCGCGTCCACGGGTACCCGGTCCCCGAGCCCGGGCAGGCCAACATGAGCATGGCCACGAACTGGATCACCGAGCGATTCGGCGCCCTGTCCATGACCCTCGAGCAGCCTTTCAAGGACAACGCCAACGCGCCCGATCTCGCACGCGGATGGTCGCCGGAGCGCTGCAGCAAGCTGGGGGAGTCGATCTTGGGGTCGCTCTATCGGATGATCGCCGAGCTCTGAGTGCGGGAACGGGCGCGGCTCGAGGCGCAGGCAGTAGGCGACCAAATCTTCGCGTCGATTCGCCTGCGGCCTCCGCTGGGGCCGCGTCGCCGAAACTCGCAGTAGGCCCGTCGGGGCGGGGTTTCAACGCCAGGCCCGCGATGACAAAATCTGCGCGGGGCGACGCGAGGGGCTCGATCGGGGACTGCACGGGCCCTCCACTCGCGCCGGTGGCAGACTCCCCGCATGGCTGGGCACGACGGGACGCTGATCAAGACCACGGGCGACGGCTGGGTCTACGAACTCGGACAGATGCTCGTTTTTGGTCCGCGCGGCGCCGAGTTGGGCGACAGTGTCCAAGGGTGTGCCCGAGACCTGCGAGAGCGCTTGGGTATGAAGGTGGCCTTGGTGATCTTGGTCGGCGACTACACACCCAGAGCGGTCACCGGTCTCAAGCGCTCGGTCGACGATGCGTTCATGGCGATGCGGGACGACCTCAGCTGCGGATTGGTGTTGGTCCAGTCGCGGGGCTTCGTGGCGAGCGTGTTCCTCAGCGTGGGCAGTCGGATCATGGCGGCGGGATCCGACGGGGTGCCGCGCTCGGTGTTCGGTGATTCGATGAAAGCCACCGAGTTCCTCAACGCCAACGCCAACGCCGACGCCGAGGCGCTGGAAGCGGAGTGGTTGGAGCAGCAACTCGCCGCGATCCGCGACGAGATGCTGGTGCTCAACGTCGAGGCGAGCGCCGCTGGACGGCGTCGTTCTCGTTCAGACATCGGCTGAGCCGAGAGGAAACCATGGTCTGAGCCGTGGGTCTGAGCTCGAGCTGGCTGCGGGCGGCTGGCCTGCTACCTTGCGGACATGCGGCTCCGGACCCCAGCCGAGCAGCCCCACATGGGGATCACCGCGGCCCTGGGCCCCACGAACACGGGCAAGACTCACCGTGCCATCGAGCGCATGTTGGAGCACCGCAGCGGGATGATCGGCCTGCCCCTGCGACTCTTGGCCCGGGAGGTCTACGACCGGGTCACGGCGCGGGTGGGGGAGGCGAGGGTGGCTCTGGTGACGGGCGAGGAGCGGCGGATCCCGGCGCGCCCCGACTACTGGATCTGCACTGTGGAGTCGATGCCGGTCTCGCGGGAGGTCGATTTTCTCGCCGTCGACGAGATTCAGCTGATCGCCCACGACCAGCGCGGACATGTGTTCTCGGACCGGCTGCTGCAGGCTCGCGGGCTGCGCGAGACCTGGTTCATGGGCGCCGCGACGGCCGAGGCGATCATTCGAGAGCTGGTGCCCACGGCACAGATCCACACCTATGGGCGACTCTCCCAGCTGCGCGACGCGGGCAGCCTGTCTCTGGGCGCGCTGCCGCCTCGCACGGTCGTCGTGGCGTTCTCGACCCAGGAGGTCTACGCCCTCGCCGAGCGCCTGCGCCAGCGCAGGGGGGGCGCGGCGGTGGTCTTGGGGGCCCTCTCTCCCAGAACCCGCAACGCTCAGGTCGCCCTGTATCAGGCCGGCGAGGTCGACTACATGGTGGCCACCGACGCCATCGGCATGGGTCTGAACATGGACGTGGACATGGTGGCCTTCGCCTCGCTGCGCAAGTTCGACGGCACCCAAGTCCGGGAGCTGGAGCTCGCCGAGCTCGCCCAGATCGCCGGTCGAGCGGGGCGTGCCGACAACGATGGCCGCTTCTGTACCTTGGCGCCGGTGCCCAAGCTGGCGGCCTCCGTGGTCGAGGCGGTCGAAAACCACCGCTTCCCGACGCTGCGGCGGGCCGTGTGGCGCAACGCCGAGTTGGACTTCAGAGACGTCGACGCCCTGCTCGCCTCGCTGCGCGCGAGGCCGAGCCGCCGCATCCTCGAGTTGGTCCATCGGGCCGAGGACTTCGAGACCTTGGTGCAGCTGGTGGCCCGGGACGCGATTCGGGCCCTGGCCAAGGGCCGGCGCGCGGTCGAGCTGTTGTGGGCGGTGTGCCAGATCCCCGATTTTCGCAAGCTCCTGCTCGACAGGCACGTGGAGTTGCTGGCGGAGATCTACGCTCAGCTCAGTGGCCCCAGCGGACGCATCGATCCCCAGTGGATGGGCGAGCGCATCGCCCGTATCGACGACACGGACGGCGACATCCATGTGCTCATGACCCGGATCGCCTTTGTGCGGACCTGGACCTACGTCAGCAATCACCGGAGCTGGGTGGTCGACGCGGAGCACTGGCAGGCGCAGACCCGAGGCGTGGAAGACCGACTCAGCGACGCCATGCACGAGCGCCTGGTCGCGCGTTTCGTCGAGCGTGAGGGCGGTCGGCGACCCGTGGTGGGCGGCCGCTCGAGCCGACGCTCCCGGCCGGTCGACCCCAGGGCCCAGCGCCGGGCCCGAGCGCGGGTTCTCGATCGGGCGGCCGTCGCCGAGGGGCCGTTCGCCAAGCTCCTCGATCTCGAGTCGGAGATCCTCGGCCGGGCGGGGCCGGACGCGGGGGGAGACGGGGCGTGGGTGCAGGCCTTGGTCGAGGCCCCCCACGCGCGCTTCGAGCTCGACGACGAGGGCTGGATCGTCGATCTCGAGCAGGTCGGCGGGGGCGGGGCGCTCCGGCTCGCGCGCATGATCCGAGGGGTCGACCTGCTGCGGCCTGGCCTGGCCCTGAGTGTCGGCGAGGGCCTGGGTGCGGGCGCCCGCGCTCGGATTCAGCGGCGCTTGGTGGCGTGGACCCGCGACCGGGTGGGCGCCCTGCTCGGACCGCTGCGGGCGCCCGAGGTCGGCGCGCTGTCGAGCGACGCGCGGGGCCTCGTCTACCAACTCGAGCAGGGTCTGGGCACGATCCACAGCGACGCCGCGGCCGATCAGATCCGCCGGCTGCGGGCTCGAGACCGCAAGGTGTTGAAGACCCTGGGTGTGCAGCTCGGGAGCCGCGTGGTGTGGCTGCGCCGGGCGCTGCGACCGGCGGCCCTGCGCGACCGAGCCCTGTTTTGTACGGCTGCGCTGCCGCGCGGTGTGGCCATGGTCCCGCCCCCCGCCGGCGCCGTGTCGCTCGCACCGAACCCAGCGATCGACGCCGATGCCTACACGGCCGCCGGCTTCCCGGTGTTCGGGGGCCGGGCGCTGCGGGCCGACATGCTCGAGCGCCTGCTGGGGGAGCTCGAGCTGCTGGCTGCGCCCGGTCGCTTCGAGCTGTCCATGGGCCTCGCGGGGCTGGTGGGGGTCCGGCGAGAGCAGCTCGAGCCGATCTTGAGGGCGCTGGGCGCCGAGCCCCTCGAAGACCCGTGGTGGCGCATGTAGGATGTCTGCGCGACGCCATGTTTGCTCCCCTCGATGACATCCCCGCCGCGGTCGCGGGCTCCAGCGATCCCGCGATCGGCTGGGCCGCCTTCCGCGACATCGACTTCATCGCGGAGATGGCCCTGGTGCTGGCGGTCTCGGTGCTGCTCGCGGCGCTGATCGCCTACCACCCGACGACCCGGGGCAAGGCCTCGACCATCGAGGAGATCGAGCAGCCCAAGACCTTCATCATGTACTCGATGATCGGGGCGGTGATCGCCATCATCGTCAAGGTCCAGCCCAACATGGCGCTGGTCGTGTTCGGCATCGGCGGACTGATGCGCTTTCGGACCAACGTCGGCCTGGCCAAGGACACGGGGCGGGTGATCTTGGTGACGGTGGTCGGTCTCTCCTGCGGCTTGGGCCTGTATGTGGTCGCCGTGCTCTCGACCGTGTTCGGGTGGGTGATGATCTATGTGCTCGAGAGCCGCTCGGTCGAACGGGTGGTCGTGCAGGGGCTCGAGAAGAGCTCGGTTCAGCCGGCGGCGCTCGCCTACACCCGCGCCCTGACCGAGCTCGGGTGCACGATCATCGGTGAGCAAAAAAATGTGAAGAAGGGGACCGTGGCGATCATCTATCGCGCGCCGCGGGGTCTTGGCCGGCCGACGGTCGAGGCCGGCTTCGGCGAGATCCCCGAGGGCGAGCGCGGGACGGCCGACTGGGACAGCACCTGAGGCCGAGTCGGCTGAACTCGAAGCTGTACCGATGGCCCCGCGATGGCACCGGGGGCCCGGGCGCCCGCCCGGGCTCGAGTCGTGAACGGTGTTGAAACCGGACAGCCTCAGCCTTCGGGCGGGCAGTCGAGGCCCGAGGCCGGGTGGGCCAGCAAGGTGGCCTCGAGTGAGGCCTCGATGAGCGCGGTGGCGTCGGGCACGGGGACCTTCCCACCGACGTGGATGTGGCCGGCCGCGGCGCTGTAGTCGGTGATCGAGTCGTAGTAGACGCCGTGCAGGCCCAGGAAGCCCGAGAGGTAGTTGCCGCTGGTCTGGCTGTCGATCACGACATCGGTGAGGGCCAGGGCCTCGGTGGCCTCGACGATGGCGTCGATGGGCAGGGCGCTGGGCAGGGTCTGGCCCTGGCGGTAGGTCGAGATCAGCGCCCAAGAGCGGGCCTCGATGCTGGCCTGGGTCGGGTGGGTGTCTGCGTTGTAGCTGTCGCTGGCCCAGTCGAGGGCGGGGCCATTGGGGTTGTTCTGGCCGTGCCCCCCCTCGAGGGCCTCGACCTCCCAGCCGATGCCGCCGCCGCGGCTGGTGGTGATCATCAGGACCGGCTGGTACTCGTCGACGATCCGCCAAAAGTCGCCCGAGGTCGCCTGGTAGTCGACCTGGAGGTCGTAGTCGGGCGAGCCCACGGAGCCCGGATCGCCGATCTCGTCGTTGGTCGGGTCGCCGTCGGGGGGAAACTCGGGGAAGAAGGCGTAGACGTCGAAGCCGTGGTCACGCCAGTTCTCGCCGGTCCAGCCGCCCGGGTTTTGGTCGGGGTTTGGGCTCCACTGGCGCAGCATTTCGTTGGTCGGCGGCCAGTAGCCCATGAGCACCACGTTCTTGGTGCAGGCGGGTGCCGTGTCGCTGCTGGAGGTCTCGGCGCTGGTGTCCGAGGAGGTGCCGGCGCTGGTGCCCGAAGTGGTGTCTGCGCTGGTGTCTGCGGTCTCGGTCTCGGTCTCGGTAGCTGCGCTCGAGCTCTCGCTCGTCGAAGCATCCTCTTTGGGGTCGCCGGATCCGGGCGTACAGGCGGCTGCGAGAAGCACGAGGGCGCTCGCCCACAACGGGGCAGGGTCGGGAAAGCTGAGTGTCGACATCGGCGAAGTCCATACTACCCCGGGCCGCGTGTCGCCGGGTGGTCACCCCGCGCCGTCACCCGGATGTCACTCGGCGCTGACCTCTGGTGCTCTCGCTTCGCTTCGGGAGGGATCCGACTTGGGGGTGTGGAGGAGCATGAGCGCGAGGTCTCGCCACGCGGCCGCCGGCAGTGGGGGACCGCCGTAGCGGCGCCACGCGAACTCCCCGAGCAGCGCCCGGTAGAACAGGGTCGCCCGGCTGGTCGCCAACGCGGGGGCGAGCCCCGACTCGCACAGCAGACCCTCGACGTAGGCCAGGCGGCGCGCGTCGATCTCTGCGACCGCGCGCGCGACCTGGGGTCGGGTCGCAGCCCAGTCGCGGACGGCCGCGTCGACATGGGTGTACTCGCCCTCGTCGACGAACACGAGCTGTGTGAGCTCCAAGAGGCGGGCCCGGGCGTCGGCGCCGGCGGCCTCCGTGTCGCGGATGACCCGGTCTGTGGCGAGTTGCCTCCACAGCTCGACCATGGCCTCGAGCAGCAGCTCTCGCTTGGCGAAGTGGTGGTAGAAGCTGCCTTTGGTGACCCCGAGTTCGCGGGCGAGGGCCTCGACGCGGACACCCCCGATGCCGTCGCGGGCGAGCGCGCGGAGGGCCGCGAGGGTCCAGTCTTGAGCCTGTAAAATTGCCAATTGTTCGAGCTCCGGTTGTCGAGAGGACCAGCATACGCTAGCGTATGTTCAGCATACTCAACCGTATGTTCGGGAGTTTCTCCATGCCAGTCGCACGTATCGTCGCCGCCTCCTGCCTGTTCCTGCTGGCCGTCGCCCACTCGGCCCTGGGCGAGCGAGAGGTCCTCAGACCGCTGTTTTCGGCGAGCTGGGATCAGCCAGGGCCCCGCTGGGCCATGCAGCGCCTGCTTCGTTTTGCCTGGCACCTGACCAGCATCGCGTGGATTGGGCTGGGTGCGGGGGCGCTCGGGGCATCGGGGGCGCTCGTGGTCGCGCTCGTCGGCCTGAGCTCGGGGGCGCTCGTATTTGTCATGCTCCGGGGTCACTTTGCCTGGCCCCTGTTCCTGCTCGCAGGGTTGGCGGGCCTCCAGCTCGAGGGCTGGCTCGGGGCGCCCGTCTTGGGGGCAGGCGTGGGCTTGGGCGCCGCGGTGGCCGTGGGCGCCGCGGGCGTGCATGTGTATTGGGCGGTCGGCGGTCGGCGTGGGATCGACGTCGCTATCCCGCCGGCCGGGGCCCCCGACTCGAGCGGCGCGGTCGAGCCCGCGTTTGTACCCCCACCTTGGTTGACCGCGCTGGTGGCCGTCGCCCTGTTGGTGTTCGCGGGGTTGAACGCCTGGGTCTACCTCGGCGCGCCGCTGTGGGCCCGGGCCGCCCTCGGGCTCGGGCTCGGGTTGATGTTGCTCCGGGCGATGGGCGACGGACGACGGGTGGGGTTCTCCAAGACCGAGCGAGGAGGGGCGTTCGCGCGCTGGGACGATCTGTTGTTCACGCCTCTGGTCGTCGTCCTCGCCCTGGGCAGCGGAGCCGCGCTCTTGAACGGCGCGGGCTGAAGGGAGGTCGGGAATCGCCCGAGTCGGCGGCGGCGCACCCCTCGAGCCGAGGGTCGGCGGGTGGGGCACGCGGCAAAAGTACTCATCCAGTCCAAGCGGTCCAGATCCGCTCGCCGAGTCGGGTGTGGGCGACGACGAATTCCGGGTGAGACGACTCGATAGGTGACGCCATGGGCTGCTAGGGTCGCATCGGTTCATGCGCGACGACGAAGCCGAGCTTGGGTGTCCGCCCGGGGCCGAACCGACCCTGCCGGCCCCGCACAAGATCGATGTCGATGTCGACATCGGGGCGTTGCTGAGCGCGACTCTCGACCCTCGACCCTCGGACGCCATGTCCGAGGGCGTGATGATGCGGATGGCAGCCGTGACCACAGTGATGGAGTTCATTCGGCTCGTCGGTGTGGCGCCTTTTCACTGGTTGCTGGGCGACGCCGCCGCGGCAAAGGATGACGACGATGATCACGACTTTGCACCTTGAGCCTCCGACCGTCGGCCCGCTGAAGGAGGCGGCGCTCGAGCCCCTCCGGGCGCTGTGGGAGGCCGTGGTCGAGCACGCGCCGGCTGTGCTCAGCGCCCTGGGCCTGCTGCTGGTGATGTGGCTGGGGGCCAAGCTGGTCCGGGCGCTGATCGTCAAGGTCTTGGGTCTCACCAAGCTCGACCAGGCCACGGAGCAGACCTCACTGGGGAAGCTGCTCCAAGCCATCGACGGGGAGCTCAAGACGTCCACGGCGATCGCCTCGCTGGTCTACCTCTCGATCTTGTTGATGGCCCTGGCCAGCGCCGCCGATATGGTCGGACTGGGGGCCGTGAGCGCGGCGCTGGGGGCCGCGTTGGCCTACCTGCCCCGGGTGCTCTCGGCCCTGCTCGTATTTGCGATCGGGGGCTATGTGGGCGGCCTGGCCAAGCGGGCGGTGAGCGCCATGCTGACCCAGATGCGCAGCCCCTTCGCCGGGCCGCTGGCGTCGGCGACCGAGTTCGGGATCTTGATCGTGGTGGTGGCGGTCGCGGTCGACATTCTCGGCGTCGACATCTCGTTCATCACTTCGAACCTCACGGTGGTCGTGAGTGTGGTGTTGGTGACCGTGGCGTTCCTGTTCTCCTGGTCCATGCGCAAGCCGGCCGAGGAGATCATCGCCAACTACTACCTGCGCCGAATGGTCGACATGGGCGACGAGATCAACCTGGGGGAGGTCGAGGGGACCATCGAGCGCTTCACCTCGCTGGGGGTGCTGGTCCGCGACCGAGGTGGGCGCGAACACTTCGTGCCCGCCCGCCATGTGCTCGATGGGATGAGCTGTTCCGGGCGGGCGCGGGCGCAGGGACACAGTGGGAGCGAGGGCGATCGGGCCTGAGCCCGAGCGGCGCAGACAGGGAGCTCGCTGGATCATGTCGTCGGAACCACAAGGGCCGCCGCCGGCCTGGTCCGCGCTCGACTCGAGCGTGGGCAAGGGCCCGGCCACCGTGCAGCTTCAGGCTGATCTCGAGGCCGGTGACGCGAGCTTGATCGGGGCCTACCTCGACGGCAACCCCGCGGCCTACGGCGAGCTCGTGCGCCGCCATCAGATCCCCCTCTTTCGCCTGCTCCTGGGTCTACTGGCGGACGAAGATCTGGCCGAGCGGGCGTGCGGAGAGGTGTTTTTGCTGGCCGATCGGCGCTTGCTCGAGCTCGATGATCGGGACCAATTTTATTGCTGGCTGCTGGCCATCACCCGGGAGGTCGCCCAGGGCTTCGACGAGGCTGCGCGTGCCGAGGCCGAGCTGTCCGGGGGGGTCGAGAGCCCGCGAGAGCGCCTCAAGCGGGAGGTCCACGCGGTGCTTCAGGAGCTGGACCCCGACCAGCGCTTGGTGTTGGTCATGGCCGAGCTGCGCGGGGCCAGCGAAGCCGAGATCGCCGCGGCCCTGGGTTGCTCCGTGGGCGAGGTCGCGGCCCAAGTTGTCGCGGCTCGGGCCGCGTTCACCGAGGTCATGAAGGCGCGGGCGGCCGAGGACACACTCGACGATCCCGAGGTCGGCGCAGACCTGGAGGAGACCCCCAAGCTCAGCGAGGGGCAGGTCGTCGCGGGTCGCTACGAAATCGAGTCCTTGCTCGGCAAGGGGGGCATGGGAGCGGTCTACCTGGCGCGGCGCCTGGACGACGGCCGGCAGGTCGCGCTCAAGACCATGTTGCCGGGGTGGGTGGCGAGCGAGGTCGCGGTGCGTCGCTTCGAGCGTGAGGCCGAGGCCATCGCCCGGGTCCAGCACCCGAATTTCGTGGCGATCCTCGATCACGGTCGCACCGAGGGGGGCATGCCCTATCTGGTCATGGAGTTGCTCAGCGGGAGGGAGCTGCGCGAGGTCTTCGACGACGCGGGCCCCCTCGATCCTCGCCGGGCGCTGACCTTGGTCCAGGCCGTGCTCGCCGGTCTGGCGGCCGCCCACGAGGCCGGGGTCGTGCACCGGGACCTCAAGCCCGCAAACGTGTTCGTCACCGACCCGGAAGGGACCGGGGAGCAGCCCAAGGTCCTCGACCTGGGCCTGGCCAAGCTGGTCTCGAGCACCGATGAAGAGGCTCAGCGCACCCACCTGACCCAGCAGGGGATGGTGTTTGGTACGCCGGCCTACATGGCCCCGGAGCAGGCCCTCGGCAGGGAGGTGGATCCGCGGGTCGACCTCTACGCGGTGACCGTCATGCTCTTCGAGCTGCTCACCGGGAGGTTGCCCTTTCGTGCCGGCAACGCCTCGGCGCTCCTGGTCATGCATGTCTCTCAGGCGGCGCCGACCTTGGCCGAGGTCGCGCCGGCCCTCGCCGGTGTACCGGGACTCCAGGTCTTGCTCGACGGCGGCTTCGCCAAGGCGCGAGAGCGCCGGGTCGCCTCGGCGCGGGACTATCTCAGCGGCATCGAGGCCGTGCTCGAGCAGTCTTTGCCCGGGCCAGCGCCGCGGCCCGAGCTCGGTGTGGCCGCGACACAGAGGCTAGGTGTGGCCTCCGGGAGGGTGCAGGCGACCGAGGTCTTGCCGGTCTCCTCCCAGGGTCGGCCGTCGGCCCGGGCCGATGTCGAGGCCGGTCCCGAGGCCGAGCCGAACCCGCCACAGACGACCCGCGAGGTCGAGCCTGCGGCGTCGGGTCCCTCGATGCTCGTATTGGTGATCGTCGCCTTGTCGGTGGCGGCGCTCGTGATCTGGATTGCCGTCGGCCGCTGAAAAAATGCATCCCCGTCGCTGGCCGGACGGTCACGAGCGGCGAAACACCGCTCTCGATGTCTGTATCGCAAGCGCCCAGGAACCCGTAGCCTCGGCGGCATGCGTGCACACTCGATCCCGCTCACAAACCTCGTCGTGGCGCTCGCCCTGTCTCTCGCCCCGTCCCTCGGTTGCGACGGTGGGGAAAGCAAAGACGCGCCTAAACCCGGTACCGCGGCCGCTGACTCCGAGAAACCAAAGTCCGACGGCAGCCCAAAGCCCGGCGACAGCCCAAAGCCCGGCGACAGCCCAAAGTCCGATGCGGGGACCGTCACGCTCGTGTTCTCGAGCCCCGCGAGTGGGGGGACAAAGACGATCGAGCTCGACGCCGATGGCGAGGTGCGCATCAACGGAGCCGTCGTCGGAGCCCTCGCCGACTCGGGGGCCTTCACCCTCGACGGCGCTCTTGCCGGCACTCTCGACGAGGACGACGGCTCGTTCACCCTCGCGGGCTTCGAGGACGCGGCGTTCAGTGTCGAGCCGGAAGGGTCGCTGGTCACCAAACCTGGTGCCGACCCGGTGGTGCGTTGGGGCGCCGGTGGTGTGATGGAAGGAACACTCATGAAGGAGATGCCGGGCACGTCGGGGACGATCTCTGGCGACCCCGCGTCGTTTCGGAAGATGACGTTCTTGTTCATGGCACTGACGACGGCCCGAGGCCCCGACCTGGGCGCGGCCGAGCCTCAAGAGCTGCCGGAAGATGCCGTCGCGCAGGCCAAGCCAGTCATCGAGGGTTTCTTCAAAGCGGTGGCCAGCGGTGATGGGCCCGGGGCAGTGGCGTTTGTCGAGTTCCCTGTCTTCGTCGAGGGGGAGGCGACCGACGAAGTGAAGTTTCGCGCGCAAGTCGAGAACAACGGCGCCGACAGCAAAGTCGAGATTCAGGTCGAGATCGAGGTGCTGAAGACCAAGACGCAGGTCGCGAAGATCTACAGCGGTGAGGCCGAGAACATCGTGGGCTTCAAAGTGCGGATCCAACCCGGAAAATCCCAGAAAGAGGGATCCAGCGACACGCTCGCCGTAGTGGTTCAGCTCGGGTCCGCAACCAAGCCCGACCCCAAGCTTGTCGGGCTCGGAGAATTCCGAGAGTAGCGACGCTCGATCGGGGCCGGCCGCGGGTCCAGCAGCCACACGCCGGCGGCTTGGGTTCAGCTCACCGAACAACGACAGCGCCCGCGAGCAGCCGTCGACCCACCATGCGCGGGAGTTCGGCTGCAACGCGGGCGCGTCGACGGAGATCGGGTGGTTCTCGGGGCCGAGCGAGCTCAGCGTGCGTACCAGGCGACGATCTTCGGGTGCTCGCCGGCGGCCTTGGCGAGCGCGAGCATCCGCGGGCAGTCGTCGAAGATCTCGGCTGGGATGTGGTCGAGGACGCCCGAGCCCAGCCATTTCACGATCATGAAGATCTTGAGATCGGCGACCTGGATCGTGTCTCCGTCGAGGAAGGGTCCCGGGCCGAGGCGGGTCAAAGCCCGCTCGATGCAGGCACCCCAATTGGGGATGAACTCGGCAGCGAGGGCCTCGCGGGTCGCCTTTTTCTGGGCTTCCTCCATGTGCATGGTGGGGCCGAGCAGACCCCGGAGGTCGCCGACGGCGTGCATGATGGCCTCGTGCTCGGCGGCCCGCCAGTTGTCCTTGGGGTGCAGGTCGTGGCCCCGGCCGATGAACACGAGGATCGCGTTGCTCTGGGCGAGGGGGTGTTCCTTTCCCTCGATCGTCAAGATCGGCACGGAGCCGTAGGGCGTGTTGGGCTTGAGGGCGGCCCAGTCTTTGAGGGCGATGCGCTCATCCTCGAACTCGACTCCGGCCAAGTACAGGGCGAGGCGGCACTCTTCGCCGCGGCTTCCAGGAAAATCGAAGTAGGTGAGCTTGGGCATCGCCGGCCCTTACGCGCCCGTCTCTGGTGTGTTTCGTGGCTCCAGCTTTTGTTTGCTCACCCAGGCTGCGAACCCGGCCATGTAGCGCTCCAGGGCCTCGCGGGTCGGGACGTCACTGAGAACCCCGTCACTGAACTTGGTGTGGGCGGCCCCCACGAGCAGCTCGGGCCAGGGGAACACAGGGGCGATCATCCCCAGCAGGATCTGCTTGGTGTGCTGCTGAGCCCGGGCGCCGCCGACGATGCTCGCCGCCGCCGAGATCAGACCCACGGGCTTGTCTCGGAAGGGGGAGTGGTAGGCGGGGCGGCTGGCCCAGTCGATGGCGTTCTTGAGCACACCCGGGAGGCTGTAGTTGTACTCGGGGACGCTGATCAGGACCGCGTCGGCCTCGGTGATGGCGGTCTTGAGATCAGTGACGCTCGCCGGGATCTCGAGGTCGCCGTTGAAGAGGGGCAGCGCCGCGTAGTCGTGGATCCTGAGGGTGAGGCCCTCAGGGGCGAGCTCGGCCGCGGCCTGGAGCAGGGCGGTGTTGGTGCTGGCCCGGCGCAGGGAGCCGGAGAGGGCGAGGATATGAAGAGTGGTCATAGCAACACTGGTTTCGCGAGAATGGGGGGGATTCGGGGATTCGGGGATTCGGGGATTCGGGGATTCGGAGAGTTCAGAGCAGATCGAAGATCAGCGCGTCGACCGGCCCGGCAAAGGAGAGGTCGAGGTGCCCGCTCGCGCCGCTGGGGTGAGTGAGGGCGACCCCGTCGCCAGCGTGCAGGGTCTCGCCGCGGAGGGTGAGTGTGCCGTGGACGACCTGCACCCAGGCGCGAGGGTGACGAAGCGCGAGCCTGTGTTCGCTCGGACCGGTGCCGAGCAGCCGGTGGAGGTCGAGATCTCGACCGATCTGCAGGCTGTGATCGCGGCCGTCGGGGCTGGCGATCAAAGCGAGCCCGGGCTCGACCCCAAAGTCGCGCTGCTCGTAGCGGGGCGCGGTCTCGGTGCGGGCCGGGTTCACCCAGATCT
>Ga0256845_1000686_pt1 | contig 30385 bp, 24 predicted proteins | sample RiftiametaG_FD_189101 | JGI IMG/M metagenome (GOLD analysis project Ga0256845, IMG submission 189101) | Tube worm associated microbial communities from hydrothermal vent at the East Pacific Rise, Pacific Ocean - Riftia | ecosystem: Host-associated > Annelida > Integument > Unclassified ...
TAATATCCATGATTTTTTTTCTCCGTAAAAAAAATCAGCTTTTCAAACCGAATTTTTCCTCAATTTTTGAATAATAATTTAATATCTGTCTTACATATCTTCTTTTCTTCAGATATGATCCGTGAAAAAAACTTCTTTTAAATCCATAGATCACAAAATCCTTTAACTCTTTCGGGGATATATCAAATGTTTTAACGGCTTTAACGATCTCATCCGTAACAGTTGTAGAAGAAACCGTTCTGTTGTCCGTACAGAAGGTCACGGAAAGACGTGCATCTTTCATCTTTTTGAATGAATGTTCTTTTAGATCATATATATCGGGATTTGTTTGTAAATTTGATGTCAGGCAAACTTCAAGTGTGATCCTTCTATCGGCAATATATTGAGCAAGATCATTCACATATTTCTCTTTATCTTTGATCTCCGGGCTGGTTATCATATCGGCGTTGAAAAGGTGGACACCATGACCTATTCTGTCGGCATGCAGTTCTGTTATGGCTTGAAAAATACTTTCCGGTCCGAAAGCTTCTCCCGCATGGACTGTCTTTTTTAAAAAATGCCTGTGGGCAAGGTTGTATGCATATTTATGGTCAACTGCCGGATAACCTTCTTCCATTCCCGCAAGATCAAATCCGACTATCGGGATATTGTGATTGTCCCGTGCTTCAATGGAGGCTCTAACGAGTTCCGTTGAAGCTAATGAAAAAACCCATTTCCTGTCCGAATATTTATGAATTTCTAAAAATGTATCAAAATATTCTGAAAAACCGGTGTCAAACATTCTCATTGCACATACAATAATACCGTAATCAAATGGTGGTTCTCCGGAAGAGACCACCTGATCTTTGGAATTAAACTCATCTGCCGCTCTTTTTAAACCGGAATTTACGGCGGTAAGTATATCTGCAACGCTAAAATCTCTACGCTGATGAAGTTGAGGAGCGAATCTCACTTCAATATATCTCACGCCTTCGTTAATGTTATCCATTGCCAGCTCATATGCAATCCTTTCAATAGATTCCGCATCTTGCATAACGGAAACCGTATAAGCAAACCCGGTAAGATATTCTCCGAGAGAAGAGTATTGTTCTTTAAAAACTTTCTCTTTTAATCCTTCTTCAGTATAAGATGGAAGGTCTATATTTTTATTTTTTGCAAGTTCAATCAACGTATTGATTCTCAAAGATCCGTCGAGATGTAAATGCAGATCTGTCTTGGGTATCTCCTTAATAAATTCTCTTGATATTTCGGTTTTATTCATTTTACTCCTTCAATTATTTTTGAAACGAAAGGTTTGTTAGATAAAATCTCTTCTTTAGTTAATCCGTCAAGTTCGTGTGGGAAAATAAGCCATTTTTCGGTCTCATATATATAATAATCAGGGGAAAAAGATGCTTTACGATTATTCGGCTTATAATATACTGTAGCGACCCTGATATCCTTGGGAGTATTTCTCCTTGCTTTATTCCTCAGTTTTTCAATAATGGCTTCGATGCTTAAACCGGTATCAAAAACATCATCAACAATTAGAAGAGAATCATTATAGTTAATATTATTAATAATATAGTCAAATCCATGTACTCTTATTGTTCTTTTTCTTTTTTCTATGCCCTCATATGAAGATGTCCTTATTGAAATATGATCGGTTTTAATTCCGAAATAGTCTAATAGCTCCTGAACGACTATCCCGACCGGAGTTCCACCACGCCAGATGCCTACTATAAAATCCGGTTTAAATCCACTTTCAAAAACCTTAATGCCAAGTTTAAATGAATCTTCAAGTAATTGTTGTGCTCCGATAAATAATTTTTCAACCATTTTTTTTTAATCTCCTTCTTCTTTTACCTCCGGAGTTTCCGGATTTGTTCAAGTGGTTACGAATCAATGAAACTACTAAATTAGTTGAAACCGGATTTTTACCTTCCGGAATTATTATATCGGCATATCTTCTGCTCGGTTGAACGAATGCAATATGCATCGGTTTAACAGTTTCAAGATATTGATTGATAACAGAGTCCATTGTTCTCTTTCTCTCTTTTATATCTCTTTTCAGTCTGCGGATGAATCGGATATCACTGTCGGTATTGACAAAAATCCTGACATCCATCAGATCCCGTAGTCTTTTCTCCATAAATATCAGGATTCCGTCAACTATTATTACATCAGCCGGCTTCTTTATAATACCGCGATCTTTTCTCGAATGAGTTGTGAAATCGTATACGGGAGTTTCGGTTTCTTTCCATTCAAGAAGATCTTTAACATTTTTCACGAGAAGTTCGGTCTCAAGAGCATCGGGATGGTCATAGTTAATTCTTTCCCTTTCAAGAAGAGGAAGATGATTGTTATTTCTATAATAAGAATCATGTTGTAATATAACTGCATCGAGAGGACCCAACTGATCTAATATTGATTTTATAATTGTGGTTTTTCCCGAGCCGCTTCCTCCTGCAACTCCGATAACAAGCGGTTTGATTTTTTTCGTAGTCATTTTTTAATAACTTTACAGTTATACGAAGAAATTTGCAAGTTTTAGAGCGTATTAAAAAGGATGAAAACTATATTTATATTAACTCCAATCTCTCCTTATAACACTTTCTGCATACCGAAGTATATTTGTCATTTCCTCCGATCTCAATCTGTTTCCCTTTATTGACCGGTTTTCCGTTCTTGAATTTTATAAGCATTGTTGCTTTTTTAGTGCAATACCAACAGACCGCTTTAACTTCTTCGATTTTATCGGAAAACAGCAGGAGTGCTTCGCTTCCTGAAAAAAGTTGATTTCTGTAATCGTTTTTTAATCCGTAGACAATAACGGGAATGTTTAGTTCGTCCACAACATTTGTCAGAGTTATTACCTGTTCCCTTGACAGGAATTGTCCCTCGTCAACAAGAATACAGTGAGGATTTTCAGTTTTTGCGAGTTTCATTATGTCGGTATCTTTGAAAAGGACAACAGCTTTCCTTTGGAAACCCATTCTTGATGTTATATTTCCTTCACCGTATCTATTGTCTATGGCTGGAGTGAATAAAAGAACTTTTTTATTTTGCTCTTCATAATTGTGAGCTATTTTTAATACTTCGGTTGATTTTCCGGCGTTCATTGTTGAATATCTGAAATAAAGTTGTGCCATATTATCTCCTTATTTTACGAAAAATACTCTCTCTTTCTCTATTTTTGAGGGAATAACCGAAATCATTTGTATGTAATCTTTTAATATTTTGAATATTGAATAGGGTAACACGGTTTTGCTCAGGACATCCCCTTTGAATTTGTAGAATTTATTAAATTCATAATCAATAAACGCTACTTTATAATATTTATTTCGTTGGAAAAGCATCTTGTCGGGAAGGATTAACTCTATCTCTTTTAAATTATGTCCGGGACCCTGTAAGAGCTTGCATGTCAAACCGGAAAAGTGGAAAGCTATGTTATTATTTCGACGGAAATTTAAGAGAAGGAAATCATGTAGTGTCTTTCCGGATATTTTTACCGTTATAACTCTATTATCCTGTAAATGATCAAACATCCCGGATATTGCCTCGGAAAAAACAGCTTTTCCGGATTCAATTTTGACTCCCTTTCTAAGCAGCCTTGTAGGATAAATGGAAATATCTGCTTCTGAATAATTTCTTATTGCATCACAAACTAAATTACCTGATGTCGAATTTTTATTATATTTATCGTCGTTTGTATAAATATCAGCTTCGGTTCTTCCTATCTTTTCAAGTTTTCCTCTGAAAATCACAAGATCTCTTGCTCTGACTATATTATTGTAATCCGGACTTTCTTTAAGGTTTTTAAAGTAATCAAGCATAATGTCAACCGTTTTCATATTGAGAGATACACCCGGATCTTTATGTGAAAATTTGTATGATGTGACTATATAGTTGTTTAGACCGACATTAAATTTTCTGTTATTGTCGATTTCTTTCCCATCCGGTCCGAAAAGCTCGACTGCAATTACTCTGTTTTTAAGATCTCTGACAACCCTGTAGGATATTCCCGAAGAAATAATATCAATCCCCTTGTGTGCAATAAAGTCGTTTTTTATCAGATCTTTAATTTCGGCACTATCCATTAAAATTTTAATAATATAGTTGCCGAACGGATGCATTGAATATATATCTTTTATAGTAACATTATCTGATAGTCTGTTTTTTCTTATGCCACCTTTGTTATAAAAAACAATGTCAAGATTCAATCTTTTTCTCAAAGCATCTGTTACAAGAAGACCAAGTTTTCTCCTTCCCGATATAGGATGTGCGAGTTTAGCAATTATTTTGTTAAGTACCGGGTTATTGTTGAAATGTTTGACAAGAAGATCGGTCTTTTTATCAGACAAATGTACTTTTGATAAATTTATTAATTTTCCCTTTTTAGAAAGGATTTTGTTGTTTTTAATTGTTATATCCACTCTTCCGAGATATTTTAAATATGAACCTGCTTGAACTATCAGAGTTCCGTTTATTTCTTTGGGGTTTTCAATTACCGTGTGCGAATGACCTCCGACAATAAGGTCTATTCCTCTTGTCTGTTCGGCAAGTCTTATATCACCTTCAATTCCGAGATGACTTACAACAATAAAAATATTTGTGTCTCTTTTTAGATAGAGAAACTTTTTTACGGTTTCTATTCCATTTGAAAACTTAAAACCATTTACTTTTTCGGGAAGAGTACTTGGTATTCCCGTATTTTTTTCAATTTGGACTATGCCGAGAAAAACAATCTCCGTTCCATCCTTTTTTTTAATTAAGTAATATGGATAAGGTTTCGGAAAACTGTTACCTTCAAGGATATTTACATTTGCACAAAGTAGTGGAAAATGTGCTTTTGATATGAAACTTTTAAGGATTTTTTGACCGTAATCAAAATCATGATTTCCAAGTTCTTCAACACTGTATTTCAGCCTGTTCATCAGGATCAGCATCGGTTCTCCTTTCGGATCGTACTGATCGACAACCGGATTTCCTGAAAAATTATCTCCGGCACTTACAAGGAAAGTATTACTGTTTTCTATTCTCTCTTTTTCAACAATAGCAAAAACTTTTCCCATATTGTTAATACTGCCGTGCATATCGTTAGTGTGAAAAATTGTAACTGTTTTTAATTTTGGAATCGAGTCGGTCTCAGAGAATAATTTTCCGTTGGAAATCGTAAGAGAGATAAAGATAAAAAGTAATATAAATTGTCTATATTTTTTCATAAAAAAATCTCCTTGTCTATTTTGACAGATGTATTATACACCTGTTCGAGTTGCGTAAAAAACTAAATATAAGTTATTTTGCCAATTTATCCAGCTTTTTCGGTATAGATAGGATAGCTCTGACGACATCAATCGTAAGGAATACAAATACGAAAACTATGTATCCGATTAACGGAAACAGAGCAGCTCCGGCAACGGTTACCATGTCTGACTCAACTCTCATCCACGCAAAAGATCTTCCGAAACCTTCTTTGAATAATCCGAAAGAGTGAATGAACATAAGAATTGTACCTATAATGATCCCAAGTCCGAAGATTACGGGAATTAACTTCATAAATATTTTTAGAAAGAAAGTTACAATTCCGATCGCTTCCTGTCCTGCCGAAGTGTCTTCGCCGATCTCGACGGTAATAGATTTCGGATTAAGCGAAAGTAGTGCTACCAACTCAAAAAATATAAAAGCGGAGAGTCCCTGTATGAAAGGGGCAAAAACACCTGTTTTTATAGCGAGATAAGTGTAATATAGGAAAATCAGTGCACCACCAATCATGGTCAGTAATCCAATGCTGTCCGGAAATGCGGAAGAAGCAAGGCTCGTTCTGTTATTGGATATTAGTTTATCTCCGGCATTTGCAAATTTAACGGCAACGAATTGAAGAATGAAGAAACCTAAAGCATATGCGAAAGCTGTGGCAAATATTCCAAATGAATTTAATCTGATTGCGGCGATAATCCCAATCAATAAGGCAAGACCGGAAGCAAAATAGAAACCGCAATTTCCGAAAATAAGCAACCATTTCTTCAGAAAATCAAATAAATTTACGCTTAATATTTTCCTCATTGATTCGAGAAATTTAACAACAAACCTGAAAATTATGAAACAACTCTCATTTTCAGACTTAACTTTTTTCTTTGCAGACATATTCCCTCCTGAATAAAAAATGATACTATATTTTTATTCAGGAAAAAAATATTGTCAAGTATGCATTTTATCTGCGAAACCAATATAGTTTGTGGTAATCCCAATATCTCTTTGATATAATAACCATATGTCCGACCTGAATGAAATATCAATGATATTCAGAAGTAGTATTAAATTTACGGAATTTTCCGTTATGGTTCTTAACTTTTTAAAAAACAATCTATCTATTCCGGAAAATGAGGCTTTTGAAATTGAGATATCATTAAGGGAAGGTGTAAACAATGCTATTTTACATGGAAACAATTCCGACTCTGCAAAGATGGTTAATATAATTTTTTCTTGGAAGAAGAATTTTATCAGGATATGTATATCGGATGAGAATGATAGTTTTGTTGATATAGATAGTCTGGGAAATAGAAAAGAGAGTGAAAATCTTCTTTCTTTTAGCGGAAGAGGTATTTTACTGATGAAAAATTATATGGATAGTGTTATGTTTAAAAAGAATCCAAAAGGAATAACGGTAATTATGGAGAAATCTTTTTGAGTACTATTCTTTCCATAGATACGACTTCGCGGGATTGTTCTATTTCGGTTTGTGAAGATAAAAAAATAGTTTCGGAATACAGATTATCATCAGGAATACCTCTGTCATCATCCCTTATACCAAGTATTGATTTTATTCTAAAAAATTTGAACTTATCGTTTGACAATATCGATATTTTCGGTATCTGTATTGGACCGGGACTTTTTACGGGAGTGCGGATAGGTCTCTCTACATTAAAGGGAATGCTTGCCGGAAAAGAAAAACCTGTTATTCCCGTAACCTCGCTTGAAGCGTGGGCTTTTAAACGGAGGGATAAAGAAGGTAATATTGTTCCTTTGATTGACGGCAGAAGGGGTGAGGTCTACATGTCTGAATATAACGGCTCAAGCAGTTCCGGACTGCTTATTGAAGTTTTACCTCCGATGCTTACAAATGTTGATCTTATCAGTGATTTTTTACCGCAGGAGAAAAGATATATTTTTACAGGCAGCGGAGTTTTAAAGTATAAAGAAAAAATTTCCAGAAATTATGAATCCTCTGTTTTCGAATCGGACAAACCTTTTCTTTCTTATGAAATATCTCAAATAGCTTTACTAAAATATAATTCGGGAGTCTATTTGAATAATTCCAATGATTTACTTCCTCTTTATATAAGAAAGCCGGATGCTGAAAAAAATTTCAAATAATCTTCAATTGATTATTGCCAAGCAAAGGCATATAAAAGATATAGTCGCAATTGAAAAAGAAAGTTCCCCCCACCCATGGACGGCTGAATTTTTTATTTCCGAATTATCTACAAGAAACTCGTTTTTCTTAGTTTGTGTTGATAAGAATGATAAATTACCGGTCGGTTATCTGATATTTAGAGATCAGATTGATTTTTTTGAGATTAATAATATAGTTGTAATTGAAGAATTTAGAAAAAAGGGAATCGGAAGAGGTATGATGGATTACCTCTTTGAATTTTCAAAAGATAAAGGAATCAATGAGATTTTTCTCGAAGTAAGAGAATCAAATACGGGAGCAATAAAATTTTACAACCGTCTTGGTTTTCAAGTGATTTCAAGAAGAGAATCCTATTATAAAAATCCTACCGAAGATGCTTTGATTTTAAAAAAAATTATTTGATTGGATATCAAGAGGGTTATTTTTAAAACTCTTCTTAATTTCAGCACTTTCCTTTTCCCATTTTTTAAGATCTTTTTTAAAAAAAGCATCTATAACCTTCGGATCAAATCTTACACCTTTGTATTTTTTCAACTCTTTAGCAGCTTCTTTGAATGTTAAAGTTTCCCTGTAAAGCCTTTTCGAAGTCATTGCATCAACCGCATCAGCGACGGCGAATATTCTTGCTCCCAGCGGAATTTCTTCACCTTTCAGTCCTTCGGGATATCCGGATCCGTCAAAATTTTCATGATGGTGAAGAACTATTCCGGAAGCATCTCTTAAAAAATCTATATCCCTGAGAATTTTATAACCTATTTCAGGATGTTTTTTCATTATCTTCCACTCTTTGCTATTAAGTTGTGAAGGTTTTCTTAAAATAGAATCCGGAATACCTATTTTCCCAATATCATGCAGAAGAGCTCCATATTCAAGATTTTTAATCTCTTCTTTATCTTTTATCCCCATCAATTTAGCAATTTTAGATGAATAGTGAAGGACTCTTAAGGAGTGACCCTGAGTCTCTTCGTCTCTCATATCAAGAGCTGTTGCCAAAGCCTGCAGTGTATTCTTGTATGTTTTATCAAGCCTTTCGAGAGCAAACTGGAGTTCGCGTGTCCTCTCTTTGACTTTCTTTTCCAGACTTTTTTGATATTCTCTGTTCTCAAGGATCAGTCTTCTTTTCTCAAGCCCTTTTTCGATTACAAGTTTAACCTGTGCAAGCTTAAAAGGTTTTGAAACATAATCATAAGCTCCCTTTGACATTGCAGAAATAGCAAATTCAATATCTTTTACAGCAGAGATCATAATAAATATTACATCTTCATTTATCTGCTTTATGTCACTTAGCAGATCAAGTCCTGTTCTTCCCGGCATTCTGATATCCGACATAATAAGACCTATATCTTTTCTGCTTTTAAACAGATCTAAAGCTTCAGAGGCATTTTTTGCAGTTTTGACTTTATATCCGATAGAATCAAGGAATTCGCTTAGGAGTGATCTTATATCCTCTTCGTCATCAACAATAAGAATCCTTGATTTGTTCATATTGATAAAATGTAAATTATATATTAAAAAACTTTTTTATCGCATTGACACGGTCTATGTTTTCCCATGAGAAACCATCTCTTCCAAAATGTCCATATGAGGCGGTATGTCTATAAAAAGGTTTTTTTAGATCTAAATCCCTTATTATATCTGCAGGTTTTAACGGGAATTCTTTCCGAATTAGTTTTACAATTTCAGATTCATGGAATTTTCCTGTCCCGAAAGTATTCACATTTATCGAAACCGGTTCCGCAACGCCTATCGCATAGGCAAGTTGAACTTCACATCTGTTTGCAACTCCTGCTGCAACAATATTTTTTGCAATGTATCTGGCAACATAAGCACCCGATCTGTCTACTTTGGATGGATCTTTACCCGAGAAGGCTCCTCCTCCGTGTCTTCCCATACCTCCGTATGTATCAACTATTATTTTTCTTCCGGTCAGCCCTGCATCGGCTTTGGGACCACCGAGAAGAAATTGTCCGGTGGGATTGACAAAGAACTCGGTATCCTCATTAAGCCAGTCTCCGAGAACCGGTTTTATTATTTTCTCAATTATATCTTTTTTGATTTCGCTGTGAGAATGACCGGCAGTATGCTGGTTGGAAACCACTACAGTTGTGATTTTTTCCGGTTTCCCATCGTTATATTCCACAGTTACTTGTGATTTCCCATCAGGACCAAGGTATGGAATAGTTCCGTTTTTTCTTACTTCCGCCTGCTTCATTGTAAGTTTATGAGCCATATGTATGGGAAGCGGTAAATAGTTATCTGTTTCATCGGTTGCATAACCAAACATCATTCCTTGATCTCCCGCACCTTGCTCTTTATAAATACCGTTTCCTTCCGTAACACCTCTGCTTATATCCGGTGATTGATTTTCAAGATGTACAAAAACAGCACAAATATCAGAATCAAATCCAAACTCGGATTTCGTATATCCGATCTCCTTTAATTTTCCTCTTACTATATCGGGGATATTTACATATCCTTTAGTTGTCAATTCTCCTGCAATTACAACTGCACCTGTTTTGATAAGGGTTTCCACGGCAACTTTTGAGTTTTCATCCTGCTCAAGACATGCATCTAAAATTGCATCGGATATCTGGTCGCAAATTTTATCAGGGTGTCCCTCGGTAACAGATTCAGAGGTGAATAGATATTTTCCTTTGATCATTTTTCCTCCAAAAAATAGAAAATTGATAGTAACAAAAAAAAAAATCAGTGTCAAATTAGAAGATTAAATAAAAAAATATGTTTAATGGTTCGGTTAAAACGAATAAAAACAGCTTATCAGGTTGAAATTTTTTTTATATAGTTTAAAATATCCATTAATGAGAAGTATTGGGGAGTTTTTACGGGATAAAAGAATAGAAAAAGGTATAGGAGATGAATATTTTCGAAAAGGATATACTTTGAATATGAGAATTGTTAAGGCTCTTGAAAGCGATGATTATGCTTTTTTTAAAGGTTATTTCTATTTTATTAATTTCCTTAAAGATTATTTGAAAATGGTTGGGGTTGATATCGAAGAGTTTAAAGCAGAATATAAAGAGGAATTGGAGTTCATAAAAGAAAATAGTTTTAAAGCTGGAATATATTTTCCCGGCATGAGATATTCAAAATTTAAAAAAAAGAGTGTTTTTTTACAAGTTGTATTGCTTCTTTTTATATTATTTTTATTTTTTTTGTATGTAAACAGGGAATCTCTTTATAGAAATTTTTCAGACTGGCAAGGTGTGAAATCCTTGAAGATCCCGGAAACTTTTTATGGATATTTTGGAGATAGGGTCGTAGATAATGATTTTTCTTTAATTAACCTGTCTTTAAATTTTACTGAGAATTGCTGGATTAGGGTCATGAGAGGAGATGAGATTGTTTCTGAGAAAGTTTTTCATAAAGATGAAACATATGAGATCAATGGTTATGATATCACCTTGATTATAGGTAATCCGACTGTAGTAGAAATTAATGTTAATGGAAATATGATAGAAAAATTCAGAAATCGGACAAGCTTTACAAAAATAAGATTAAATCCGGATACACTTGAGAATATTTTAAAATGAAAAGTAAAATATCCCAAAATCCTTTATTGCAGAAAATATTGGAAGGTGATGCCAAATCGGATCTTCTTGAACTTCTTTTTCAAAAAAATTTACCGTTCAGAGAGGATGAATATCTTGAAGCTTATACATCTCTTATTCCCGATGCAAAGTATGGCAGTCGTGCAAAGGAATCTGCGAATCAAATTCCTGACAGGATAAAACTTGATTATATAAAGCGTCGTGAGAACATAGACAATGTATCCTTTTTTATTGTCAGATATGCTTTGTATGAAAATAAAAAAGATATAATTCAGGAAGCTGTCAACAATCAAACTCTCTCGAAAAAAATTCTTGAAGAGATTGCTCGGAGTGGTACATCTGAAATGCTTGAATTGCTGATTCAGAATCAGATAAAGATGATTGCATATCCGGAAATTCTCGATATTATTGAGCAGAATGAAAATCTTAACAATTTCGTATCCGGAAAGATCAGTGAGTTGAGAGAATTTTATCTTTCGGATGAAGAGATAAATACACTTTCCGAAGATGAAGTGATGAAAGAAGTTAAAGCAATTGTTTCAAAGCTGGAATCTAAAAGTATAAGTGAAAAGAGTTCCGATGAAAGTTTTTTAGATGATTCCGATTTTGAAATTAAAACTCAAACCGCTATACAAAAAATAAACGGTTTAAAACTTCCTCAGAAAGTAAAATTGGCACTCGAAGGAACAAAAACCGAAAGGATGATTCTGATGCGGGATAGCAATAAACTTGTTGTAAAATCAGTTCTTGCGAGCCCTAAGTTAACTGAAGAGGAAATTATTATTTTTCTTAATATTAAGAGTGTAGATAAAAATATCATAGAAAAAATAGCAAAAAGTAAAGAGTGGACAAAAAAATATACTATTGTGCTTGGACTGGTAAACAATCCTAAAACTCCTGTTAGAGAGGCTATGATTCTTGTAAAAAAACTTCACACTCGTGATTTGAGACTTTTATCGTTAAATAGAAATTCAAATCCGGTAATAAGAAAATTTGCTTCAAATCTGCAAAAACAGCGTGATAGAGTCGGTTAAGTCTGCTTTCAGGAATTAAGCTCCTCTAAAAGCTGAAGCATAAAATCCCAAACCATACCTATAGTATCAACTTTAATTTTTTCATCAGGGCTGTGAGGATATTTAATTGTAGGACCGATTGATATCATATCCATCCCCGGATATTTATCTCCGATTATTCCACATTCCAATCCTGCATGAATAACTTCAACAATCGGTTTTTTATTAAACATTCTTTCATAAAGTTCGGTACTCCGCTTTAACAGTGGTGATTCCATATTCGGCTGCCAAGGAGGATATCCTTCACCGCTTTCAACAGCAGCACCGGCGAGTCTTGATATGGCTTCTATGCTGTTTGTTAAAGCATCAAGTCTGGAGATAATGGAACTCCTCTGACTGGTAAGGATTTTTAAAGAGTTATTTTCAATCTTGATGTTAGCAAGATTATTTGAAGTTTCCACCAGATCTTTAATATCGGTAGACATTGCGAACACACCATGAGGAAGAGCAAAAAGGAAATCAATTGCATTTCTGGTGGAAGTTGATGTCATTACTTCGGAAAGTGAAGTTTCCTTATTTTCATTCATAGAAATAAAAAGGTCGGGATCAGTATTTTTGAATTCGATTTTTATTAATGATTCGATATCATTCAATATATTTTTTACTTTATCGCTGTCGGAACCGGAGATATATATAGTTGCTTCCGCATCTCTCGGAATTGCATTGTGAGCACTTCCTCCCTTTATAGTGGATATTCTCAGATCAATGTCTTGTACTATTATATAGTCAAGTGCACGTGCAAGAACTTTGATAGCGTTTGCTTTTCCAATAGCAATATCAATACCCGAGTGACCTCCTTTCATTCCGCCTGCTTCAACTTTGAAGCTATTATAACCTGATGGGACAGATTCATATTCCAACGGAAGGTCCATATTTGTATTAATGCCACCGGCACATCCGACGGTAAAAACACCCTCATCCTCAGAATCGACATTAATAAGTATTTTCCCCTCTATGAATCCGGGTTCAAGGAAATTAGCACCGGTTAACCCAGTCTCCTCATCTACTGTAAAAAGAAGCTCAAGTGGAGGATGTTTGATAGATTTATCATCAGCTATTGCAAGTGCCATTGCTATTGCAATTCCGTTGTCTGCTCCGAGGGTCGTGTTGTCAGCTGTAAGCCATCCGTCTTCAAAAACAAACTTGATCGGATCTTTTGTGAAATCATGTGTTGAATCAGGTGTTTTTTCGCAAACCATATCCATATGACCTTGTAAAATGGCAGTCGGGGAATTTTCATACCCCTCTGTAGCAGGAACCTTTATAACAATGTTTTTTACTTCATCCGTTTTATATTCAAAGCCTCTCTCTTTTGCCCAGTTGCTTAACCATTCTGCAATCTTCTCTTCATGCTTAGAACATCTTGGGATTTTATCGATCTCTTCAAACCACTTTAAAACCTCTTTTGTTTTTTCGTGCTGAGTTGTATTCATGAATTTCTCCTTTTGTTTTAAAAATTAAATATAGAAAAAAGATTGTGATATGTCAAGAAAATTTTAATTATTATTTTCCATACTTTTATTTTGTTGTCAAATCAGTATGATTGCTGATTGCAAAACCGATATTTCAATGATAAAATAAAACTTATGAATCTGAAATTAATACAAAAACCGGTTGCCGATACACTTATTCAAACAGATCAAATTTTAAAAAATGCAGTCGGAAATAATGCCGGATTTGTCAAAGAAGTTGCCGGGTTTATTCCCGTCACAAAGGGGAAGAAGATCAGATCAACACTTCTTTTTCTTCTTTTGGGAATGTCTGATAAAAAATTCGAGTTGTCTCCCACGATAGCCGCCTCGGTAGAATTATTTCATATTTCAAGTCTGATTCATGATGATATTTTGGATAGTGCCGAGCAGAGAAGAGGAGCAACAACCTTGAATCATAATTTCGGCAATCTTATATCCGTTCTGGGTGGTGATTTTCTTTTTATTAGCTCTTTGGAGTTGATGAATAGTCTTGCGGACAAGAATTTTTTAAGTATATTAATCAGTTCGACTAAAAAAATGATTGAAGGTCAATTGCTTGAAATTCAGAATAATTTTAATTTTGATTCAAAGGAAAAAATTTATATGGAAATAATTGAAAAGAAAACATCAGCACTTTTTGCAGGAGTGACAATGATGGCTTCACATATAATAGACGGATCTGAAGAATCATTAAAAGAGTATTATGAATTCGGCATTAATTTTGGAAATATTTTCCAATTAAGTGATGATCTCCTTGATATATTTTCCGATAAATCGGGGAAGGATAGATTCCGGGATCTGCAGGAGGGGAAAATTACACTTCCCTATATTATTTTGAAAGAGAGGTACGGGGAGCGGATCGAAGATCTTTTTTCCGCTGAGGATAAGGATGAACTGTTAAGAAAAATAGAAGAGTATGATGTTGAGACAGAAGTAAATAAGAGAGTCGATTATTATTATGAAAAATGTATCGATTTTGTAAAAAAATTTAAGCAATCCCAATATTCCGAATCTCTCTTCAGATTACTTGATTTTATAAAAAAAAGAGAATTTTGACCGGGTTTTTTATTCTTGCGGGTGGTTTCGGTAGAAGGGCAGTTCCATTAAGTAATTGTCTTCCAAAGCCTGTTTTCCCTCTTTCGGGGAAGCCTTTGATTTTAAGAATAATTTCTCAATTAAATAATTTCGGTGTTTCCGAGGGATTTGTTAATCTTCATTATCTTGGTGATAAAATCAAAAATGTTGTTTCAAAAAACAACATCTCTTTTATCCAAGAGAGTAAATTATCCGGGAGTTCGGTATTAAAAAGAATTTCCGATATATCGAGTGATATTATTTTTGTTGTAAATGGAGATATTTTTTTGGACATTCCCTTTGACAAGATGATTGGCAAATTGGAATCCTCGTGTGCGGATGGAATTTTACTTGTAAGGAACAAAGATCCGAATTATTCCTCTTTATATTGTGATGGTGAAAAATTCAAGGGAGTTTCCGCTTCGGGAAGCGATGGGGATTATATGTTTTCCGGAGTGTCTCTTTTTAGAAGATCGCTTTTGAAGGAATTCAGAGATATCAATTTTTTTGACACTTTTAAAAGAGTAAATCCGGATATAAGAATAGTCGAATATAAGAATATCTGGCTTGATATAGGAACACCGGAGCTATATTTTAATTCGGATCGAAAATTAAGAGAATATTTGAGGGTAGATTCTTCGAATTCAGTTTCATCAAATGTATATATAAGCGGTAGTGCTGAAGTAAAAAATTCAATTTTATGGAGTGGATGTAAGATTGAAGGTTATTCCGTTTTAAAGAGTTGTATTGTTTGTGAGAATGTTAAAATAAATAAAGGAAACTATTTTAAAAAGATTATTACGAAAGAAGGTGTCTACGACTTAAAAGTTTAGGACAATTTCTCTCTGCCGATTGGCATTGTCATGCAGCGGCATCCACCTCCGCCTCTTGCCAGTTCGGATCCGTCAACGGTTATAACATATCTGTTTGAAGTATCAAGATTTATATCCTCTTTCAAAAAATCTGAGGCGGATATAATTTCAAACCCCTTCTTGCTAAGGGCTTCGATCGTATTTATATTCCTATCGTATCCGATCACTTTTCCTTCCCCGAATGCAAAAAAATTAGCTCCGCTGTGCCACTGTTCACGCTCCTGTGTCCATAGATCTTCACTTCCTCCGCATAAAATCGGTTCTAAGTTCATTCCAAGTTTTTTGAGAACGGTTAGTATATTTTTTTCATGGCGAATAAAATCTACTTTTCCGTTGTCAAGTGATATGTGAACAGTCTGGTATTTATTGGGTTTAATAACGATAGGTTCATAAACCATACATTTGTCTCTGTCAAGCATTGTAAAGACCATATCAAGATGAATAAATGATTCCGGATTTAATGGAAGTTCTTGAACAATTATCTCACATTTCTTTTTCCTCTTATTTAATTGATCTATAATAAAATCAACTCCCATTGATGATGTTCTTGCACCGACTCCGATTAAGATTATATCTTCCCTGATAATAAGAATATCTCCGCCTTCGATCGAAAATCCCGGGTCATCATATTTTTCGTATACAGCTGCAACGGTTGAAGTGCTGAACAATGGATGATAATCGAAAATTGCTTCCATTATGAAAGATTCTCGGCTTCTGATTTTATTTTTCATATTGCTTATCAGAATAAAGTCCGAGACAGTTACGGATGCATCTCTGGTAAAGAAGAAATTATGAAGAGGTTTTAGAGAATATCTCTCTTTATTTAAAAATTTTGTGAGATTATCTTTTCTCATTACAACACCCTCGATTAATGCATCGGACAGTTTTGATGGAGATGTTGACATAAGAATATCTTGCTGATCCGCTATATCTTCATAAAATACTATTTTTTCAATTAAACTCTCTTTTACTTTTTCATTTGAAAGAATAGTTTTCAGTAGATCTCTTACCTGAAAAGTTCTTGTGACTTTTTTTAAAACTTTTTCAAATTGTTCATATTCCTTTCTTGCAACAGACAGGTTGAGAATATCGCTGTATAAGGCTCTTTCAGCATTTCCCGGTGTCATATTCTCCACTTCCTTGCCGGGAGTATGAAGAATAACTCCGTTTAATTTCCCTATCTCAGAATCAACTCTGATATCAAATTTCTCTTTCATGTAAACTCCTCTATTGATTTTATCACTTAAAACGAAATTGAAAAAGAGAATTTTTTTTTATGATCTTTTAAAGTTTTTTTATTTTTTCGATAAGGTTGATTGCTTTATCCCTGAGCGGTGAATACATATTTGCAAGTCTTCCGAGTTCTTTTACCGATTCATTTTTTTTATTTAGTTTTAATAGGGCTATTCCTTTATACAAAATTGATTCATCAAAGTATGAAGGGTCCATTTTTTCCAATATCTTGTCAAAATAAGCGATGGAATCTTCCGGATCGTTGTTAAGTAGGTGGAGGACACCTTTAAAAAATAGAATTTTTGGTATTTCGGCATCTGTTTTCATAATGATCTTTAAAGCTCCGGAAAAGTCCGATCTGTTATAATGATTCATAGCATTTTCAAAACGGATATTATAATTATTATCCCTTTTTTCACTTGAAATGAAAAGTGGAGGTGAAAAAGAGGATATGCTGTCTATTTTTTTTTGTTCGTTTCTGTATCCGATAAAAAGATAAGTTGAAAAAAAGAGGATAACTATTGAGAATATGGCAAAAGAAGGTTTGAAAATGGGGCTCAAAAAACTCTTTTTCCTGCTTTTTAATACAATAGAAACTTTTTTATCATTAAGATATTCGTGGAGTTTTAACTGGTAAAAACAGCTGTCGCACGAGAAGTAGTGTTCTTCAAAAGCTTCTTTTTCCTTTTTATGCAATGATCCGGTCAGATATTTTTCAATATTCAATTCAAACTGTTTATGATTCATTTTTTCCTCATTTACTAAATAGATGTTTCTGTTTGAATATCTCACTTTTTAGTTTTTTTATAGCTCTCTCTTTTCTTACGCTTATATAGTGTTTTGGTTTTCCGGTAATTATGGAGATTTCCTCCAAATCTTTTTCAAGAAAAAAATAGTTCTTAAGGATTACTTTATCAATCTCTTTAAGATTTTCTATCAAAGAATTGATTGAAGTTAATATTATTTCGTTTTCCATTCTATCTGCTTCTACAAAATCAAAATAGTGTTTGCTTTCCAATTCAACTTTCTTTTTAATATTTTCCTTTCTGTTTTTTTTGTAAAAATAGCTGAAAACAATTCTTTTTGCGATTCCGAAAATAAAAGGGGCAATATAAATATCTTCTTTTATTTTATTTTTTCTGATAGCATCAAAAAATGAGACAAAAACTTCCTGCACAAGATCTTCATAGTTGTCTTCACCCTTTATACGAAATTTGAAAAAGGTAAATAGTCTTGTATTATAGCTTGTGTAAATCTCTTTTTCTGAATTTTTATTACCTTTAATCAGATTTTTTATTAGTGTATCTTTCCCTTTCATTTTATTAAATTTCTGTCTTAATTAACCGGTACAAATTAATTTTAAGTTAAAATCATATTGATTTCAAACTAAAATTGCAAAAAATATCTATTTCTTTTAATATTCGATCTATGAGGCGGTTTTTTTTTCTTGTTCTTTTTGTTATTTTTATTACACGGCTCGACATATTCTGCTCGGGAAAATATGATCTGTCAGGGAACGGGAAAAATAGAAAAGAAAAAATAAATGATCTGCAAAAGGCTATAATTTCTGAAGAGAAAGAAGGCGATTTTTCTGCTCTTGAAAAAGATTATTTTACGCTTGCAAAAATTTCTCTTGAAGAAGATGATTATTTAAATTCTTTAAGTCTGTTTTTTAAAGCAAAAATATTTTCGGAAAGGATAGACGGTCCTTTGCGGGGAAAGATATATTTGAATATTTCGGAATTGTTTAGAGTTATGGGACGAGTCGGTGTATCTAAAAAATATTTAAACAGTGCATATGGTTTTTCCATGAAATCTAAAGATATAAGGCTGAGGATCAAAATATATAACCTTTTTGGAGATATTGCATTTGATGACAAAAGATTTAGCAGGGCATTAAATTATTATAAGAGTGGGGCATATTTATGTGTTGCGAATGGATTTTTTTCGGAAATGGCTGAAACGAGTTATAGAATATCCATGGATTTATTGATGCTCGGTAAAAAATTGATCGGAATGAAGATACTGAAGGATGTCATTGATAATTTACTGAAAAAAAGATATACAAAGGATCTTCTTCCAAAGCTTTTTCAATATGTGAACAGATTGATTAATTCAGGGAAAATTGATAATGTTTCGGATTACTTGAAAACCGCATTTTTATTTTTTTCACCTTTTGAAAAAGAGTATTTTTTCCTTGATTATCTTTCCGGAAGATTGGCTGAGAATAAAGGAGATAGATATAGAGCTTTGAAACTTTACAGAAGTGCTCTGTATCGAATGGATGGTTTTTTTGCAGGGATGGGAGGTCATATTCTTTATAAAAATAAAAATACAATCAAGGATATCTATTCCGGAATTGCGGAGTTCTTTTTTAAAATGTTTGATTGGACTAACAAGACCGAATATTTAAGGCAAGCGGTATATATAAGTGAAGTAAAAAATTCTTACATATATAAGTGGGAAGCTTCCGGGGAAAATAAGTATAAGTTTATCAAAACGGAGTTAAAGCGGATTGAGAATGATATTAATAATCTTGTTAAACGCACGAAGGGTTTCTCTGAAAAAATAGCCGGAACATTAAGTATTGATGAACAGTTGAAAAAGCTCAGGGATTTATATTCTCAAAAAATGGATATTTCGGAATTCTTAAAAGAATTGAGAATAAAATTTACAAAATACAAATTAAAAGACCTGGATCCGGTAGGACTTATGACTTCTCTTGATAGAGATTCCCTTATTCTTAAATTTGTAGTATTGGGAGATCATATATATGTTATTGTTATAGATAAAACATCAATCGGATATAAAAAGATAAGTGTATCTGCAGAAAAGATATTCAAAGAGATAAATTCTTTGATGAGACCTGTTTCGGATTTTTCAAAAGGGAAAGTTGATCTTTTACATGTAAAATACAATATATTTTTATCAAAAAAAATTTACAGAGACCTTATTTCCGATGTACTTGAGTTTCACAAGGATAAAAAAATACTTTATATTATTCCTGATGCTATGTTATTTTTGCTTCCGTTTGAAGCACTTGTAACAGAGATAAGGGAAGATAAAACAAGTAACAATATTTACTTTTCAGAATATAACAGGGCTTCATTTTTAATTGAACGTTATTCAATTTCATATTTTTTTTCACTATTTCAATTTAAAAAAAGAAGGAGTATAAGAACAAAAAAATTCAAAATTTCAGTATTCGGAGACCCTGAAATAAACAATGATCTTTTATCCGGATCGGATCTCTTAAATCGGTTGAATTATCTTGGAAATATTCCTTCGGTTGCAGAAGAGATTAGTGAAATAAAAAAAATATTCGGGAATATTTCAGGGAAATATTATACAAAGGAAAATTTTACTTTAAAAAATTTTATAAGAGATGCAAATAAATCTAAGATTCTTCATATTGCTACTCACTATATTGCAAACAAAAAATTCCCCGGTTATTCATCGATAATATGTTCTCCCGGAAAAGAGAATGTTCCGCTGATCTATACGTCGGATATTGCAAAACTGAAACTTAACAGTGATCTTGTTGTTTTAAGTGCTTGTGAAAGTGCCGAAGGAAATCTTAGAGGTGAACAGAGTATTAAGGGGCTTGCCGCTTCATTATATAAAGCGGGAGTAACCTCTTTGATAGCATCATTTTGGCCGGTTGACCAGTTTAATTCAAAAATAATTCCGTTATTATATAAAAAGATCGGAGAGGGAAATATCAACCCGGAAAATCTTACAAAAATATTGAGAGATGTAAAAATTGATTTCATGAAGAAAATCATCAATATAAACGGAAGAATAAATATTTCTCTTCGCCACCCGCTGATATGGGCAAATTTTGTTTTATATAATTTTTATATTTGATTTTTTTTGAGATATTTTTATAAACTACATATATACTTATTTAAGGAGTGTTGTATGATAAAAAAAAGAGTATTTTTCTTTTTAATGATTTTAACTTTGGTTTTATATTCGTCGGGTGATCAGATAAATTATAATCCCCCTCAGATTCATGTTGGTGATAATGTGGCATTTTCGGTTGTTCCGATTAATCCAAGTATAAATTTTACATTCACATGGAATTTCGGAGATGGAACTCCTCAGGTTGTTAATGCAAATCCAGTTCACAGTTTCAAGGAACCCGGAACTTATAATGTGACTTGTGAAAAAAAGAATGGAAATGATATCAATAATTTGTCGGTATCAATCACAGTTACTGATATTAGGCAGGTAAACGCAACGGGAAGTAATTTTAAAGTGGGTGTACCTGTTGAATTTGAAGCACATCATTTTGGTGATTCTAATCTCAGATGGGACTTCGGAGACGGTATTGTAGAAAACGGACCAAAAAATCGAACTCATATATACTCATCTCAGGGTAATTATAATGTTAAAGTAAAAGATTACGGCGGTAACTCTAATACGGAGATAATCTGTACTGTAAATATTGCTCCCGACAACAGGGAGATAACATTTACACCGGCTTCACCAAGAGCAGGTCAGGAAGTGAATTTTGAAGCACACAATTTTGCTTCTACTAATCTTAAGTGGGAGTTTGGTAATGTGACCGAGAATGGTGGTGCATCAAAAAAACATACATTTACAAATCAGGGGAATTTTACAATCAAAGTTACTGATATGAGTATTGGAAACAGCAGCTTTGTAACAAAAGATATTACAATACTTCCCGATAATAGAAATATAACTTTTTCTCCGCCTAATCCCGGTATATATGAGGAGGTTACCTTTACGGCATTAAATTTTTCTTCCCCTAACATCAAATGGGATTTTGACAGAGGGCAAGTGAAAAATTCCGGATCATCCGTAGAAAAATTTACTTTTAATAATACCGGTCAATATCAGATCAAAGCAAAAGAATCGGGTTCCGATATGTCGTTTAAGACAATTACTCTTAATATTTCCCAGGATAAAAGAAAAATTGTCATTACACCTCCATCGGTAAAAGTCGGATCTCAGGTAACAATAAAACTTGAAAATTCATCGGTTAATACTGTTAACTGGATTATAGGGCAGGAGAGAAAAAATGGTTCGCCGAAACAGATCCCCTTTCAGTTTAAAGACCCCGGAAACTTCACGATAGTTTCTGAGATCACCGGGCAGACTCCCGTGACAAAAAATATACTTGTCAGTGATAACCGGAAAATTATTATGAAAAGAAGAGTTGCATTCAGCGGGAGCGAATTAACTTTTAATACTCTTAACTTTAACACTCCGAATTTGAAATGGGATTTTGGTGACGGAACTATTCTGAATGCAGGAAAGAGTATCAAACATAAATTTATAAATCCCGGGAATTATTCGGTTAAAGTTTTTGACTTTAACGGTCAATCGAAAAAACCTGTAGAATTGAGAGTTAATGTAAGAGCGGATAACAGATCTATCGGTTCAAATTATGAAGTGCTTTTTACTAAAGCTGAAATAGAGTTCAGTGCAAAAAATTTTGGTGATAACAGAGTTAAATGGGATTTTGGTGACGGAACTATAAGAAGAGGCGGTGCCAGAATGAAGCATGTTTTTAGAAGTCCGGGATCATTTAGGGTTTCCGCGGTTGACTTTGACGGAACCGACTCAAAAAAAATTGAGAAAATGTTTAATGTTGGATCAGACAGAAGATCTCTCAGTATATCCGGAGAAATGTTAACAGGCGTTCCCGTAGATATTGAACTTAAAAATGCGAGAGGTGGAAATTTTGTATGGAAAATTGCAGGAGGAGCAGGTGGAGGGGGTGTAGGACCTTTGCTTAATAATGCCAAATTTGATACTCCGGGGAACATGATTGTTACGATTATTGACAGAAGTGGAAAATATCCTCCTTTTATAAAAAAAATAACTGTTATTCCTGACCCTAGAGTTCTTAAATTAAGTATGGATAAGGTTTTACCCGGTGAGAAAGTGAAACTTACTGCATTTAATTTCCGAGGGAATGGTGTTGAGTGGAATTTTGGTGACGGAACTCCTCCGGTAGTGTCAAGCAAAGTTATAACACACAAGTTTAAAAACACAGGTGTTTTTAAAGTTGTTGTTAAAGATCTTGCCGGAAAAGGGAAGAAATTGTTTGAAAAATCCGTAAGGGTTTCCGAAATATTACCTGGATTTGATATCGGAATATTGGAATTGTTATTTGATAATGGTAAATATTATCGAGTCATTCCGAAAAGCAGTTCTCCTCCTTCATATAAAATTAGATTTAAAGCAAAGGGTAGAGGTTTATTGAGAGGGAAATGGCTTCTTGACGGGGATACTTTCGGGCAGTTTTCAATTATGCTTTATGAAAACAGTGTTGCAGCTTTGAAGAAAAGCGAATTACCGAGACTTCCCATAATTGATTTGGGTATTCATGAGTTGACATTTAAATTTTTAAATTATAATTATGGGAAAAGTGTCCCGATCTTGAAATATTTTGTGTCAAACGGGTCTGCAATAGAAATAATTTCTCCGATTAGGGGTAGTAAATTGGTTGCAGGTGAAAAAGTTACTTTGAAATGGAGGCTGAAAAAGGAGAATCAAAAATTTGAAGTAGCCGTTTCGCAGATTCCTTTTAGATTTATTGAAGATAAACAGGTACACTGGCAGAATGCAGGTCATAAAAACAGTTTTGTACCGGACTTGTCCCAATATAAGAAAGGGCAGTGGATATTTTGGATGGTAAGGGTTGTAGATAGTAGCGGAACAATGATAAATAGCTCTGAAACAGCGGAATTCAAGATTTCAGGGAATTGAAATTTGTTCTAATGATTTTGTTAGTAGGCAACCCATTTTTTTTAATGTGGAAATGTGGTTAAAAATAAATTTTTTCTTGTAAAAAACTTTATTTTATTATAAAAATGTATTAAGGAGTGAAGAAATGAGAGAGAGAGTATTATATTTTTTATTGATTTTTTTATTATCTATTTTTTTTGTTTCAGGAGAGCCCTTTACTTTTTCCAATTTTTTGCCGAGAGTTGTAAAGGGAAATAAAACAATAACTATTAATGTCAGTACATTGAGCAAAAGCAAAGATTTTTATATTTATTATAAAACGGAAGGCTCGAAAATATATCAGGTCAGAAAGATGTCTGTTAAAGACGAAGGGAAAATATATTATAGAATCCCTGTTGATAATCTTTATGGCAGTAAATTAGAATATTTTATTGTAGATGGAAATGATAACAGGAGTAAAATGTCTCCGGTTTTTACGGTGACTGAATTTACCGTCAAAGAGTCACCGGAAATATATTTTATGGACGCAAACGGGGGGTCTTCAACGGCAAAGAAGAGGAATCCATTCCTTAAATTCAAACCCTCTTTTTCTTCAACTTCACAATTGTATGATAATGCTGAATATCCGGGCAAGAAATATACTGCATCCGGAAACCTGAGAATGTACAGGAACATCTCTGATAATGATACTCAATTTGATTTTGATACAAATTTTTCCTATATGTCCCAGATATCTTCGACGGAAAGCCATATTAACCTTACCAGTATGATGATCAGATTTAAGAAGGGGAGTAATAAGTTTGAGATTGGTGATGTTTCAATATCCAATACGGAGCTTACAACTTCATATCTGTCAAGGCGGGGACTTAATTATGAAATGAGCGGAAAAAAGATATATTTGAATGCGTTCATGACAAATTCTCAGCAGAAGACGGGTTTTGACGGATATGGAATACCTCCGACCGATTCAAATCTTTTCGGTGCAACCGCAGGTTACAATTTTGGAAGAACATTCAAATTAAGAGCAATGTTTTTAACCGGAAAGGATACTCTTGATAGTAAAACCGTTGTCTCTACTTCAGATGTATATCGTGAAGGAAATCTGATATCAACATGGGGGGAGTTATATCTCTTTAAAAATGAGTTGACTCTTAAGGGGGAAATTTCAAAAAGTAATTTTGGAAAGGGAGCAAATAGTGAAAGTGTAGTTAAAGAAAATGGTAATGCAATGAGGGCAAGTCTTAACTATAATCACAAGATTCTCTCTGCAAGTGCTACTTATAATAAAATAGGAAGTAAGTATAATTCCATTGCGAATCTTTTTCTTACAAATGATAAAGAGGGGTTTACCGGGAATATAGGTCTGAATGGTAAATCACTCTCGTTTTCAACATCATACAGAGATCAGAAAGATTATATAGATAATCCCAACCAGAATATGATGCATACCAAGGATTTAAGCTCAAACTTCGGATGGTTGATTGCAAATCATCTGAAAATCGGAGTCAGGTTCGGATTGAACAATCTTGATTATGATAAGTCAACCGGATTGCAGAGTTCCGGAAGCGATATGAAAACCACAAGCTATTCGGGAACTTTGAACTATTTTTCCGGCAGTAATAGTATTACTCTCAGTGTCGGGAAAAAAGAGTCTGAAAACTATACTTCCAACATTGACACTTCTCTTTCTTTAAGTTTAAGATTCGGAAAAGTTTTAACTTTCAGCCCGACTGCTTCCTATACAACAACGGATAATTTTACCGATGATACAACTTCAAAAATGTTGAGTATTTATCTTAGCTCCGAACTATCATTTGTTCCACAGGTGTTTACTCTTTCGATGACAGGTTCATATTCGAATTCGGAGTCGGCATCATCAACTTCAAAAAATTTGAGCTTAGGTGCAAATCTGAATTTTTATATGTCAAAGATATTCAAATACAAGGTCACTCCCTCATTATCTCTAAAAAGTAAATATCAACAGAGTGAGTATGGTGGTGTCAAAACAGATAGCACTTCGCTATATCTTCAGGCAGATCTGTCTTTTTAGGATATTATTATGAAAAAAATATTTTTAATAATTTTTTTTATGCCTTTTATTATCTTCTCCCAGTCTTATATTGTTGTAGATCACACGCATCCATCAGGTACATATTCAGTTGAAGAAACAATAGGATTTAATGATTCCTGTCATGATTTAGACAGATCATCTTCTTCGTGGGATTTCGGAGACGGAACCGGAAACTCTTTTGGAGATGATGATGATCATGGATGGCAGTATCATGAGTTTCTGTCTCCGGGAACATATACTGTGATTTTTACTCATGGACCTACAGTAACGACTCCGGTTTGTGGATCAACTCCTGCTGCTTATAGCGATATTTTAATCATTAAAATTGTGGAGCCGAAATATGTAACATTGTCGCCGAATCCGCCTCATGCGGGAGAGACTGTCACATTTCAGGCACATGAATTTTCCATGCCTAATTATATTTATTGGGATTTTGGAGACGGTACGACGATAAGTTCCGCACGGTCAAGAGGAGGAATAAGTGCAGGCTCAACCGTAACACATATTTATACGAGTGATGGATCATATTTTGTTAAAGCCTATGACGGAGGAGATACAAGCAGCACGCCGACAATGAAAAAAGTAACGGTACTTCCGGCACAGCGTTCGATACAGTTTTCACCTCAATCACCTCTTGAATATCATCCGGTATATTTTACGGCTTCCGGATTTACAACTTCTCAAATAGACTGGAATTTCGGAGACGGAACAATTCTTACTCAGTCAAGCAAATATCAGACTCACAGATATAAAAGCAAGGGATCCTATACCGTAAGTGCAAAGGATTCATCGGTTTCACATGATCCAGTTACGACTTTTGTAACTGTTCTTCCCGACAACAGATTTCTTGAAGCGTCAAAACCGGAAGCAAAACCGGATGAAGCAATTGTTTTCAATGCAATTAATTTTGTAGGTGACCTTGTTTTGTGGGATTTTGGTGACGGGACAGTAATCTCCGCAGGTCATCAGGTGGAACATGTTTTTTCAAGGGGAGGTGTTTACAGGGTGACTGCGGTAGATGAGAATGGAGAAGGTGAAAAAAAATATGAAGTAGTCATAAGAATTCTCGGAGCAACTGATGAAGTAAATCTTGAGATTGCAGAGATAAGACTTGATAACGGTAAATATTATAAAGTGATAGCTAAGAACAGCAAAGATATAAAAGCCGTTTTAAAGATGAAATTGAGAGGGACCGGAATAATATCGGGTTACTGGACACTTGACGGAGTTCCTTTTGAGTTTATTAACGAAGTGGCGGTTCAGGGAGAGCTTAAGAAGATATACACAAAAGATATTCCGGGACTTCCGACAATTGATCCGGGGATCCATAGGATAAGTCTCAAATTAACCAGACCGTCAACCGAACTGATATTTCCGACGTTAAAATATTATGTTCTTCCTTATGAGAACAGAGTTGAGATAATATCACCCCCCGACGGATTTGTGGCAAAGGAGAAAGAGATTCCTGAGTTTACTTGGAAGGAGCCCGCGGGAGGAGTCAAATATAAGATTGCATTTGCAAATTATCTTTATAAATTTATCTATAATAAAGAGAAAATAAACTGGATAGATACGGCTCTTGACCGGAAATTTAAACCCGGAAACGAGTTGTGGAAGGGCATAAAGAGGAATAGTTGGAGTTACTGGAAGGTTCAGGCGTTGGATAGTAACGGAGCTGTTATTGCGGAGAGTGATATCAATGAGATAAAAGTTGTAATTGCAACGGCAGAGATAAGTATCAATTCAGCGGAGGATCTAAACGGTAAAGCGGTAAAGATAAGTCAAAACGGGATTAATTCCGGATCGGATGCTATTCTTATTAAAGGAAGTATAAAGTATAAGGGTCACTCCAAATATCTTGTACTGCGTGTCTATCTTGATGATCAGATGACGGATCAGTTGCTTTTCCGTGATGTAAAAAAAGATGAAGTGAGGAGTTTTGAGACATCTATCCCAAACAGAGGTAAGGGAAAGGTTGTTTTCAGAGTTTTAAAAACATCTTCTCCATCCGTTGTTATCGGTATAAGGGGTCTTAACCTGATAAAGAAAAAATAGAAATAGAATGTTTGTGTTTAGAGCAATCTGTTTTTAACATTACAATGGCTTACAGTTGAAAATTTTTAATTATGCTGTTTAAGATTTGTTAGTGAGGAAGGTGAAAAAACATAATATAACATTAATCGTTTTGTTTTTTTTTGTGACAATTACCGGAATTTCTTTCGGGTATGATATAACAAAATTTTTATACATGGATCTTAAGGGGGAGTTTAATTCCCCCCTTGTGTTAAATAATGCCGAAAAAGTTAATTATGTTGATGGGTGGAGAAATTTGAATAGTAGTCCTACAGCAGTAAAAAAGATATCCAAGATAAAATTTTTTCTAATTAAAAGAAGAGATATTAAAATCCATATAAATATAGAAAAAAATCAGAAGCTAAAAGAAGATCTTGATATAAATATTTTAATCAATGAAAAGTTTTTCAAAAAAATAAAAGTAAAATCAATTATGGATTTAACTCTTTTTATCCCTTTGGATTTTTTGATTCAAGGGGATAATATCATCTCATTCTCAATTGATAATAAAAACAGAGAGGATAACCTTTTTAAAACCTGTACGGATATGAATTTTTTTATTGTTAAACGCTTTGAATTTAAGAGTTTTTCCCTTAATTCAGAACGTTATACGAAAATTTTAATGAAAAATAGATTTATCCAACCGGTAAATACAAAGTTTTCCATTTTTGTTACTCCTGAAACCGAAGAAAGTATTAATCTTGAGTTTTTTAAATTTAAAAAAAGAGGAAACGGAGATCTGCTTGAAATAAATTTTAAAAATAGAGAAGGAGATTCTGAGATTTTTAAAATAATTGAACTATCGGAAAAGGTTGAAAAATTAAATATAGGTTTTAAAAATTTAAAAAAAGATTCAAATTATATCTTTTCTTTTAAATATTCATCACCCGATTCGGATAATTATATTGTGTGGAGAAAAGTAGAAATTATTGAAAAAGGTAAAATAGAAAAGAGCCTCTCTTTTTCTCCGGTGAAAAATCATTTTATAAACAATATATTTTTAATTGTTTTTGATGCATTTAGAAAAGATCTCATTAATAAAATTGTAGGCGGCAAAGAGGTTACTCCGAATGTAAACAAACTTTTTGCGGTTTCAAATGTTTATAATAAATGTTATTCTACGGCTCCATATACCGTAGCAAGTGTTTCATCAATGCTGAGCGGATTTCTTCCGGAAACTCATACGGTAAGACGGGTAGACAATATATTTCCTGAAAAGATCAAAACTCTTCCGTTTTTTTTAAAGATCAATGGATACAAATCGTATGCTTTCATCGGAAATCCGGTAATAGTAAATTCGAAGATCACTAAAGATTTTGATAAGACAACTCTGATATATAACAATCCGAACAGATCATCAATTAAGAAACCGGTAAGTAAAAATAATATAAACAAGGTATTGACTGCGATTAGAAATCTCAAAGGTTTTTCTTCTAATTTTTTTTATATACATTTACTTCCACCTCATCCTCCGTATAATCCTCCCGGGAAGCAATATAAAATATTTTCAGCTTTATCGGCAAATAATAATTATCAAAAAATGAAAGAGTGTAAAAATGATGATATTATTTTCCTGAAATATCTTGATAATGCCTATTATGCAGATAGTTTGGCGGGAATGATATTCAAAGAGTTAAAAAAGCAAAAACTGTTTAATGATTCTTTAATAATTTTCACATCTGATCATGGTGAAGAATTTTGTGATCACGGAAATACAGGTCACGGTAGTTTTAATTATAATGAATTGATACATGTTCCTTTCTTTGTTAAATTTCCACATCAGAGCAGAATGTTAAATGTTTCACGTCAGATATCTTTGGTGGATCTAACTCCCTCTATTGTATATATGATTTATAAAAAAAAATATTTTTTCTATAAAGGGATTTGTAATATTTTTTCTAAACCTATAACGGTAGATAATAATAATTTTATATATTCCAGAGCAGTAGGTGAAAATATTAACAGTTCGGTAGTTTTTAAAAACAAAAAATTTATATTGAATTCAGGTTCGGAAGAATATTTTAATCTTATTAAAGATCCGGGTGAAAAAATAAATCTTGCAAGAGATAGGAGATGGGAATCTGCGTTTTTCAGACATGCAATTTATAAGATTATATCGGATAATCTTTTGCTAAAAAAAAAAATGAATATTAAGATGAAAAAGAAAAATTTTTCAGATAAAAAGATCAAAGAGTTAAAAACTCTTGGTTATTTACTATAAAACATGAAAGTTAAGAGAGGTGGAAAAATGAAAAAAAGAATCATTCTTTTGATTGTATTAATAATGATTGTTTCTGTTTACGGATATTCGTTATATGTAATGCCGTCGAGTGGACCATATACTCCCGGGCAAAGTTTAAGATTTTATGCCAATGATACAGGGTATGATATTTATACCGGAACAATTACTTTCGGAGATGGGAGTAGCTTCACAGGTAATCAATTGTATACTAACGGTGTGGCACACACCTATAATTCCGGAGGAACGTATACGGTAGTTCTTACGGATTCTTTCGGAATATTAGCCCCTGAATCAATGACCATAACTATTGACTATGCAAGCTATATCACCATTTCACCGAACCCGCCTCATGCAGGAGAAATCGTCACATTTCAAGCACATGAATTTTCCATGCCCAATTATATTTATTGGGATTTTGGTGATGGTACGACAATAAGTTCCGCACGGTCAAGAGGAGGAATAAGTGCAGGCTCAACCGTAACACATATTTATACGAGTGATGGATCATATTTTGTTAAAGCCTATGACGGAGGAGATACAAGCAGCACGCCGATAATGAAAAAAGTAACGGTACTTCCGGCACAGCG